>Ga0210408_10000266_pt1 | contig 73371 bp, 51 predicted proteins | sample IncBWH4MmetaG_FD_155471 | JGI IMG/M metagenome (GOLD analysis project Ga0210408, IMG submission 155471) | Forest soil microbial communities from Barre Woods Harvard Forest LTER site, Petersham, Massachusetts, United States - Inc-BW-H-4-M | ecosystem: Environmental > Terrestrial > Soil >... | reverse complement strand
GGCGCTCAGGTAGCGCACACGGTCGCCCTTCAGTTCGTACTTCGTGACCGACTGGTAGGAGCCGTCTTTGAGGATCAGGCGCTTGGCGAGGTCCTGGCCGCGGGCGATGTGGGATGCCAGCAGAGCCAGAACCGCACAGGTCGTAAGCCGAACGCCGCGAGTGGAAAAGAGACGGAGCATACGCCCAACCCACTGACTCGGATGCAAGCCTGTTGCAGCCAGATGCTTACCCTGTCACCTTCCAGAATTCTCCCACAAGTCCGACTTCCCGAAACACAGATTCCGCTTCCGTCGCCCTGTTCGGACGCCACTTAGTACTGAGACGGTCGCCATACCACAGCTGCGCCAGCTTCCATCCCTGGACCAGGGAAAGCGTCCCGCCGCGCTGGCGCTTCCACTGCGCGCACCAGCGATCCACATGCTGTTCCGACCGGAACAGGAGCATGGTGCGTCAGGTAAACGCAACGTCCTTGTACCATTCGCGAGCAGGCACCGCGATGTGAATGATCCCACCTGTCGTTAAGAGTTTTCCGGCCTTCACCGTCACCGGCATCGCCAGGTTGCAGCACCCGCACGCGGCACCGATCTCCGCGTTCTTGCCGAGCATGGCCGGAATACCCAAGGCATCCCAGATGCAGTTGCCAAACCAGGTACGCCTGCCCACGATCACCGGAAATGCGGTAGGAATTGCCGAGAAGGGAGCCACCCGCCAGAGTTCCCCGTCCTCCTGGAGCATGAAAGCATGGCTCTCGCTCAGACGCACCAGACCGGCACGAACCTTCGGAATCGTCGTGGCCACACCCTTCGAAATCTCTGCAACGGCAGGGCATCTTCCCCGCCGCAGGAGGTAGCGATACACGAATAGCCGCAGTCGGCCGTCGAATTGCTCGAAGACTTTGCCATCTGAGGGCACTCTAGGCATCAAATTGATACCCCCTTTTCCCCTGTCACCCCGAGCACAGTGAGGCGTCAGCCGAAACGAAGTCGCGGGACCCCGTGTTCCTGTGCGATACCGGGGCTCCGTTGCCTTCTCTACCACCGAAGATGGGCAGAATACGCCGCAAAGCCAGGGCCCAGAGCCTGCTTTCACCCCGTATTGTGCAGCCCGGCCGCGATCCCATTCATCGTAGCCCCAATCGCATAGTCCAGAGAGCTGTCCGACACTCCGCTGCGCTTGCGCCGCAGCAGGTCCACCTGAATCAAGCTCATCGGATCAACATAAGGATTCCGCAAGCGGATGGATCGAAACAACACGGAATTGTTTTCCAGCAGCTCCCGCTGCCTCGTCACAACAAGAATCTGCCGCCGCGTACGCTCAAATTCCTCGCGCAACATGCCAAACACGCGTTCCCGGACACCGGCGTCGGCCACTAGCCCGGCGTAGAGCCGTGCGATGCTCATGTCGGCCTTGGCCATGGCGATTTCGACGCTGCGCACCAGGCTGGAAAACAGCGGAAGACCTCGCATCATCTGCCGCAGGAGCTCGGCGTGTTCGGAACCGCTCGCGGCAAAGCGCTCGAAGGCATAGCCAACGCCAAACCAGGCAGGAACCGCATGCCGGCTCTGCATCCAGCCGAACACCCACGGGATCGCGCGCAGGTCTTCCAGGCTGCGATTTTGCGCGCGCCGTGCCGGACGGGAACCGATCCGGGCGTGCTCCAGTTCGTTGACCGGGGTGGCCTGCTCGAAATACTCGAGCACATCCGCGTTTTCGGCGATGTGCTTCCGGTAGAACGCGAATGCATCCTGCGACATCGTCTCCATCGCCTCGTCCCAGCGCCGCGCAACTTCGGCCGGCGGCCGGTTCGGACTCACCAGCGCCTCCAGGCACGCTGCAATCATGATTTCCAGGTTCCACCCGGCCAGCACCGGATCGGAATACTTCCAGGTCAGAACTTCCCCCTGCTCGGTGATGCGGATCTCACCCGAGAAATCTCCCGGGGGCTGGGCGAGAATCGCCGCGTGCGTCGGCCCTCCGCCGCGGCCAACGGTCCCGCCGCGCCCGTGAAACAAACGCAGATGCACGCGATTCTCGCGCGCCGCCAGGTGCAGTTCGCGTTGCGCCTTGTGCAGTTCCCAGGTGCTGGTGAGCATGCCACCATCTTTATTGGAGTCGGAGTAACCGAGCATCACTTCCTGCCGACGCCCCCAGGAATCGAGCAACGGCAGATATTCCTCCGAGATCCACAGCCGCCTCATCACCGCTCCCGCGCCGCGCAGCGCCTCGATCGACTCGAACAGCGGCACCGGCATCAGCCCCGGATCATCCTCGCTGGCCGCAGCCGTCACGCCACCAACCGACGCCAGCCGCACCACCGTCAGCACATCCTCCTCCGACTGCGTGTTGCTAATGATGAAATTGCGAATCGCCTCCGGAGCATCGCACTTCTTGAGCTCCGCAATCGTCCGGAACGTCTCGAGCAACTCGGCGGAGGCCTCCGGCAGCTTCTTCGACCCCTCGGCCACCACCGCCGATGCCAGGGTCGACAGTCCCAGGGCCAACACCCGGGAGTGCTGCCGGATGTCGAGCGTGTGCAAGTGAAAACCGAAAGTCCGCACTTGCCGCAGCAGAGGATCGATGAGCCGTTCCGCCAGGCGCTCGCCACGGTTGCCGCGAAGACTCTCGCGCATCAGGATCAGATCACTTTCAAATTCCTTCGCCGATTTGTAGGCCTGAACGTGCGACGACGATTCCCGGCTGTATCGCAGCCGTGCCGCCACGAACTCCAGAAAATGGCGGTAGAGTTCGGCCTCGGTAATCCGCTTCCAGCGGGAATGCTCCTCGCCGAGAGTGCCTTCATATTCGCGCACCCGGGCGACCAGTGCCTCCGACGTTCCGATGCGGCGCAACGACATGCTCAGCTGCCCCACCAGCCTGGTAATCTCCCCAACGTAGTGATCGACGATGACGTGGCGCGCGGTGCGCAGAGCATCCCGCGTCGAGTCCGCCGTCACGTACGGATTGCCGTCGCGATCGCCCCCAATCCAGGAGCCAAATTGCAGCAGTTCGGGAAGCCGGGCTTGCCCCGCGTCCAGTCGATACACCGCCTGCAATGACTCCTCAAGCTCGGCGTAAAGGCGCGGCAGCGACTCGAACAGCACCATCGGGAAATAGTCGAGCCCCATGTGGACCTCGTCGCGCACCGTCGGCTTCTTCAGGCGCACCTCGTCGGTCTGCCACAGCGCCGTGATCTCAGCCAGGATCTGCGACTCGTATTCGAGGGCATCGGCGCGCGACAACGGCACCTGGTCGAGCCGCTCCAGATAGCGCGCAATCCGCCGCCGCTTCAGTCGAATGGTGTGGCGCGTGATCTCGGTAGGATGGGCCGTGAAAACTGGCGTGACCTGCACGCGGTGAAGAGCGTCTAGAATCTTATCGGCTGCGAGCCCGGCCGAGCGCAGCCGCACCAGCGTCCCGCGAAACGATCCTTCAATCGGTGCTTTGCTCTCCATCAACCGCGCCGCCCGCCGCCGGCGCTTGCGATGGTTCGTTTCCGCCAGGTTCGTCAACTCGAAGTAAATCGCGAATGCCTTGGTAATCCGGTATGCGTCATTGACCGACAGACTGCGGATCACCTCGTGTGCCTGCGCCATCAGGGGGTCATCCGAGGGCGCGTTGCGAGCCGCGGGCGGCTCGCGATGCTGGATCAGCAACCGCCGCAACCGCTCCACCACCTCAAAGAACGCTTCCCCCTCCTGTTCCACCAGGACGCGGCCCAGCAGCATACCCAGCGAACGCACGTCCCGCCGCAGCGGAAGTTCCTTGGCCGGGTCCGAGGTGTCGGCCGTGAGTTCGGCCAGGCGCGAGGTCTGGTCGTCGTCACTCCAGAGCGGGGTGTCAGGCATGGGCTATTCTAGCGAATCAAAGAAAAACTGCCTCTGCGCGACCGTTCTCGTGTCGCAAACTTCGAAAAAACTGGATTTGTAGCAGGGCATCGCTTCAGCGATGTCGCAAAAATCGCATGTCTCCCATGGCCCCTTCAAGGGCTGGGAAGAACCGGGGCTTCCCCCGCGGCCGGCTTGAGAAACCGGTTTGTGCTTGTTCCCCGCCAACGCCTTGTGTCAGACTCGCACCCTGCGCCGGACTTCCCCAACTTTCCCGGCGCCAACGGTGCCGCAGTGGCTCGGTTCCTGCGCGTTGCGCTGCTTCTAGGACTTGTCTGCGTCTCCTTCTCGCTCGCCGTCAATTCTTCTGCCAGCGGGTCGACCGCGGTGACCAGCCCGTCCTCGACCGCTGCGCCCTCAGTCGCTACCCCTCCCTCGCGGTCGACCACCTCGGCATCCACTGCGTCGGCACCTCCCAGTCCACTGGGCGAAGCGTGGACCTTCTACCGCAAAGGCGACTTCGAAGGCGCCATCCGGGACTATCAACAAGTCCTAGGGGAGACGCCTGCCTCCGCCGAAGCCTACGCTGGCCTCACCCGCGTCTACCTGAAGAAAAAAGACGTCCAGCAAGCTTCCGACACGATCCATAAAGCCCTGCAAGTTGCCGACGGGCCCGCCCTTCATGTCGCTCTGGGAGAAGTTTATTTCCGGCAGGGGAAAATCAGTGACGCAGAACTGGAATGGGTCAAAGTAATCAACTCGGGTCACGCCGATGCGCGTGCGTATCTCGGCCTGGCCCGCGTCCGCTGGGCCATCTCAAATTACAAGAGCGGGTGGAACCTAATCGACAAGGCTCACACCCTGGATCCATCGGACCCCGAGATTCTCCGCGAATGGGTGGGGAAGCTGAGCCGCGCCGACCGCACGAAGTTCCTCGAAAACTACCTGGCGGGCGAGAACAACGACGACGACGAGACCCGCACCGCCATGCGGCACTATCTCGAATACATTAAGGCCCGCGCCAAGGACCCGCGCAGCGCCTGTCACCTCGTCAGCAAGGCTACCGCCACTGAGACTTCGATGGCAGAGCTCCTTGAGGACGCGCAACACCTGCGCGGCTTTGGTCTCACCGTCGAGGTCAATGGACGCAAGAGCAGACTCCTGCTCGACACCGGCGCCTCCGGCATCCTGATCAACCGCCCCCTGGCGGAGAAAGCTGGCGTTACCCGGCTCTCGAACGTCGACATCGGCGGCGTAGGTGATAAAGGGAGCAAGAGCGGGTACCGGGCCCTCGCCGATTCCCTGAAAATCGGTGGGCTCGAGTTTCAAAACTGCCCCGTGGAGGTCCTCGACCAGCGCTCGGTGATTGGCGAAGACGGGCTTATCGGGGCCGACGTGTTCTCCAATTTTCTGGTCGACCTCGACTTTCCCCGGGAGAAGTTGCGCCTTTCTCCATTGCCCAAACGGCCGGAGGAGACGCCCGCCACCATCAACCTGAGAACGGAAGGCGACGACCCGGAACGGGAGAGCGAGTCAGCCGATGGCGAAGCCACTTCCACGAAACCGGAGGGCTCGAAGTCCGCACCCTCCGGCCCGCAAGACCGCTACATTGCTCCCGAGATGCAGTTCTACACCCGGATCTTTCGCTTTGGCCACATGCTGCTCGTGCCCACGTCGATCGGGGACGTACCCGCAAAGCTCTTCCTGCTCGACAGCGGCGCACTGATGAACCACATTACCCCGGCCGCCGCGCGCGAAATCACCAAGGTGCACGGCGACTCCGATACGATCGTCAAAGGTCTGAGCGGGTCCGTGAAGAGTGTCTATCGCGCCGACAACGCCGTTCTCCAATTCGGGCACCTCCGCCAGAAAAATCAGGACCTGATTTCCTTCGACCTCACCCACATCAGCGACGACGTGGGCACGGAAATCTCCGGCACCCTCGGATTCGTCGTGCTGCGCCTGCTTGACATCAAGATCGACTACCGGGACGGCCTGGTCGATTTCTCCTACGACCCAAAACGGTGGGGCCAATAGCTTCACTCGGATCGGAGTTGGTGCGACCGAATGAGAGTGATAGGAGTAGGCCTTACGCGTGGCAGAACGCGAAGGGCACGAGTTTACTCGTGCCGGCAAGACTCTGAACCTAATTTGCGCTTAGCGCCTGAGGTTTGCTTTGCACGAGTCAAGGCTGCTTCCGCAGCCTGTTGGCGGATCTGCATTCGCAACCCCCACGCCCTCGTTTTTCCACATTCCCTTCCGCCCCAATCTCTGCCATAATTGATCGTGCACGTCAGCCTGCACAATTTTCCAACCCAAAATAAAGTGAGGAAGCGATGTCGGCAAAGTACATCTTTGTGACGGGCGGAGTTGTGTCTTCATTGGGCAAGGGTCTGGCGGCAGCCTCCATCGGCTGCCTCCTCGAAAGCCGCGGCCTCAAGGTCAACCTGATGAAGTTTGACCCCTACCTTAACGTCGACCCCGGCACCATGTCTCCCTTTCAGCACGGCGAAGTCTTCGTCACCGACGACGGGGCTGAAACTGACCTCGACCTCGGGCACTACGAGCGCTTCACTCATGCCAAACTTTCCCGCGACAACAACTGGACCACCGGACGCATCTACGAGCAGATCATCGCCAAAGAGCGCCGCGGCGACTACCTCGGCAAAACCGTGCAGGTCATTCCCCACGTCACCAACGAAATCAAGGCCGCCATGAAGAAGGTCGCCCAGGATGTGGACGTGGCCATCGTCGAAATCGGCGGCACTGTCGGCGACATCGAGTCCCTGCCCTTTATGGAAGCCATCCGCCAGATGCGGCAGGAACTGGGCCGCGAGCACACCCTCTTCGTCCATGTGACCCTTGTTCCCTTCATCGCCGCCGCCCAGGAATTGAAAACCAAGCCCACCCAGCATTCCGTCAAAGAACTCCTCAGCATCGGCATTCAACCCGACATCCTGCTCTGCCGCACCGACCGTTTCCTTGCCAAAGACATCAAGTCAAAGATCGCGCTGTTCTGCAACGTCGAGGAGGAAGCGGTCATTACCGCCAAAGACGTGGCTTCCATCTACGAAGTCCCGCTCGTGTTCTCGCGCGAAGGTGTGGACACCCTGGCGATGAAGTACTTGCACCTCGAAGCCAAAGACCAGGACCTGTCGAAGTGGGAAGACATCGTGCATCGCGTCTACAACCCCAAGGCCGATGTCACCATCGGCATCGTCGGCAAATATGTCGAGTACGAAGACTCCTACAAATCGCTGAAAGAAGCCCTGGTCCACGGCGCCCTCGCCCACAACCTGAAGCTGCAGGTGAACTGGGTCGAGGCCGAAGGACTCGAGCCCGGCGACGCTGCTTCCGACGCGCAACTCGAAGATTACGACGGAATTCTCGTTCCCGGTGGCTTCGGCAAGCGCGGCATCGAAGGCATGCTGGTCGCAATCCGCTACGCTCGCGAGAAGAAAGTTCCCTACTTCGGCATCTGCCTGGGCATGCAGACGGCGTGCATCGAATTTGCCCGCAACGTTTGCGGCTTAGCCGAAGCCAACTCCAGCGAGTTCGATCCCGCCACGCCGCATCGCGTGATCTACAAACTGCGCGAACTGCGCGGCGTCGAAGAACTCGGCGGAACCATGCGCCTCGGGGCGTGGCCCTGCAAGATTGAACCGGGAACGCTGGCCTACAAGGTCTACGGCAAGACCGAGATCAGCGAACGCCATCGCCATCGCTACGAATTCAATCGCGAATACGAGAGCACGCTGACGGCCGGCGGCCTGCGGATTTCGGGATCGACCCCGGATGGTACCTACGTCGAAATGGTAGAGATCCCCGAGCACCCGTATTTCATCGGTTGCCAGTTCCACCCCGAGTTCAAGTCCAAGCCGCTTGAGCCGCATCCGCTGTTCAAAGCATTCATCGGTGCGGCGTACGAGCATGGCCTGAAACGACGCTCCAAGAAAGAATCGGCGGAAGTCGAGATGTTCCACCGCCCTGAGAAAGTGGGGAGGCGCTAAGGCTCAACCAGAAAGGACACCAAGGCAACTACGCAGGTCCAACGCATCAGTCCTTCGTGTGACCTTAGGGTGGTTTAAGATTCTCCCGCTGCGACGGCACAAGCCCCTGCACCCTGTTGCACGATGGCGATCTCGTTCCAATTCGACAACGTCCGCATCGGCTCCGGCACCCTGTTCCTGATCGCCGGCCCCTGCGTCATCGAGAGTGAAGAACACGCCATCCGGATGGCCGAGATCATCAAGGGCGTCACCCGCTCCCTCAACGTCCCGTTCCTCTTCAAGGCGTCGTACGACAAGGCGAACCGCACCTCGCTCAAGAGCTTCCGCGGCCCCGGCCTGAAGGAAGGCCTTCGCGTCCTGAAGAAAGTGAAAGACGAAGTCCGCGTGCCCATTCTCACCGACGTGCACGAGGTTGCCGACGTTCCGACCGTGGCCGAGGTAGCCGACGTCCTGCAAATCCCCGCGTTCCTCTGCCGCCAGACCGACCTGATCGTCGCCGCCGCGCTCACCGAGCGCGTCGTCAACATCAAGAAAGGCCAGTTCGTCTCGCCCTGGGACATGAAGCACGCGGTCGATAAGTGCCACGCCTCCGGCAACAAACGCGTCCTCGTCACCGAGCGCGGCTCCAGCTTCGGCTACAACAACCTGGTCGTCGACATGCGCTCCCTCGCCATAATGCGCAAGTTCGCCCCCGTCGTTTTCGACGCGACCCACTCGGTGCAGTTGCCCTCCGCGATCCACAGCGAGGAAAACGGCAACGCCACCAGCGGAGGCCAGCCCGAATTCATCCCCGTGCTCGCCCGCGCGGCCGTGGCCGCCGGCGTCGACGGCGTCTTCCTGGAAGTTCACGATAACCCCATGGAAGCCAAGTCCGATGGCACCAACGCCCTCGACTCCCGCAAGCTGCGCGGCGTGCTGAAAGAACTGCTCGCCGTACAGAAAGGCCTGACGAAAGCCCACGCGACGCCTTAAGCAACCACCGACGCCGGGCAACACCACGGTCCACCTAGGCACAGGCGCCCCCGCCTGTGCGGCCGCGGCGGCTTCTGCCGCGGCATGGTTTCTCGGTATCACAACGATCGCCGCCTGCCCTGAATCTGTTACCATCCTGCCCTCATCTCACTCGTAACCTATGCACCTCGTCGTCGCCATTTTCGGAATCCTCATCATCCTTTCCGTCCTGCTCGACGCCTTTGAGACCATCGTCCTGCCCCGCAAGGTGCAACGGGCTTTCCGGCTAACGTCATGGTTTTACCGCCACACTTGGGTTCCCTGGGTGAAGGTGTCACGCCACATCCGCGCGAGTAACTTGCGTGAAAATTTTCTCGGCTACTTCGGGCCCTTCTCTTTGATCTTGCTCCTGGTTTTCTGGGCCATCGGTTTGATTTTCGGCTTCGCCCTCATGCAATTCGGCCTGGGCGAACACGTGCGCCTGGGCAACGAACCCATCACCTTCGGCATTCTTCTCTATCACAGCGGCGAAACCTTCTTCACCCTCGGCTACGGCGACATCACCCCCACCTCCCCGCTAGCGCGCACGCTCGCCGTCATGGAAGCCGGCATGGGCTTCGCCTTCCTCGGCGTGGTGGTGGGTTACCTGCCCGTCATCTACTCGTCGTTCTCCGAACGCGAGCGCGAGATTTCTCTGCTCGACTCCCGCGCGGGTTCTCCGCCCTCGGCCGGCGAGTTGCTCGCCCGCCTCGGCTGCTGCCCCGACCCCCTCGTTCTCGACAACATTTTCCGCGGCTGGGAACGCTGGGCGGCCGACTTGCTGTCCAGCCACATCTCCTACCCCGTCCTGTGCTTCTTCCGCTCGCAGCACAGCAACCAGTCATGGCTGGGCGCACTGACGACCATGCTGGATGTGACGTCGCTGGTGCTGGCCGGAATCGATGGCATCCCCAAGGAGCAGGCCAAACTAACTTTCGCGATGGCTCGCCACGCGGCGGTTGATCTGGCTCAGGTCGTGAACGCCACCTACGACGCGCACGCCCCCGACCGCCTCACGCCCGAAGACCTGGAGCAACTTCGCAAACGCCTGATCGCCGCCGGAATGCGCCCGAAACAAGACGAAGAAGCCGATCAAAAGCTGCTGAAGCTCCGCTCCCTCTACGAACCGTACTGCCAGTCGCTCGGTCGACGCTTGTTGCTCACCGTGCCTTCCTGGTCCCGCGACGAAACGAAAAAAGACAACTGGCAAAGCGGCCCCTGGGACCGCGCCATCCAGGCCAAGGGCCTCGGCGAGAAGGTCCACGTCATCGACGAACACTTCTAGCGAACCGCGATCGTTCTGCTCCTGATCCCCCGTCCACACGACTGGGAATCTGCTGCGCAAAGAGAACCGGGAGGGCACGACTTCACACCCTAGGGAAGTTCCTTGCTGCCTCGAACGCAAGCCGATGCAAATCCCCTTGTCATTCCGACGCGCGAGCGCAGCGAAACAGGGGAATCTGCTTTTGGTTCCGGCTGCAACCTCGGACGAAATTCCTTCCCTGCGATGGACTCGCCTTTCAGTCGTGTCGCTGAGCTTTGGAAAATACCTCGCGCTTTAACGCCTGAGGTCGGCCCTTTGCTGCGACTCAAAGCTTTTCTCGACGCCCCCTTCTGACCCGCCCCCACAACTGCCAACGCTGATACCGCTTTTTGATAACATCCTCCTTCCCATGAAGCACACCGGCGAAAACGTGGTCCGCATCGAAGCCGAGGCTCTGCGCGCCCTGGCCGACCGCATCGCCGGCCCCATGGCCGCCGGCTTCGATCGCGCCCTCGACCTGATGGACGCCTGCCGCGGCCGCGTGGTCGTCACCGGCATGGGCAAGAGCGGCATCATCGCCCGCAAGATAGCCGCAACGCTGAGTTCCATCGGAACGCCCGCCCTCTTCATGCATCCCGTCGACGCCGTCCACGGCGACCTCGGCATGGTCGTGCGCGGCGACGTCGTGGTGGCCTTGTCGGCCAGCGGCGAGACCGAAGAAATTCTCCGCCTGCTCGCGACCATCAAGCGCCTGCAAGTCCCCCTCATCAGCATGACCGGCGACGGAATCTGCGCTGCAAACGTGGCCAACAGCCCGCGCGCCACACCCAAGCTCTCCACCCTCGCCGAAGCCGCCGACGTCGCCCTCGACTGCTCGGTCGCCAAGGAAGCCTGCTCCCTGGGCCTGGCCCCGACCGCGTCGACCACCACCATGCTCGCCTTAGGCGACGCGCTCGCCGTCGCCCTCTCCGAAAGGCGCGGCTTCAAGGAAGAAGACTTCGCCAACCTGCACCCCGGCGGAAAACTCGGCAAGCAACTCGCGCGCGTCGAGACCCTCATGCACACCGGAGAAGCAGTCCCGCGAGTCGCCTCCACGACCCGCATGTCCGAAGTGATCTACGAAATGTCCCGCAAGAAACTCGGCATGACGACGGTGGTCGACGGCGAGACCCTGCTCGGAGTCATCAGCGATGGCGATCTCCGCCGCCTGCTCGAAAAGCGTGGCAAAGACGTCCTCGACCTGACCGCCGCCGAATGCATGACCCGCGACCCCAAGACGATCCATCCCCACGAATTCGCCGCCGCCGCGCTCGCCATCATGGAAGAAAAGAAAATCACCTCGCTCGTGGTCGTCGACAGCACCCGCCAGCTCGAAGGCGTTGTCCACCTGCACGATCTCTGGGGAACGGAAATGCTGTAGCGTCGAAAGGGTAGCGCCGGCGTCGCGCCGGCTGTCCGGAGGGCATACTGCCCTCCGCCCGCGATAGAATCAAACTCTGAGGATCCAGCCATGTACCACTACGACGCCACCACCGCTCTCGAAGAACTCAACGAAGATGCCACTCTCCCCAACCCCGTCCACCTCCGCGACATGATCCTGCGCAAGCGCCTGCAGCCGGAAGAGTCTCTCGAGTTGAACCGCTTGTTCACCGAGTACCAGAAGTTTTTCGGCGAGACACAGAAGCTGGGGAAACAGATTTTGGGCGAGTTGAAAGCAAAGTAGCGGTCGCCCACATCGGCGAAACCGCGCCTCGGGCCTTCCCTCACCCGAATCCCACCGGCTGCTACAATAACCAATTCCTAACTCCCAGGGATCCTTCACTATGCATCGTTGGTCCGAACTCTTCATCCCCACCTTGCGCGAAGCTCCGGCCGACGCTGAGGTCGCCAGCCACAAGTTCCTCGTTCGCGCGGGCTACATCCGCCAACTGGCCGCCGGAATCTACTCCTATCTCTTCATGGGGCAGCGCTCGTTCAACAAGATCATGGCCATCGTCCGTCACGAAATGGACACCATCGGTCAGGAATTCTTTCTCCCCGCCATCCATCCGCGCGAAATCTGGGAGGCCAGCGGCCGCTGGGCGCTCATAGGCGACAACATGTTCCGCCTCAAGGACCGCAAAGGCGCCGATCTCTGCCTCGGCTTTACCCACGAAGAGGTTATGACCGACATCGCCCGCAAGGAACTGCGCAGCTACAAGCAGCTGCCGCAGATCTGGTACCAGATCCAGACCAAGTTCCGCGACGAGCCTCGCCCCAAGTCCGGCCTCCTGCGCGTCCGCCAGTTCACCATGAAGGACGCCTACTCCTTCGACATCGACGCTGCCGGACTGGACGTCTCCTACAAGAAGCACTACGACGTCTACTGCCGTATCTTCGACCGCTGCGGCCTGAAATACAGGGTGGTCGAAGCCCACTCCGGCGCCATGGGCGGATCGCAGTCGCACGAATTCATGGTCCGCACCCTGGCGGGTGAGGACCTGATCGTCAGCTGCGAAAAGTGCAACTACGCTGCCAACATGGAGAAAGCTACCTCGAAGCTTGCTCCCGTGGACGATCTTAAGCCCGAAGGCGACGGCAAGCCCTTGCTGGTGCACACTCCTGGCAAAGGGGCGATCGCCGATGTCGCAGAATTTTTGAAAATCTCCCCACAACAAGACATCAAGACCGTGGCCTACATGGCGCAGAAGCTCTCCGAAGGCGGAGACAAGACTCTGGAGCAGCCGGTTATCGTCTTCCTCCGTGGCGACCACTCCGTGAACGAAACCAAATTGCTGGCGCTGGTGAAGGCAAGCCAGCTTCGTCCGATGCAGGCCGAAGAACTTGAACTTTTCTTTCAAGGTCCCGGTGGTTTCATCGGACCCATTGGCTTGGTTCCCCGGCCTGCAGATTTGTTAGGGCTGTGGCCGGATTCAAGTAGAGAAACGATTAAGCAGCGTCACCCGCAGTTTAGCGCTGTCACCGAGAACCCACGAAACGTCAGTGTCGTACTTGATGAAGCGCTAGTCGGTCGCAGCAACATGATCTGCGGCGCCAACAAACTGGACTATCACTTCAGGAACGTAACGCCGGGAAAGGATTTTCAATACACTGTCGCCGCCGATGTCCGCAGCGTCACCGCCGGCGAAGCCTGTCCCAACTGCGGCGCGCCCCTGCGCATCGACACCGCTGTCGAGATCGGCCACATCTTCAAGCTCGGCTACAAGTACTCCGAATCCATGGGCGCCCGCGTCCTCGACCGCAATGGCAAGGAAGTCACCCCCATCATGGGCAGCTACGGCATCGGCATCGAGCGCATCCTGACCGCCATCGTCGAGCAGAACAACGACGAAAATGGCTTCTGGCTCCCGCCCCAGGTCGCCCCCTTCGAGATCGTCGTCGTCCCCACCAACGTCGCCGACGACAAGGTGCGCTCCACCGCCGAAGACATCGCCCGCCGCCTCGATTCCGCCGGATTCGACGTCTTACTCGACGACCGGGACGAACGGCCAGGGGTGAAGTTCAAAGACGCTGACCTGGTGGGCATACCCTTTCGTGTCACCGTCGGGAAGAAGGTTACCGAAGGTACTATCGAAGTCGTTCAGCGCTCGACTCGGGAAATGCGCGATGCTAGCATCAGCGCAATCACCGAATACTTCGAGAAATTGCTGAGGCCTGCTCACTGAAGGTTTTCGTCTTCGGTGCGCAGCCGCAGACGGAAAGCGTCATGGGTACCATCAAGCTGGTTTTCATCTTCGCGCTGCTTGCCGCGTCGGTGTACGTGGGTGCGGAACTTATCCCGCCCTACTTCGCCAACTACGAGTTTCAGGACACCCTGGATACCGAAGCCCGCCTCGGCACCTACAGCACCAAGGCCGACGACGTGATTCGCGACGCCTGCTTCCGCAAGGCACAGGACCTGGAGATTCCGGTCTCCAAAGACCAGATCAAAGTCCAGCGTAGCGGCAACCTGGGCAACGGCAGCGTGGTCATCGAAACCGACTACACCGTCCACGTCGACCTGCCCGGCTACCCCATGGACCTTCACTTCCACCCGGAGAGTAAGAACAAAAGCGTCTTCTAGTGCTGCTGGCTGAGAGCTCGCCGTTCCCTAAGTGAACCAACAAGTCTGTTTGCACGACTAACTCTGTCACCCCTACCTCAGTCACCCCTACCTCAGCCACCCCTACCTCAGCGAAGCGGATTCCCTCTGCGGATTCCTTCCAAGGTTCGTATCAGGGCGCGCCTCCATCGGGTGCGGGAATCCCTTCCCATTCCGATCGCCGCCGATGCTTTCCACCCTGTCATTCCGACGCGCGAGCGCAGCGAAACAGGGGAATCTGGTCTTCCTTGCCGCCTACTTCCTCCCCTGTTAAGCCCCTGGTTACTAATTGTCTGCGACATGCGTAACGTTGTTGCCCTCCGTTCCGCGTCCTACTATCGAAAGGCGACAAAAGACCATCGAACCGGGTGGTCTGCCCACGGTTCTACCCCAGGGCCGGAGTTTTCTCCGAAGGACGGACGCGAGAGATTCGACTGATGTGACTCTCCTCGCGGAGCTGGTTCGGCAGGGAGATTTGGATGAAACACCGAAGTGCGATCTTTGCCCTTTCATTGCTGCTCCTGGCGGCCTGCCTGATTCTCGCCAGCTGTGGAGTATCCTCCAACTGCAACGGCCTCACCTTCGGCGGTGGTGGCGGGAGCGGCAGCGGCGGTACCTTTAACACCGGCGGATCGGTCTGCGGTCCTGGCACCGGCCATGGCGGAGGCAGCGTCGCCGACATTGTGTACTACCTGGGTAACGGCCCACTCATTGACGCGGCCGGCGTCAACGGCAGCACGTTCGCCAACATCACGGGATATACGCCCGTCGGTTTTCCCAACAGCACCGGCTTCGGCGAAAATTTCTGGATCGTGAACAAAAAGTTCCTGTACATCCCGGTTACGCCCCCGGCCACGCCCGCCGCCGGCGCCGTCTGGGCCTATACCATCACCCGCTCCAGCGGGGCATTGTCGGTGATCGGATCGAGTCCCTTCCCGACCTCCCAGCGCAACGCGGATATAGCTGTCAGCGATCCCCAAGGACGTTTCCTGTTCGTTTCCGACAAAGGCGATGGCACCATCGCCGTGTTTACGATCGACCAAAATACCGGAGCGCTGACCCTCAGCGGCTCTCCCCTACCCACCGGTTCGTCCCCCACCAACATGACCGTGGACGGAACTGGGAGCTACCTCTACTTCCCCTATGGGGGCGCGATCTACGGCTTTACCATCGACCAGAACACGGGCGCTTTGACCCCGATGTTCCCCGGCCAGTTCGGCATACCCATGAAGCAGCTCCAGGCCGACCCCTCCGGGGCATACTTGCTTGGAGTTACCGGCAACGGCTTCTCCAGCGATAACAACGTCTATGTCATCCCCATCGCACCCGGTACCGGGAGCCTTGGAGTGCCCACCGCCTTTGCCACTACGGCCGGCCCGGAATTTCTGGCCCTGTCCCCGAACGGAAAGTATCTCTTTACGTTTGCGGAAGACAATACCTTGCAACCTCTCCCGCTCGAAGGCTTCACCTTCGACGCCACCACCGGAACTCTGACCGCCATGACGAATTCGCCATTCGCCAGTTTGCCCAAGGTGGTTACCGCCACGTTTGATCAGGCGGGCACGACCATGATCGGCCTCACCGGTTCCAGCTTCACGGTCTATGCCGTCGATGCCAACACGGGCGCGCCCAGCAGCACGCTTCCGAGCTTGAGTGTGCTGCATGATGAGAGGTACGCGGTCACCAACTAAAGTACCGACAGGCAAGCACCTAATGTCATCTCAACCCTCTGACCAAGGTCGGTCAGGGGGTTGTCCTTTTGTCCCGGCGCAAAACCGGCGGCGTCGCGGTAGAATGGTGGCATCCTTCCCGAAACTGGCGTCTGTCGAGACAGGTGTCCGCGCTCTGGCCGGGAAGACAAACCGTGCGCACCCCGGTCATACAACCATGGGACATGAAGTGAACGTCTCAGTGCACTAGCGAGTACTCCGCCCTATCAAAACGTGGCTATCAGACTCAAGATCCCGAAGGCGAACGGCAGTACCAAGAGCGGGAAAACTTTCTTGTCGCGCGACCCCGTGATTCGCGCTTCGCTGCTTGCGTTCCTCATCGTAGCGGTTGCAGTCGTCGGGGTGTTTTCGTATTTCTACGTCAAGTACGACCGCGTCATCGAGAAGCGCTTCAGCAACCCGGTCTTCAGCAACGCTGCCCAGATCTATGCCATTCCCAAAACCCTGCGTCCCGGTCAAACCGTGGATCCGCGGACGATCGCGGCGGAGTTGCGGCACGCCGGCTACGCCGACAAGGACGGCCAGTCTCAGCTCGGCACCTACCGCCTGTTCCGCGACGGCATCGAAATCTCCCCCGGCCCCGAGTCCTACCACAGCCCCGACCCGGCCCGTATCGTCATCAGGGGCGGCAAGATCGACACCATCACGAGCCGCGGCAACGAATTGTCCGCCTACGAAATGGAGCCGCAGCTCATCACCGCCCTGTTTGACGCGGAACAGCGTTCCAAGCGCCAGCTCGTCAAGTACGACGAAATTCCCAAGATGATGGTCGACGCCGTGCTCTCCATCGAAGACCGGCGCTTCTTCCAGCACAGCGGCGTCAATTTCATCCGCTTGGGCGAGGCGCTGCTGATTGACGTCACCCACCAGCGTCACGAGCAGGGCGGCTCGACCATCACCATGCAGCTGTCGCGCGCCTTCTTTCTGACCCCGGAGAAAACGGTTAAGCGCAAACTCTCCGAGATCATGATCGCGCTCGAGCTGGAACAGAAATTCAGCAAGCAACAAATCTTCGAGTTCTACGCCAATCGCGTCGACTTAGGACAGCGCGGCTCGTTCACCATCAGCGGCCTTGCTGAAGCCTGCAAGTCGTACTTCAACAAGGACCTGAAGGACATCACCCTGCCGGAAGCCGCCCTGCTCGCGGGCCTCATCCAGGCCCCCAGTTATCTTTCTCCCTACCGCCATCCCGAACGGGCACTCGAGCGCCGTAACGTCGTGCTCGATGCGATGGTCGACAACCACGCCATCACCAAGGCGGACGCCCAGAAAGCCAAAGCCACCCCGCTCAAACTCGCTCCGCCCAACGTCGAAGCCAGCGACGCGCCCTACTTTGTCGATCTCGTCCGCGACACCCTGGTCAACAAATTCAACGAGCGCGAACTGAATGACCAATCCTCACGCATCTACACCACGCTCGACCCCGACTTGCAGCGCGCGGCGGCGCAGTCGGTCGAAGCTGGCATCAAACTGGTCGACGACCAGATCACCAAGATGCGCACCCACAAGGTGAAAGTCGGGAAGGGCAAGTACGAAACCACGATAGCCCCGGGGCCGCAGGCCCAGGTCGCCCTGGTAGCGCTTGACCCTCACACCGGAGCGGTGCTGGCCTTGGTCGGAGGGCGCAACTACGGTTTCAGTCAGCTGAATCACGCCATCGCGAAGCGTCCGACGGGATCCATTTTCAAGCCCTTTGTTTACGCAGCCGCGATGAACACTGCCCTCGACGGCGCCACCACCGTGATGACTCCTGCGTCTATGGTCGACGACACCGCGTCCACGTTCGCCTACGGCGACCAGATCTACGAGCCCAGAAATTACAAAGAGGAATACCACGGGCCGGTCACGCTTCGCTACGCGCTCGCCATGTCGTTGAACAACGCCACCGTAAAGTTGGCGGAGGAAGTGGGCTACGACAAAGTCGCCGACCTCGCGAAGACCGCCGGCATCAATTCCGTCAAAGCCACGCCTGCGATGGCGCTGGGCGCCTACGACGCCACCCCTCTCGAAATGGCCGGAGCCTACACCGCGTTCGGCAATGAAGGCGTGCGGCTCTCTCCCATCCTGCTCCGTTCCGTGCGCAACGCGAAGGGCGACGTGCTGCTCGACTTCAACACCGACCGGCGGCAGATCCTCGATCCACGCATCGCCTATGTCATGACCGACATGATGCAGGGCGTGGTGAATTTCGGGCTCGGATTTACCGCCGTCCGCGGCCGTGGATTCCAGGCCCCCGCCGCCGGCAAAACCGGCAGCTCCCACGACGGATGGTTCGCGGGCTACACCAGCAACCTCCTGTGCATCGTGTGGGTTGGCTATGACGACTACAGCGACTTGCACCTCAGCGGCGCCCAGACCGCCGCCCCCATCTGGACCGAGTTCATGAAAAAAGCGGTCGTGCTGCCCCAGTACTCCGACATGCATGGTTTCAGCCAGCCCGCCGGGGTCGTTGACGTGCAACTCGACAAGACCACGAACCGCCTGGCAACTCCTTCCTGCCCTGAGACTTACACGGTGGCGTTTGTGGCCGGAACCGAGCCGCGCGAGACTTGCGATCAGAGCGCCGGCGTGGGCGGATTCTTCACTCACCTGCTCGGCCTCGGCGACAAACCCCTCCCACCCCCGCCCCCCGGCACCGAAGCCCAGGCCAACGGCCAAACCGCCGTGGATGCCGAGAAAAAGAAAAAAGGTCTATTCGGCAAAATTGTGGGTATCTTTAAGGAAGACAAATCGTCGTCCCAGCCGTCCAAACCACCGGACAGTGGGGGAACTGATCCCCGCTAGTGGGACGACGAAGTCCAAGCGCCCGCAGCCTGGGCGGCGCAAGTGTGGGGCCTTCCCGGGCGGCCGGGTTTCGGGGGTGTTGCCATGCCTCGGCGTCAACCGACTCTTGCCGCTGTGTTGTTCCTCTGCGTCATCGCCTTCACCGTAGCTGCGTCCTCCGCGCAACCTCCTGCCGCGGACCAGGTTCAGATCACGCCCTCCACCGTGCGTAGTGTCGCGCCTCCCGCGCCTGACGCCACCGCCGAGCAGCTCGAAGGGCGTGGCGATGAACTGCGCGCCGAGAAGAACTATCTCGACGCGCTTGACTACTATCGCGCCGCGCTCGCCAAGCATCCCAACTCCGCCTCGATCTACAACAAGATGGGCATCGCCGAGCTCCTGGTCCAGCGCTATCCCGAGGCCAAGAAAAGTTTCGAGCGCGCCATCAAGGCCGATCACAACGACGCCGATGCATACAACAACCTGGGCGTGATCTTCTACATTGGCAAGAAGTACAGCCGGGCCATTGATCGCTACAACAAAGCCATCCAGTTGCGCGAGGAGACAGCCTCCTACTACAGCAATCTAGGCGCCGCGTTGTTCTCGAAGAAGGAATTCGAGAAGTCGGTCCTGGCCTACTCCCGCGCCCTCCAAATCGATCCCGACGTTTTTGAGAGAACTTCCAAGGCCGGCATCTCGGCGCAAATGTCGAAACCCGAGGATCGCGCCCACTACGACTACGTCGTAGCCAAGCTCTACGCCAAGATGGGAGAAGCCGACCGCTCGCTCGAGTACCTGCGCAAAGCCATGGAAGAAGGCTACAAGAGCATCGACAACGTCTACAAAGACGAAGAGTTCGCCGGCCTTCGCAAAGACAAGCGCTTCACGGATCTCATGAGCGCGAGGCCACCCGGAATTCCTGATTAGCAGTTTGGGCAAGAACAGGAACACCGCCTAACAGCTTGCAAGAAAATCTTCGAGCAAAACCGGGAGGGCAGGCATTTACAGCGCGCACGTTTCCTCGCTGCCCGATCGCGACGGATGCCCTCCCCTTTTGTCATTCCCACGCGCGAGCGCAGCGAGGCAGGGGGAATCTGTTTTTGATCCACCGGACAGAACCATCGAAGCGCATGCCTAACCCTGTAAGGGCACTCGTTCGCTCGCGCCGCTAAGACCTTGAAAATGCGTTCGCGCTTCAGCGCCTGAGGTCGGCGTGTATGTTCCGCATCGAAGTACCTTCCACCGACTCTCCATGTCACGGACTCTTCATGCAAAGGTAAAGTTTTGTAAAACCTGATACATAGCCACTTTTGCGGGTTAGAGTATTTTCAATACTCCTGAAAACAACAGGGTGAGTAAGGAGAAACGGTAGCCCACCGATTGCCGACCCGAGCACGCCCCAAGCAGGCAATCGGTGGGTTTTTTGTTCAGCTGCGAGCCCTGACGTCGTTACTAGCTGATCGCTGATGGTCTTTATGCGGTTGGCTTTTTTGTTGCACTCTCATTGCACGTGCGCCACGTCGATCGAGCCGACTCCAAATAGCTAACGACTTGCGACTAGCGACTGCCTTTCGGACTGCGCTCGCAAATGTATTCGCTCACCACCCGCTTCCACTTCCCCTGCGCTTTGAGAATGTACTCGACGGCATCGCGCGCCGCGCCGTCGCCGCCGGCGTGCTCAGTGACGATATGGGCTTCTCGTTTCACTTCTTTGCGCGCGTTCGCCACTGCGATGGCCAGGCCGCAATTGCGCATCACGGGGAGGTCGATCACATCGTCGCCGACAAACGCTGCTTGGGAGGCCTGCAAGTTCTCTTGTTTGAGGATTTTTTCAAAGCAGGTGAGCTTGTCCTGGATGCCCTGGTGAACGTGTTCGAGTTTCAGGTCCCGCGCGCGCAGGGCCACGGTCTCGGAAATACGCTTGGTGATGAGGCCGGTCTTGATTCCGGCCAGCCGCGCCAAGGAAAACGCAGTTCCATCGTGAGCGTTAAATCCTTTGGCTTCCATCATGGACTGGCTCAACAGGCCGAAACCGGCGTCGTCGGCGTGCTTGCGCGCATGGTCCTGGGTGGCTCGTTGCGCGCCCGCGGGCGCGGGAAAAATCCAGATCTTGCCGTCGGTAAGAACGCCGTCCACGTCGAACAGGATCAACTTGATTTTCTGGGCACGGGCTTTGGACATTGGTAGATGATGGCGCGGGACTAGGATTGTCCCGTTCCCATCGCATCCCCTTTCAAGCCGTACGTGCCGTTTTCCGGCACACGGCTTACCGATGATCTTCGGGGTGTGGCTTGCGTCGGGTATTTCACCGTACCCATCAATTTGTGCAGTCCCATCCCATAAAGCTGCCCGCCTGGTAAAAGGTGGGCGCCTCGTGGCCCGTTGTCCGCCCCGCCGATATTGCCACTGGCGCAGACGCTGTACCACGAAGTGGTCCATCTTAATTGAATTCCCGGTCGGCATTCCCCGTCCGGAAATAGTTCCCCCAGCCGCGAATGACGAGCGTCAGTTCCACGATGGCCTGCTTCACATCCTTCCCGCTCTGTCGCGCCCTAGTGTGCTCGCATACACGATCCCGGAGTTTCTTCGTCGCCTTCGGGCTTGGCCATCGCTGCATAAAATGCCAGCGAGGGTTGCGCTGGATGCTTCGTTTCTTGCCAATCGTACATCCCAGGAATACGAAGCCCTCCTTCCCGTGTCTCAAGTCCACCAAGCGCGTCTTCGCGGGATGCAGTCTCAATCCGAGCCGTTCCATCACCAGCCCGATCCGCCGGAGCGCTTCCCTGGCCGCCGATTCCGTCCGGCACAAAGCCACGAAATCCTCGCAATATCGGATCAGGATTCCAAGCTGGCCGCATGTCTGCGAAGAGCTCTTGACCGCAAAGATCGCAAAAAAAGGCCGCGAAGGACGCTAAGAACCTTCGATGCGCTGGGGGGCTTTGCGAACTTTGCGGAGGTTCTCTTTGCGCCTCCGCGGTTAAAAGCTTTGCCTTTTTCCTCTGTGACCCGGAGCCCTCCGTGATGAGTCTTTTGCCGCGGTTCGCAATGAAAACGCGACCCTAAAAAACACGGGCGAATATTTTACGAAAGTCGAGAATCCGGATAAAATACCGGGAATGTCCCTGCCCGTTCCCAGCTCCCTGGCCTGGGCCCATGCAATGGTACAGGAGTGGTTTGTCGGGCGCTTCGGGACGCCGACGGAACCTCAGGAACAAGGCTGGCCGCACATTCTGGCGGGGCGCACAACGCTCATCTCCGCTCCCACGGGATCGGGCAAGACGCTCGCCGCCTTCCTCGCCTGCATCGATCGCCTGGTCCGCAAGGCGCTTGCTGGCGACCTGCAAGACCGGACGGAAGTTCTCTACGTTTCTCCGCTCAAGGCGCTGGGCAACGACATCCAGAAGAACCTCGAAGTTCCCCTGGGCGAGATTCTGGAGATGGCGGGCGAGCGCGGCCTGCTCATGCCGGAAATCCGCACCGCCGTGCGCACGGGCGACACGCTCGCGCACGAGCGGCGTGCGATGCTGAAACGGCCGCCGCACATCCTGGTCACCACGCCGGAATCGCTCTACATCCTGCTGACCGCGGAAAAAAGCCGGGCCATCCTGCGTGCAGTGGAAACCGTCATCGTCGACGAGATTCACGCGGTAGCCGACGACAAGCGCGGGGCGCATCTGGCCATCTCGCTGGAAAGGCTCGAAGCGCTGTGTGGCGCGTCTCCGGTGCGCATCGGCCTGTCGGCGACCCAGAAGCCCATTGAGGCGGTCGCGCATTTCCTGACCGGCAATGGCCGCCCTGATCCGGTGATCGTGAATATCGGGCACAAGCGCCAACTCGACCTGGCGGTGGAGGTGCCGGGAAGTCCGCTGGGACCGATCGCCTCAAACGAGATGTGGGACGAGATCTACGCCCGGCTGATCGAACTGGTCGAGCAGCACCGTTCCACGCTGGTGTTCGTCAACACGCGGCGGATGGCGGAACGGCTGGCGCACCAGCTGGGCGAGCGCATTGGCGAAGACAACGTGGCCGCGCACCACGGCAGCCTCTCGCGCAAGCTGCGTCTGGCGGCGGAGAAGAAGCTGAAAGACGGTCAGGTGAAGGTGCTGGTCGCGACCGCCTCTCTGGAGCTCGGTATCGACATTGGCACCGTCGACCTGGTGGCGCAGATCAACTCTCCCCGCGCGATTGCCGTGGCGCTGCAACGGGTGGGGCGTTCCGGCCACTGGCGCGGAGCGGTTCCGAAGGGAAGATTCTTCGTGACCACGCGTGACGACCTGATCGAGAACGCGGCGCTGGTGCGCGCCATCAAGCATGGCGATCTCGACCGGCTGATCATTCCGGAGTCTCCCCTGGACGTGCTGGCACAGCAGATGGTTGCCGCCTGCGCCGCCGAGGAGTGGAGCGAAGACAAACTCTTTGAGCTGCTCCGCCGCGCCTACCCGTATCGCAATCTTTCGGCGGAGACATACCAGGGCCTGCTCGAGATGCTGTCGGAGGGAATTGCCGCGAGACGGGGCCGCTACGGCGCATACCTGCACCGCGACCGGGTAAACGGCAAGCTGCGGGCGCGGCGCGGCAGCCGGCTGGCGGCCATCACGAGCGGCGGCGCGATCCCGGATACGGCGCTCTTCACCGTGGTCGCAGAGCCTGAGGGCACCGTGATCGGGACCGTGGATGAAGATTTCGCGGTCGAGAGCAACAAGGGCGACGTCATTCTGCTGGGCAACACTTCGTGGATGATCCGGCGGGTGGAATCCGGTTCGGGCCGGGTGCTGGTGCAGGATGCCCACGGTGCGCCTCCGAGTGTTCCCTTCTGGCTCGGCGAAGCCCCGGCGCGTACTGAGGAACTATCGGGACATGTGGCCGAGTTGCGGCAAACGGTAAGCAATCTGCTTGGCGATACCTCCCCCGTTGGCGTGTCGCAGAACAATCCGAAAGTAGCCGCAGCGGCGGCGTGGCTGAAAGACGAATGCGGGCTGGACGATTCGGCCGCCGAGCAAACCGTCGAGTACATCCTGCAGGGGCGCGCAGTACTCGGAGCAGTACCCACGCAGGACACCGTGATCGCGGAACGGTTCTTCGACGAAGGTGGCGGGATGCAGCTGGTCATCCATGCGCCCTTCGGCGGGAGGATCAATAAGGCCTGGGGACTGGCCCTGCGCAAGCGCTTCTGCCGGAGCTTCAACTTTGAATTGCAGGCGGCGGCCACCGACAACGGGTTGAACATTGCTCTCGCCGAACAGCACAGCTTCCCGCTGACAGATGTCTTCCAGTTCCTGCAGGCCGAGACGGTGCAGCCGATCCTGGAGCAGGCGGCGCTGGCATCACCGATCTTCGGCACGCGCTGGCGCTGGGACGCATCCCGCGCCCTGGCCTTGTTGCGCTTTCAGAACGGCAAGAAAGTGCCCCCGCAGATCCAGCGCATCCGCTCGGATGACTTGCTGGCGTCGGTGTTTCCGGATGTGGCCGCGTGCCAGGAGAACATTGAAGGCGATATCCAGATTCCGAATCATCCGCTGGTGCACGAAGTAATGAAAGACGTGCTCACCGAGGCGATGGACCTCGCTGGCCTGCAGAACCTGTTGCGGCGTATGGCGGACGGAACCATCCGTTGCATCGCAGTCGATACGCCCGTGCCGTCGCAGTTCTCGCACGAGATTCTGAACGCGAATCCGTACGCGTACCTGGATGACGCTCCGCTGGAAGAGCGGCGGGCGCGCGCGGTGGAAATGCGGCGGATGCTGCCGGAAGCGGTGCTCGAGGAAGTTGGCAAACTGGAGCCGGCTGCGATTGCGCGGGTGCGCGAAGAGGCCTGGCCCGATGTGCGCGATGCGGACGAGCTGCACGATGTGTTGCACACGCTGGTGGCTTTGCCGGAAGACGATGCTGGATTGACGGCGGCACCGGACGATCCTGCGTTCGCGACGACCAAGAACATGACGGACGATTGGGGCAAGTATTTTGAGCGGCTGGTGTTCGAGGGGCGCGCGGCTGTGGCCACCGTGGCGGAGGGCCGGCTGTCCTCCGGACAGCCGGCAGAATGCCGGCGCTACTGGGTGGCGGCGGAAAAGGTTTCGAGTTTTCGTCTGCTTTTCCCTGCTATGGAACTCGATCGTCCGCTGGCTGAGATCAAGGCGGCGCTTCCGTCGTACGACGATGCTCTTCTGTCGCTGGTCATGGGATGGGTGTCGCATCTGGGACCCACGAGCGCGACGCAGCTGGGACAGTCACTTGGCCTGCCAGCTTCCGAGATCGAAAAGGCTTTGCTGCGCATGGAGGCGAGCGGCTCTGTTCTGCGCGGCAAGTTCACGGATTCCAAGGTTGGTGAGACAGAATGGTGTGACCGGCGCTTGCTGGCTCGCATTCACCGGCTGACAGTGGCGACGCTGCGCAAGCAGATCGAGCCGGTAACGTCGGCGCAGTTCATGCGCTGGCTGCTGCGCTGGCAACATATCGAGCCAGGTTCGCAGGTGGGAGGGGAACGGGGAGCGTTGGAAGTTCTGCGCCAGCTGCAGGGTTTCGAGATTCCCGCGAATGCTTGGGAAAAGCAGGTTCTGGCGCGACGGATTGTCGACTACGATCCGCAATGGCTGGACCAGCTTTGCCTGACCGGAGCGGTGGGTTGGGGACGGCTGTCCCCGCATCCGGCCACGCTCGACGATTCGGCGGAAGGCAAGCGGCGTGTAATCCCGACCAGCGTGGCGCCCATCACGTTTTTTGTGCGCGAGGAAATGGACTGGATGACACCGAAGCATCCGGGCGCGGACCAACCGGAGGCGCGGGGATTGAGTCACGGGGCCAAGCAGGTGCTGGAATTCCTGCGCCAGCGCGGGGCATCGTTTTTCGCCGACATTGTGCGCGGGACGGGCAAGCTCAAGGCCGAGATTGAGACCGCCCTTTGGGAACTGGTGGCGGGTGGGCTGGTCACCGCCGATGGCTTCGACAACCTGCGCGCGCTGATCGATCCCAAACGGCGCTCCGGTCAAGGCAGCGGACGAACGACGCGTCCGCGGCACAGTACGGGGCGCTGGGCGCTGCTGTTCACCGATCAGCAGGTCGAGAAGAACCGCGCCATGGAAGCCACGTGCTGGATGCTCTTGAAGCGTTACGGCATCGTCTTCCGCGATGTGCTGGCGCGGGAGGCAAATCTTGCTACCTGGCGCGAGTTGCTTTCCGCGTTCCGTAGACTGGAAGATCGCGGGGAGATTCGGGGTGGGCGTTTTGTGGATGGATTCCTCGGTGAACAGTTTGCGCTGCCGATCGCAGTGGAGTCCGTGCGCGCGATGCGGAAGCTGGCGCCGTCGGGCGAGACGATTACGATCTCGGCGGCCGACCCGTTGAACCTGGTGGGAATTCTGGTGCCGGGGGAACGAGTGCCGGCGATTTCGGGTAAGACAGTGGCCTTCCGCGACGGAGTTGCGGTCGCGGCGGTGGCGCCGGAAGTGGGGTCGCCGGGCGGGCAGTTACGGCGTGCATGAAGCAGTGCAGCAAAGACAAACCTCAGGCGCTGAAGCGCAAGGGTCTTCAAGCTCATTGCGGCGCGACTGAAGTCGTGCCCTTCCCAGTGCAGAAATTCCGTCTGGAGGATTCGATCCGGCGATGAACAGCAGATTCCTCCTCTCTCGCTGCGCTCGCTTGTCGGAATGACAAGATGGCGGAGTCGGTGCGATCGGCCGGAGAATAGTTTCCGCAAGCGGTGGGCGTGTGCCCTCGTTCCCGTGGGGAGGGAGTCGCCAGAGGAAGGGAGTTGTCGTGACAAGGTCGGCGCTTTAGAGAATCGCAACAGAAAAAAGAATCGGGGACCCGATGAGGGGGTCCCTCGGTAGTCCCCGATTCAACACTGCCTAGCGAACTTGTAAGCGCTTCCCCCGTCGCTTTTGCCAGGCCAGTCGTCGGCACGGGTAAGTGCAATTGCCTGGCCACACTGCCGCAGGCTTGCGGGAAACGAATTTCGTGCAATGTAAGCGAATGATTAAGAATGACTTGCCTCTGTGTGGAAGGTATGAAGCGCTTTTTGATCTGGTTTCACTTATAGTGTGTGGACCTATCCGATCGGATAGTGCGCTATCCGAGTGGATAGTTTGGGAGCCGGTCAGAGCAGGGCCGGCGGCAAGTGGCTTGGAGAGATTCGGGTGAACCCTCGACTGGTCGCGCTGTCTGGGCCCTTGAAGGATTCTATTTTCGCGCTCCCGGCGGAAGAATTGTCGCTGGGCCGGGACGCCTCGAATGGCTTGCCCATCAGCGACCCGTCGGTTTCGCGCCGCCACTGCATTATCCGCCGGGACGGGGACGGATTCCGCGTCAGCGATCTGGACAGCCGCAACGGCACCACCGTCAACGGTCAGCCCATCAAAGAAAGCTGGCTACACCATCTGGACGAGTTTGCCGTGGGCGACTCGGTGTTTCTCTTTCTCACGGAGGAGGATGCCGAGAAGCCGGCGGGGTCGAGCCGGGTGGTGGAATTCGAAGACGAAAAACCAACCCACGCCACGGCGCAGATCCGTCCGCAGGACGTGCTCTATCTGCAGCCGGACAAGATCCTGAGCGAGTTGCCGGCCACATCGCGACTGGCGCGCAATCTGAATGCGCTGTTGAAGATCAGCCGCGCGGTCCATTCCATCCGCGACCTCGATGAACTGCAGGCACAGATTCTGAGCCTGATCTTTGAGGTCGCACCGGCGGAGCGGGGGGCGATCCTGCTCGATGGCACCAATGGGCACGAATTCAACTCCGTTTTCGGACGGAATCGCGATGCGGCCAACGACCGGCCGGTGCGGGTCAGCCGCACGATTGCCCAGAAGGTGCTGGAGGAGGGAGTTGCGATCCTGGGGTCGGACGTTCCCGGCAGCAGCGGGTTGGGAGGAGTGGAGAGCCTGATCGCGTCGCAGGTGCGGTCGCTGCTGTGCGTACCCCTGACGGTGTTCCAGCGGTCGGTCGGGTGCATTTACCTGGACACGGTGAATATTGCCAACCGCTTCAACGAGGATCATTTGCAACTGGTGACGGCGATTGCCGGGATCTCCGCGGTGGCGCTGGAAAACGCGCGTCGGCTGGCGTGGCTGGAACAGGAAAACCAGCGGCTGATGAACGAAATCACGCTGGACCGGAGCCTGGTGGGCGAAAGCGCGCGCATGAAGGACGTGTTCCAGTTCCTGGCGCGGGTGGCTCCGACAGAGGCGACCATACTCATCGGCGGAGAAAGCGGCACGGGCAAGGAACTGGCGGCCCGGGCGGTGCATCGCAAGAGCCCGCGCAGCAAGAAGGCTTTTGTGGCGATCAATTGTGCAGCGATTCCCGAGAACCTGTTGGAAAGCGAACTGTTTGGATACGAGAAGGGGGCCTTCACGGGAGCGGCGGCGCAGAAGAAAGGGCGCCTGGAGATTGCCGATGGCGGGGTGGTGTTTCTCGACGAGATCGGGGAACTGGCGCCGGCGCTTCAAGTGAAACTGCTGCGGGTGCTGCAGGAGCGGGAGTTCGAACGGGTGGGGGGCAACCGGCCGATCCGGGTGGACATTCGATTAATTGCCGCCACCAACCGGAATCTCGAAGAAGAGGTGCGCGGGGGAAGATTCCGGCAGGATTTGTATTTCCGGCTGAACGTGGTGAGTCTGACCATGCCACCGCTGCGCGTGCACAAGGAAGATATTCCCTTGCTGGTGAGCTTCTTCGTCGAAAAGCACTGCAAGAAATGCGGCTCGAAGCTGAAGCCACTTTCGCGCGAGGCGCTGGCAATCCTGATGAATTACGACTGGCCCGGGAATGTACGCGAATTGGAGAACGTGGTGGAACGGGCGCTGGTGCTGGGGACATCGGATGACATCCTGCCGGAGGATCTGCCGGAGTCGTTGCTCGAGCGCGACCTGGCTCCGGGCATGCAGGAGGCCAAGTATCACGCGGCGGTGAAAGAGTTGAAGAAGCGCCTGATCCAGAATGCGCTGGAGGAAGCGCATGGCAACTACACCGAGGCGGCACGGTTGCTGGGGGTGCATCCGAATTACTTGCACCGGCTGATCCGAAATCTGGATTTGAAAGAGTCGGTGAAGGGCACGACGGCGCCGCAGCGGCGGCGGGCGTAAGCATTGACGCAAGCGAACCCCAGCGGCTCAAGCCCCATTTTCGACTCGACTGAAGTCTTGTTCTTCCTGCTGAAGAACCCGCTGCACGAGCAGCAGCTGGCGATCAAAGGCAGATTCCTCCTGCCTCGATGCGGATCGGCAGCGAATCGGGAAGAACTCCGCCGGCGCTAAGGCCCGGATGTAGGACGGGGCGAGGGCAGGATGCCCTTCGACGGGCTCGGGGCAAGCTCTCGCGACAGCCGGCAAGGATGCCGGCGCTACAGACAATCAGTTTGCGGGACTGGCGTTCTGTGCGGCGGAGTCGGGAAGGTGAAGGGCGAGCAATCCTGCGGGGTTTAGATAGACGCCCTGCCAGCGAACCGCCAGGTGCAGGTGCGGGCCGGTGGCGCGGCCACTGGCGCCACTACGGCCCAGGAGTTGGCCGCGTTCGACGTGGTCTCCCTCCTTTACGTCGATCTCGGAGAGGTGCAGGTAGAGCGTGATCAAGCCCTGGCCGTGATCGAGCATCACGCAATTTCCTTCAAAATAGAGTGGACGGGCGAGGAGCACGGTGCCGCTGTTGACGGCGGCGACGGGCGTCCCGGGGGGCACGCGGTAGTCGAGACCCTGGTGGACGCTCTTGGTGACGCCGTTGAAAACCCGCCGGACGCCAAAGAGGTCGGAGACGGGAGCGTTGACCGGTGGCGCAAACGAGCCGGACCATTCGCGATCGGGCGAGGAAGGCTGTGCGAAGGTCTGGTGCTTCACTTGCTGGTCGGCCTGGATTTTCTGCTGCTGCTCCGGATTGGGCTCGGTGAATTCCTTGGATACGGTGAGCCGGATGACGGGATATTTCGCTCGTCCGATCGTCAGGTTGCGCGGGAAGCGGATCTGGCTGCCGGAGGTGGTCGTCGCGACCAGAGCGAGGGGATAGCTTCCTGGCTTCGTCTCAAGGCTCGTACCCGCCAGGGCGAACCAGGTTTTGCCGGCGCTCGGGGAAAACGTGACGCTGTGGCCCAGCCAGGTTGCGGCGAGGGACTGCAGGCGGGCCGGCGGCGTCACCTCGAGAAAAACCGGGGCGCCGTTGACCGGGCGGGGCGGAGTGGCGCGCACCGTCCAGACCGCGGTGGGCTTTTTTGCGGGAGGTTTCTCCTGGGCCGGCGCGAGGCACACGGCCAGGAAGAACAGCAGGAGGGATGCAACGCGCTGAACCCGCATAGTAAGAAACAGCGTAGCATTCTTGCTGTGGGGACGCCGCCAGAGATGCTCCGGAAAGAATGATCTCGTTGTCGCAAGCGCACCCCAGCGGCTAAAGCCGGTGTCGATCTCAAGACTCTTACGGCCCGGCTGGAAGCCCGGCCCCTGCAAAACCGAGCGAACTTCAGAGTCTTTCCGCACCTCCTGTTCCTGTGCGGCCCTCCCGGGGGAGAAGGCAGACGGGCCAGGACACCAGATCATGGAAGCATCGGAAAAGCGGCACGAAATCGTCGTGGGGTCCTTTCCATTTTGGGAATCAGAGGCCGAGTTATCGGGGACGGGTTGCACCAGGGGAGCTCAGGCTGCCCGGTGGTCGTTCGGAGAGGAATGTGGGCCTTGTGCAGCTGAGCCTGCGGTGTCGTTCGCGGGGATCAGCGGCACGAACACGAGGCAATAGCCGCGGCGGAAGCAGTCGGCACAGCGAACGGGCTGGAGCAGCACGATGGGAAGAAGAAGATACTCCCAGGTCCGCTTGCGGGAGCGCACTCCACTGTGGCCGCCGCAATCCTTACACGTAAATTCGTTACGGAGACGAAGGATGATGCGTCCCATGGAGAAACCGGAGATTTCAGACAGGTCCTGAGGCGAGCATAGCAGGCGGCGGGTCTCGAATCACGGGCCAAACGGAAACATGGTCACACGGTAGTTCCATTAGTGGTTACGCGGTCAAGATTACTCTCTGCATCGTTCATCGCGCGGGATGTTCGAGAATTTGGTGGACCTGGTCGGGTTCGAACCGACGACCTCTTCCATGCCATGGAAGCGCGCTCCCAACTGCGCCACAGGCCCACTCGGTGCGGAGGAACCCGCGTAAGAGGAAGGGTGAACCAGAGTTATTGTCCCGCTTCTTCTGCGGATAGTCAAACCACAGAGGGCGGCAGACTTTCGGAATGTGCGGAAACTTAGTATTCTTGGGAGGCGCGCTCCCAGTCCTCAACAATGAACCTGACCCTAGTTCGAGCCCCAATTTTCCTCTTTCTGGTTTTCTCCACCTGTTCTCTCGGTGCGCAGGGCGCACCCTCCAGCACGCCTCCGGTTCCGTACGAGTCGGTCAGTCAACTGAACGGGATGCTGGCGCAACTGGAGCAGGCATCCCAATCGACGCAGGCGGATCTGCGCAAGCTGCGCATCGAGAAGTGGAAAACGGATTCCAACTACAAGAAGCAGACTCTTGGCAACGTGGATTCCATCAAGCGGAATCTGGAGTCGGCGCTCCCGGAAATTGTGACCCAGCTGCGAAACTCGCCGGAAGATCTGGCGGCGAGCTTCAAGCTTTATCGCAATCTCGACGCCCTGTATGACGTGCTCGGGACTGTGGTCGAGTCGGCGGGCGCGTTCGGATCCAAAGATGAGTTTCAAGGACTCTCCAATGACTTGAATGCTTTTGAGAGAGCGCGCCGTTCCTTCGCGGAGCGGATGGAGGGTTTGACGACTTCCAAGGAGGCCGAACTCACGCAGCTGCGGACGCAGGTCAAGACCTTGCAGGCGGCCACGCCACCACCGGCGCCCAAGAAGATCGTGGTGGACGACGACGAACCGAAAAAACCAGTGGCCAGAAAGAAGCTGGTGCCGAAACCCCCGGCTAAGCCGGCGACTGCCACTCCCGCCCAGCCGAACCCACAACCGACGCCGCAGAAGCCGTCGCAGTAGGCAGACTTCAGTCGTCAATCGTCAAGCCAGAGACAAGTCGTCGGTCGTCAGGAAAAGCTAGTCGTCGGTCCTCGGTCGTCGGGGAATGCAGCTCGTCGGTCGCGGCCCATCGTTTCGCCCACTCGGACAACGGCTACAAGCGGAATCAAGGGCCCGCTGGGAACTCGCCCATCTGGCTGTAAATAAATGCTTTACTTCGAAATCTCACGAGGGAACATCGGTTAGCTGGCGACTTGCGACTGGAGACTAGTGACGGAAGTTTGGGAACTCTCGAGGGTGTAACGGGGTCTATGTGTAGCAGGTGTCGGTTCCTCGATTGGGCTTCAAGCAACGAGACGGAACAGTTTTCGGTCGGTTCTGACGCGCGAAAAACTTATAATACGGGGTGCGCCGTGAGAATCATGGCGGGAGCAGCCACCGTGGGGAATCTTGCCAGTGCGATCGGGGCCCGCGAGCAGGAAGGGGCGATCGTCGCAGAACTGAAAGCCGGCTCTGAAGAAGCGTACGCGTGGCTGATCGGGGAATTCCACCAGCCGATTTACGGGCTGGTGTATCGCATCCTGACTGACCCGGCGGACGCAGCCGATACTACCCAGGAAGTGTTCCTGAAGGTTTTCCGCGGGATGAAACACTTCCACGGCGAGTCGAGCTTGAAGACATGGATTTACCGGATCGCAGTACACGAGGCTTCGAACCGGCGGCGGTGGTGGTTCCGGCACAAGGCCCACGAAACGTCGATGGAGCCGCTGGATAACGAATCGCATCAGGGCAGCGGTTTAGCGATGCAGGAAACCCTGGTGGATGAGCGGGAGTCGCCCTTTGACAGCGCCGCGCACGAGGAAGTGCGGGCGCGGGTGGAAGAAGAGTTGCGAAAAGTGCACGAGCCGTATCGCAGCACGCTGATCCTGCGCGATCTGGAGGAGATGTCGTACGAAGAGATCGCTGACGTGATGGAAGTATCGTTGGGAACAGTGAAATCGCGCCTGACGCGCGGGCGGGAGGCGCTGAAGCGGCGGCTGACCGGCTATGTGCGGGAAGTCGCGCCGGAGTTGGGGCTATTGAGCCCGGAGGACCCGAAACAGGTTACCCGATGCCGGGTGTCACGTGGTGGGGAGGAAATTGAGGTGACGTCATGAAGTGCGCCGAGGCCAAGTCGATGTTCTCGCCTTACCTTGACGGAGTTGTCACCGGGACCCAGATGCACGCCCTCGGGCTGCATCTGGAGGAATGTTCGCATTGCAAGCGGGAGTATGCACTGCTTCGTCAGACTCAGGATCTGCTTGCCACTGTGGGCCGCCGCAAGGCCCCCGCGGATCTGGCTCTGAGGCTGCGGGTTGCCATTTCGCGCGAAGCCGCGCAAGCCGGTCGACCGCGATTCCAGGGCATACTGACTCGCTTGGAGAATGCGCTGCATGCGTTCATGGTCCCGGCCACGGTTGGGATGATCACGGCGGTGTTGATTTTTGGATTCGTGATGGGCCTGACACTGACCGACTTGCAGGCGCGTAACCGAAACGATGTACCGTTGATGCTGTACACCGGTCCTGAATTGCAGGACACTTCCTTCGCGACGACGCTGAGTTCGGTGAATGAAGACTCGCTGGTGATCGAAGCCTACGTGGACGCGAACGGGCGGGTGCAAGACTACCGGATTCTGTCGGACAATTCCCAGAACCTGCTGCCCGAAGTGAAGCGGATGCTGATCTTCACGACGTTCCGCCCGGCAATGTCGATGGGGCGGCCTACGACTGGACACGCGGTGCTTTCGTTCTCCAAGATCAGCGTGCGGGGATAGGTCAGGTGTCAGGTCTCAGGTCTAGGTGTTAGGTTTTGGGTGGGTGGTGGAGTAGGGGCACGGCCTCTCCAAGTTCGCCAGAGGGGGAGAACCTCGAGCCTAAGACCTGAGACCTAACACCTGACCTACCCGCCTTTCAATTGACCCCCTGAACGGAAGCTCTTAAACTATCGTGGTATCCCCACAGCGTGCTGCCCTGCTGGAGGTTTTCCCTGGGTTCCCGGTTGCGACATTCGATTTTTGGTGCGTTGTTCGCGCTGCTGGCAGGAGTGTGCCTGGCGCAGACTACGCCCAAGGTCACGCTGGATACGAGCGAGACGTTGTTCACGATCCTGGCTTCGATGAACGCCTGCGGTTACGACCAGGAGTTGAGCGTTTCCGATCCGCTGCGGCGCCAGATCCGCGAGGAAATTGCCAAGGCCGCGCATGATTCCGATGAAGCCTTGGCGGCGATGAGCCCGATGTGCCAGTTTTACCGCGAGCATGTGTGGCCGGATCCGTCGAAGACCTTGTCGCAATACGTCTCGCTCAGCTTGTACCTGGGAGGCGCACCTAATTTCCTTCCGAAAGTAAACGAGGCGGAATTGCCCCCGGACGCCATGCTCGTGGTCGGCTTCGCAAAGCTGGCCACCGCGTTTTATGACAAAGCGGGGATGCACGGGATCTGGCAACGGCACCACGAGGCGTACACGCGCCTTACCGACCAGTATCACGAACCGCTCTCGAAGATGTTGTTCGATACCGAGATTTATCTGAAGCTGCCCTCAGCGGGCTACCTAGGCCGCGGGTTCACTGTGTACATGGAGCCGATGGGTGCGCCGGGGCAGGTCAACGCCAGAAATTACGGGTCGGATTACTATGTGGTCATCACACCGGGCGGTTCGGCGCTGAAGGTGGACCAGATCCGGCACACTTATCTGCATTACCTTCTCGACCCGTTGTCTTTGAAGTACCCGACCGCGGTCAAGCGGCTGGAACCGTTGCTGGATTCGGTGCAACGGACGCCGATGGACGATGCGTTCAAAGTCGACGTGTCGCTGCTGATCACGGAGTGCCTGGTGCGGGCGATCGAGATCCGGATCGAGGGGACGAGCAAGACTCCAGAGGTGGTGCGTTCTGATGATGTGCAGAAAGCGACGGAGCAGGGGTTCATCCTGACGCGCTACTTCTACGATTCGATGGCGCAGTTCGAGAAGGACCCGGCCGGCATTCGCAATGCCTACTCGGACCTGTTGAATGCGATCGATCTGAAGAAAGAGTCGAAGCGGGCTGCGGAGATCCATTTCGCGAGCGCGGCCTCGCCCGAGCTGCTGAATTATTCGCGGCTCAAGAATCCGCACCTGCTGCAGACGGCGGAAAGGCGGCTGGCGGCGGGGGATTTGAAAACGGCACAGGAACTGGCGCAACAGGCGCTGGACGGGAATCACGAGGATAAGGGCCGGGCGCTGTTTATCATGGCGCAGGTGGCGACGGCGAACAAAGATATGGTGGGGGCAACCGGATATTTCGAGCAGGCGCTCAAGCTTGCGCAGGAACCCAAGGTGGTGGCCTGGTCGCACATCTACCTGGGCAGAATTTACGATTTGCAGGAGCAGCGCGAAGCCGCCGTGGATCACTATCGCGCTGCGCTGACCGCCGGAAGTACGCTGCCTGAAGTCAAAGCGGCCGCCGAGCGCGGCTTGCAGCGGCCCTACGAACCACCGGCACAACGGTAAGAAACAGAAGGACGGTACGAATCCGATTCTCCAGCAGCGAGAGTCGCAACCGAAGGAGACAGCATGAAGCGAGCAGCGATGATGGGCGCGGTGCTGGCAGTGGCTACGTGGAGTTTTGCTCAGATGAAGGCCCCGGCGACCCAGAATGCGCCCGGCGCTCAACCCAGTTCGCCACCCGCCGCCGCCCCGCCGCAGGGCAAGCGTCCTCCGGCCGCCAAGACCACTCCCGAGTACGAGGCTTACAAAGCCGCGGCCGCGCTGACCGATCCGGCGGCGGCAGAAAATGCGGCCAATGATTTCGCGGCGAAGTTCAAAGACAGCGAACTGCGGATCGTGCTCTTCAAGAATGTGATGCGCGGCTACCAGCGTGCCGGGAACTCCGACAAAATCATCGAAATGGGCCGCAAGGCCCTGGCGATTGACGGGGACGATCCGGAGGCGCTGGTGACCGTGGCCGGCGAACTGGCGGAAAAAACGCGGGATACCGATCTCGACAAGGATCAGCGCCTGGACGAAGCCATGAAGATGGCGCAGAAGGCGGTGCAGACGGTGGATACCGACGTGGCGATCCCGCAGGGCACTCCGCAGGAGCAGGTCGACGCTTACAAGTCGCAGTTGCGTTCGTTCGCGTTTTCCATCATCGGGACGCTGGAATTCAAGAAGGATAATTTTGCCGACGCCGAAACCGACCTGCGCAAGTCGATTGACTCGTATCCAGCGGGGCCGGATCCGGTGGTCGTGTTGCGGCTGGCCATCTCGCTGGACCGCCAGAACAAGTACGCGGATGCTCTGAAGGAAGCCAACCGCGCCGTCGATATGACGCAAGAGAGTACGGGCGCGGGAAAGCTGGCGCGTCAGGAGCGCGACCGGCTGACGCAGCTGGCCGGCACACCAGGGCAGCCGAAGTAATCGGCAGCTGGTTGACATACTCCCGGTTGCCGGCGCGATCCTGACGAGACCGGCAATGGGTTCCTTTTGGGCTGGGGTCTTTTGCAACCGCCTGCACATCTGCATGAAAGCTAGAGAAATCGCGGCGCTCGAGAAGCTGCTGGGGTATCACTTCCAGCGCCCCGAACTCATCCATCAAGCCTTGACGCACAGTTCGCAGGCCCGGGAACTGGAAGCCGCTAACGACAGCGCGAAGGCCGGCGACAACGAACAGCTGGAATTTCTAGGCGACACCGTGCTGGCACTGGTCACCAGCGAAGAACTTTTTCAGCGGTTTCCGGATTTTCGGGAAGGGGAACTCTCGAAGCTGCGCGCCCACCTGGTGAGCGAGAAGCACCTGATCCGGGTTGCACAAGGACTGGAACTCGGGCACTACCTCCGGCTCGGCCGAGGCGAGGAAAAAAGCGGAGGTCGCGGTAAGACCGCGCTGCTGGTGGATGCGCTGGAGGCCGTGCTGGCCGCGATGTACCTGGACGGAGGCCTGGAAACAGCCCGTCGCTTCATTTTGCAGAGCGTGGTGGTCCCCGAGTTGGAGCGGATGAATCCGGGAAGCGGTGGCGTTCCCGTGATGGATTTCAAATCAGCCCTGCAGGAAACGCTGCAAGGCTTGGGACGTGCGCAAGCATCGTACGTACTGGTGAAGGAAGCCGGCCCCGAGCACAGTAAGACATTTACCGTCGAGGCCAGGCTAAACTCGGCGACGGGTCATAAGGTAGAGTTTACCGGACGGGCCGAGGGCTCGACCAAAAAGAAGGCGGAGCAGGACGCCGCCCAGCAAGTGCTCGAGTACCTGGCCTCGTCCCCTGCGCGCGTTGACCTGAAAGCGACCGAGAAAAATCCTTCGCCCACACATTAGCTGATGACGACGCCCGCAACGCCTCCGATCCCGGTGAAAGATTCCAACACGGACTGGCTGACCTCCATCCAGTCGCTGTTGGCGACGGTGGTGATCGCGGTCTTCGTGATCACCTACATCGTGCAGGCGTTTCAGATTCCGTCCGAATCCATGGAGAACACCCTGCTGATCGGGGACTACCTGCTGGTGGACAAACTCTGCTACGGGGGAGGCGGTGTGGGCGATTTCGTTATTCCCTACCGGCAGATCCATCGCGGCGACATCATCGTGTTCCACTACCCGGTCAATCCCGCGCAGCATTTCGTAAAACGCGTGGTGGGGATACCGGGGGACCGGATTCACCTGGTGAGAAAGCGCGTCTTTATCAACGGACAGCCGCTGAACGAGCCCTACGCGAGGTACTTCAAGCCGGAGCCCAACCCGTTTCGCGATGACTTTCCGCGGTTGGACGTTCTCGACCCCGGCATCAATGCCGACTGGTGGGTGCAGATGCCGAAACTGGTGGAGGACGGGCAGTTGATCGTCCCCGAAGGACACTTCTTCGCGATGGGAGACAACCGCGACGACAGTTCCGACAGCCGGTACTGGGGCTTCGTGCCACGGGCAAATATTATCGGGCGGCCCCTGCTGATTTACTGGTCCATCAGCGACCCAGACGATGCCATGCCGCCCTCACCGACGCTGGGTGATAGACTTTATCACCTTGCCTATGCGGTGACGCACTTCTTCCAGATCACCCGCTGGGGGCGCACGTTCCGGCTAGTCAGCTGAGGCTGTCAACATTTCCGATCAGGGATAAAAACACGAGTGGCGAAGAAAGAAGATGTTGTGGTGGAAGAGAAGCCGCGCGAGACCACGGTGGAGTTCCTCGCTTCCCTGGCCGCGGTGCTGGTCACCGGCCTTTTCATCATTACGTTTGTCCTGCAGGCCTTCGAGATCCCGTCCAGTTCGATGGAGGACACCCTGTTGATCGGGGACCACGTCTTCGTAAACCGGGAACAGTTTGCTCCCCGGACGGCATGGCTAGGCCCGCTGATGCCGTACCGGGACATCAAGCGGGGCGACATCGTGGTGTTTCTCTCCCCGTCGGAACCGGGGCTGTACGTGGTGAAGAGGATCATGGGCATTCCGGGAGACCGGCTCCATTTACGCGATGGCGTGGTGTACCGCAACGGGGAAAAACTGAACGAGCCTTATGTAATGCATAAAGGGCCGCTCTTCTACGATCCCTATCGCGACAATTTCCCGGCGGTGGCGCCATCGGAAGCCTACAACGTGACCGCGGAATGGAAGCTGCTCCTGCCTTCCCACGTGGAGGGCGACGACATTGTGGTGCCGAAGGACAGTTATTTCGGGATGGGCGACAACCGGGACGTGAGCCTGGATAGCCGCTACTGGGGCTTCATCCCCAAAGAAAATGTCATTGGACGTCCGATGTTCGTGTACTGGTCGTTTAACACACCGCCGGACCAGTACCGTCACACCGATTTCGGCGAACGGATCGGATTTCTGGTCCACGTGGTCATTCATTTCTTTGACCAGACGAGGTGGCGGCGGACCTTCAGGATCGTGCAGTGAGTTTCCTGCGCTCCAAACGCGGGGTGGCGTTGGTGTGTGCCGGGCTGGTGCTTGGCTTGTTTCTGGTAAGGCCCGGGGCCGCGCGTTTGAAACAGCGCATCGCAGGCTCCATCGCCATGGCCCTGCAGCGGCAGGTTGAGGTAGGCAGCGTGCACATTCGCCTGCTTCCCCAGCCCGGATTCGATCTGGAAGATTTCGTGGTACAGGATGATCCGGCTTTCAGCGCCGAACCGGTACTGCGGGCTCAGGAAGTCACGGCGTTCTTAAGGCTGAGTTCCCTGCTTCGCGGCCGCTTGGAAATTTCACGCCTCAGCCTTACCGAGCCCAGCTTGAACCTCACCCGCAATGACGGGGGGCACTGGAATATCGAGAACCTGCTGGAGCGCACTGCAAAAACCGCGGTGGCTCCGACTGGCAAAGCACGCTCGGAGTCGCGCCCGGCATTCCCGTATATCGAGGCGGATCGCGGCCGGATCAACTTTAAGTTCGGTCCGGAGAAAAAACCGTTTGCCCTAGCCGACGCCAACTATGCCTTCTGGCAGGACTCTGAAAACGCTTGGGGCATGCGCCTGCGGGCGCGGCCCATGCGAACCGATCTCAATCTCAGCGATACCGGCCAGTTCCGGGTGAGCGGGACCTGGCAGCGCGCGGAAACGCTGCGCGAAACCCCGGTGCAGTTCAACCTATCGTGGCAGGACGCCCAGTTGGGCCAACTCACCAAACTGCTCGCGGGTAAGGACAAGGGCTGGCGGGGCGGTGCCCGGATATCGGCGGCGCTGACCGGGACCCCCGCCGACCTGGCCGTCGACGGCGAGGCATCGCTCGATGACTTCCGCCGGCATGACATCGCCGGCGAAGCACTCTTCCAGATCCGAACGCATTGTGCCGCGCACTACAGCACGGTGGATCGCGGCTTTCACCAGATTTCCTGCCAGATTCCGATGGGCGACGGCTTGGTTGCGTTGCGCGGGGAAGTGGTGAATCTTCCTGATCCGCGGAGCTATGACCTTGCTCTGGCCCTGGACAAGGTACCGGCTGAGGCTTTGCTCGAAGTCGTGCGCCACGCAAAGAAGGACCTGCCTGCCGATTTGCGGGCGAGCGGCGTGGTCAAGGCGGACTTCCGGATGCAAACGGGCGGCGCCGAGGCGGTAAAGTTTACGGGCAGCGGCCAGACGAGCAATCTTGTGCTCCGTTCTGCCTCGGCCAAGAGCGAGCTAACATTGAACGTGGTTCCCTTCTCTCTACTTTCGGGCGCAACGAAAAACCGGCCTGGGACCGATCGCGCCCGGCGCTATGCGAGCGCCGGGAAAGCTCCGGATGAACCTCAATTAGCGTTGGGCCCCTTTGCGATAAAGCTCGGGAGAGCGTCGCCGGCGACGGTGGAAGGATGGATCACGCGGTCCGGCTACCAGCTCTCGATGGACGGCGAAGCGGAGGTACAGCGCCTGCTGCAGATGGCGAGAATCGCCGGGCTGCCAGCCACGCATCCGGCGGTGGTTGGATGGGCGAAGGTGACGCTGCAGGTGGGCGGTCCGTGGTCGGCGTTCGCCAGTCCGCGCATCGACGGTACGGCTAAGCTTCACGCGATGCAGGCCGCGCTTCCTGGCTTGAATGCTCCGATTGAAATCACCTCGGCAAACATGAGCCTCGACCCGGAGGGAACGAAAGTCGAGGCCATCTCGGCGTCCTTCGCAGGCACACGGTGGACCGGGTCGCTGGCCTTGCCGCGCATGTGCGGCCCAGTGGAGTCGTGTCCGATGAGCTTCGACCTTCACGTGGATGAGATCGCTACGGACACGCTGAGCGAGGTGCTGAACCCGAATCCTCCTAGCCGCCCCTGGTACCGCTTCTTGTCCTCTGCCTCTCTAACGGGCCCTTCCTTTCTGACAAGAATTCATGCGTCTGGAGAACTTGCGGCAGACCGTGTCCTGATCAGAAACCTGGCGGCGACGAAGGTCACGGCCAGCGTCGAACTCGATCAAGGCCACATGCGGCTGTCGGACGTGCGCGCCCAGGTCATGAACGGAAAGCATCGCGGGAACTGGCAAGCGGATTTTACGGCGAAGCCGCCAACGTACGCCGGCAACGGAACCCTGGAGGGCGTTTCGCTGGATCATATCGCCACGGCCATGAAAGATCCGTGGATCAGTGGCACAGCCAGCGCGAAGTATCAGATCCGGATGGCCGGGGTTGCGTCGGCTGAGCTGCTTGCCTCCGCCGACGGCAGCGTGCGGATCAACATGCGGGACGGATCCCTTCCCCACATTGTGCTTGGGGACGACCCGCTCAAGGTACGACGTTTTACCGCAGTCCTCGTCTTGCACGACGGTGAAGTCTCGATCCGAGATGGCGCTTTGAGTTCTCCGGCCGCGACCTACGCCGTAAGCGGCAAAGCCTCGTTCAAGGGGAAACTCGATTTCATGCTGGCGCCGGAGGGATCTTCGGGGTTTAGCGTCAATGGCACCCTGGCGGAGCCGAGAGTCGCAGTGGCCCCTCATCCCGAGACTCGGGCTGCCCTGAAACCGTAGTTCTCCGATGCCCAGTTCGGGCTTGATCCGGATCGAGCGGGCTCCCCTTCACGCTGCATGTTTCTGTCATAATCGAATCTGAACGCCATGGATTTGTCCTACGCAGCTTTGCGGAGAAGGCTGAGCCAGTGGGGTCTCTGGCCTCGGAGCCGGGCAGCCTGGGGAGCCTGGTACGCGCTGGGCCTGGCCGCGTTTCTCTTCGTGCTGCAGAAGCTGCTGGCGGCGTTGAAACAGGGCGGAGGACAGAGCCTCGGGTGGTGGGTCGGGTTTCTCAGCTTCATCTCGATTCTGCTTTTTGCGGTGCTGGCGTTCCGCTGGCTGAAAGCCAAGCTTCTGTGGCGGCTGCGCAACCGGCTGATTGTCACCTACATTTTTATCGGCGTGGTTCCCGCGCTGCTGCTGGTCGCGATGGCGTTCGCGACCCTGTATCTGTTCGGTGGACAGTTCGCGAATTTCATTGTGACGTCTGAAATCAACCTGCAGTTACACAGCGTGGAAGCCGTGAATGCCGCCATTGCCCATGAACTGGAAGTGCGGCTGGAGCGAGGTGAATCCCCAAACGTGGAAGTGCTCGAGCGGCTGCGCAAGAGCGAAGTCATCTGGAAAGACCGCCGGGTCTGCGCCTGGTATGGGAGTAAGCCGCTCCCCGTTTGTGGCGATGCGAGGGGTCAGTCGTTTGCGTTTCCTGCTTTTGTTCATGGTTCGTTCAGAGAGATTGTGCGGGACGGCGGCGAACTCCATCTGCGCGCGGCTACTGTGCTTTCCGTAGGCTCAGAGAAGCTAACCGTAGTCTCCAGTGAAGGGCTGGACAAAGAACTCTTGCAGGAAATCGCTGCCAACTTAGGTGAAATCACGCTGGACGCTACCGGTCTACAGTTGCGGCAACCTACAGCCAGTGCCGGGGCATCCGGCGGGACGGCAAACTCTATCCATAGCTCTGACATCAAGGGCACCGTGGAGGACAAAAGCGACAGTAGTCACACACTTGAAAGCGGAAAAGCGCTCCCGCATGTCACGTATACCGCGGGGAATGTGCCGCCACCGGCAAACATGTTTGACCACGAAATCACCTTTGGGACCCTGCTTTCGGTAGTCAACTGGGACACTGGCGAGCACGATGAACACTCTCCCCCCCTTGTTCGAGTGCAGACCCGCCCCTCCGTCTTGTACAGCCGACTCTTTGCCACGCTAGGGCGTTTCGCAATCGGCTGGGAGCAGATCCTCCTCGCTTTCGCGATCCTGCTGGCCATCATCGAATCTCTTGCCCTGGTGATTGGCACGACCCTTACACGCTCGATTACGGGTGCGGTGGCGCAGTTGTACCGAGCCACCCAGCACGTGGATCGCGGAGACTTCAGCCACCGGATCCCGGTGAAGTCGAGCGACCAGCTTGCAGAACTGGCGAATTCGTTCAACTCGATGACGGCCTCGATCGAAAAACTGGTGCTGGAACAGAAAGAAAAACAGCGTCTCGAAAACGAGTTGGTGATCGCGCAGGAAGTGCAGGCGCAGCTTTTCCCGCGGGAGATCTCTCAGCTGGAGTCGCTGGAGGTGCATGGATACTGCCGTCCAGCACGCACGGTGAGCGGGGACTACTACGACTTTCTGGCCGTCAGTTCCGACAAGCTGATCCTCGCAGCAGGGGATGTCAGCGGGAAAGGGATTTCGGCGGCGTTGCTCATGGCGACGATCCACTCGGCGGTTCGCGCCTATGGCATGGTGGGCATGCCGGTTCTGCGCGAACCGGTTGCGGTGGGCGCTGCGGCAGGGGCCACGATGATGCTGGCCTCCGGAGCTGAGGGCGTCGAAGTGTCGCCGGCCGCGCTGCTGTCCCTTCTCAACCATCAACTCTACGACAGCACGCCGCAGGAAAAGTACGCGACTCTGTTTCTCGGCATTTATGACGGAGCTTCGCGGAACCTCACCTACAGCAACGGCGGGCACCTGCCTCCCATCATCATTAGCCCGGACGGGTCGATCCGTCGCCTGGATCAGGGCGGGACGGTCGTGGGCTTGTTCGACAACCTCTCGTTCGATGAAGCTTCGGTCCAGCTGAAGGCGGGGGATATTTTTCTGGCGTACAGCGACGGGATCACCGAGCCGGAGAACGATTTTGGGGAGTTCGGCGAGGACAGGCTGATCGACCTGGTGCGCGACAATCGCGCGTTGCCGCTGACCGAAATCACCGTACGGGTGACCGCGGCGGTGGATGACTGGATCGGCGACAACGAACAACCGGACGACATCACCCTGGTGCTGGCGCGAGCGCGGTAGGCAGGCTCACATCAAGAGACCTTTTCGGGGTTGGGGTGGGAGGGCGGTGTCGAACCACCTTCTTTGGAATGGTCTCCCGGCGCATGGCCCGAACCTAGGCTACCCCCGCGTCGCGTAAAGAGAGGTAAAAACCGCCGGCAATCCAGCGCCTTGACTTCAACGAAGTGAGGAACTCGGGAGTGACGTGGCCACCACACACGGATCACACATCACAAGGAACAGCTACGGGGAGAAACAGCTCGCACAGCAATGTGCAAAGGAGCGATCGCAAAAAGGGCGGGACCGGTCTGCCGGGACCACGGTAGATCCCTCTGAATAGCAACTTCGATTTTGATGTGGGGATCCCGTTGAGAGCCGCGTAAGGCCCGCAGCCATGACCGGGGCAGTGGTTACCTGCAGTTTGGCCAGAACCGGAGAATTGCCGTCGCGGAAGGCGGTGTCGGGCAGATCCACGTCCGGGTGAATCAGGATCAGCTCGAACAGGAACAGCTCGAAGATCGGCAGCACCCATCCCCAGCGTGTCATGGCAGGCCCTAGAACAGCGCCTAAAACTAATCGAGGCAGCGGACCTGTCAAGACCCGGAGCCACTCAGCAGGCCTAGTCCTTCAGCGGCAATTCGAACTCGAATTTCATATCGTCATACGCTCTGAAGGGGCGACCACGGCATGGGACAGGGTCGAGATCGGGACAGCGGTAGGGGGCCGACTCATACTCGACGTCCGCAGTCGCAATCCGGCCAACGCGCGCGGATGCAAATTGTGACGTACCTCACGCTGGCACGTGGCTCGAATCACAGCCGGAATCCGGGCACATCGTGTAATCGGATATGGGCTGACCTTCGGTTCGCCCGCCCAGGGGCGCCCAAAGTCCTGCTGAGGAAAGAAAATCGTGATCGACAGTGAAGATCTGGTGAACGGGCCGCTGTGCGAGGGGCACGGAGAACTCCGGCGCGTGGAGCTAGTTGAGCGTCTAAGCGACGGCGAGCCCAAGTCCAAAGTCGACTCCGCCGTGGGGAGCTCGTACAGTAAGAGAAAGAACTCGCAGCGGCGGCAGCCGTCGGCCATGGCAACGAAGGCCGCGACTTTCAGAAGGATGTTCATAGTTGGAACCCGCAGCTGCCCAGGTGGCGAAGAAGCCCGAAGGAGTGAACCGGGGTCGGGAGCTGACGGGATTGAGGCTGAGCTACGTCCGACTTCGGGTGTAGAGTTTCTGACCGCACACTTTATCGATTTTAGGAGGTTATAGCTCATGAGCGCAGGTACGCTGACACCGTCCGAAACCAGAGTCTCGGGCGATTACATGGAACAAGTCCTAACCCAGGTAAGGGCAAAGAATCCCGCCGAACCTGAATTCCACCAAGCGGTGCAGGAGGTCTTTGAGTCGCTCCGGCTCGTGCTGCAGCGGCATCCCGAGTACCGGGAAGCAAAGATTCTCGAGCGCATGGTCGAGCCGGAACGGGTCATGATGTTCCGCGTGCCCTGGTTCGACGATCAGGGAAAAATCGAGGTCAATCGTGGATTCCGCATCCAGATGAACAGCGCGATCGGCCCCTACAAGGGCGGCCTGCGTTTCCATCCTTCGGTCACGCTCGGCATCCTGAAATTCCTGGCCTTCGAGCAGGTTTTCAAGAACTCGTTGACCACGCTGCCCATGGGCGGCGGCAAAGGTGGGTCGGATTTCGATCCCAAGGGCAAGAGCGACAACGAAGTGATGCGCTTCTGCCAGAGCTTCATGACCGAACTTTATCGTCATATCGGACCGGACACCGACGTGCCTGCGGGTGACATCGGAGTGGGCGGCCGCGAGATCGGCTTCCTGTTCGGCCAATACAAGCGGCTGGCCAATGAATTCACCGGCGTGCTGACGGGCAAGGGGCTGGCGTGGGGCGGCTCTCTGATTCGGCCTGAGGCCACCGGCTACGGCTGCGTGTACTTTGCTGCCGAGATGCTGAAGACCCGCAAGGAAACGCTCGAAGGCAAGACCTGCCTGGTTTCCGGAAGCGGAAACGTTTCGCAATACACGGTTGAGAAACTGCTTGATCTGGGCGCAAAGCCGATCACGCTCTCCGATTCCAACGGCGTGATTTGCGATCCGGATGGCATTGACCGCGAGAAACTGGCCTATGTCATGGAGCTCAAGAATGCGCGCCGTGGACGTATCCGGGAGTACGTCGAGAAGTTCAAGAAGTCCCTATTCGTGCCCACCGACATCAAGTCAGATTACAACCCGCTTTGGAATATCAAGGCGGACTGCGCGTTCCCGAGCGCCACGCAGAACGAAATCAACGCCCAGGACGCGGCAAACCTCATTAAGAACGGCGTGAAGGTGGTGGCGGAAGGCGCCAACATGCCGAGCACGCTCGAGGCGACACGGCTATTCCTGGAGGCTGGAATTCTCTACGGTCCTGCGAAGGCTGCCAATGCCGGTGGCGTGGCAACTTCAGGGTTGGAGATGGCCCAGAACAGCGCACGCTTGAGCTGGACGCGCGAGGAGGTCGATGATCGGTTGCACAAGATCATGATCGCCATCCATCAGAATTGCTTCGAAACCGCCGATACGTACGGCACTCCGGGCAATCTTGTGAACGGCGCCAACATTGGCGGCTTCTTGAAGGTGGCCAATTCGATGCTCGACCAGGGACTGGTTTGAGTCTCGCAGGGGCAAATTGGTCGCAGGCGGGGTGGAGGAATCCCCCCCCCTGTTTTTACCATGGCTGACACATCCGGTCGGACCGGTGTATGAGCACGAAATACATACCCGACGTCACGATGGACGCGCAGCGGCTCTTTGAGGGCTTCGAGAACCTCATGCCCTTTCGCGTGCGCGACATCCTGCTGGTCTCGAGCCTTTACGACTCGTTCATTCTGCGCGAGGATGGCCGGCTGAACGAACTGCTCATTGGCGAGTCGCTGGAACTGAACCTGCAGCAGATTCCGGGAATCACGCAGGTTTCGACCGGAGTGGAAGCGCTGGCCATCGCGCGTTCCAGTCCGCGTTTCAATCTGATCGTCACCAACCTGGAAGTGGGCGACATGGACGCCGCCCGCCTGGCACGGGAGGTGAAGAAAGCGGGGCTTGATATTCCGGTCGTGGTCCTGGCCTACGACTACCGCGAGCTGAAGAATTTCGTTGCGCGCAACCCGGCCACCGACATCGAGCGGGTGTTTCTGTGGCAGGGCAACGTGCGCATGCTCATCGCGATCGTGAAGTATGTCGAGGACAAGCGCAACGCGCAGCACGACACAGCTGCGATCGGCGTGCCCGTCATCCTGGTGGTGGAAGACAACATTCGTTACTACTCGTCTTTTCTGCCGGTGATTTATACGGAGTTGATCACGCAATCAGGCCGGGTGATCCGCGAAGGAATTAACGTCGCGCACAAACTGCTGCGCATGCGCGCCCGGCCGAAGATTCTGCTGGCGTCGAACTATGAACAGGCCGAAGAACTGGTGATGAAATACCAGCCTTACCTGTTGGGCGTGGTCTCGGACGTTGAGTTTCCTCGCGGCGGCGTGCTCAGCGCGGACGCCGGGTTTGAACTAGCGGAGCTAATTCGGGGAGCGGTTCCGGACGTTCCGATCGTCCTGCAGTCGAGCCGAACGCAATTCCGGGAACGCGCCCACGCCGAGGGACTGTCGTTTCTGCGCAAACGTTCGCCCACGCTCCTCGCCGACCTGCGCCGCTTTCTCACTGAACAGTTTGGCTTCGGGGATTTTGTGTTTCGACTGCCGGACCTGTCCGAAGTGGGGCGCGCCACCGACCTCAGTTCGCTTGAGACTCTGCTGCAAACGGTGCCGGCCGAGAGCATCATGTACCACGCGCAGAGCAACCACTTCTCGCACTGGCTGATGGCAAGAACGGAATTTGTGCTGGCGCAGAAACTTCGTCCGCGCAAGGTTTCTGACTTTGAAAGCCCTGAGCACCTGCGCCGCGACCTGATCGCTTCCATCGCGGACTATCGCGGCGAACAAAGCGGGGTGCTGATCGGGGACTTCAGCTCTGCCGCTCTCACTTCGACCGATTCTTTTTTCCTGCGCATCGGCGGCGGGTCGCTGGGGGGCAAGGCGCGCGGCCTGGCCTTCATGCGCCACCTGCTTTGCAAACACCGCGTCCAGCAATTGTTCCCGGGTGTGCGGGTCACGGTGCCGCCCGCTGTGGTGCTGGCCACCGATGTCTTCGACCGCTTTATCAACCAGAACGGCCTGGCGGATTTCGCATTGCACTGTGCCAATGACCAGGAAATCCAGCGGCGTTTTCTCGATACGACGTTCCCCGCTTCGGTGCGCGAGAACCTGCTGGAGTTTCTCGCCGAGGTCCGCTACCCGCTGGCCGTTCGCTCGTCCAGCCTGTTGGAGGATTCGCAATACCAGCCCTTCACGGGGGTGTACGAAACTTTCATGCTCGCCAATCATGATGCGGATCTTTCCACGCGTCTCGAGCAACTGATGGAAGCTATCAAGCGCGTCTACGCTTCCACTTTCAGCCAGCACGCGAAAGCCTACGTCCGCGCGACCCCCTACCGGCTGGAGGAAGAAAAGATGGCGGTGATCCTCCAGCAGGTGGTGGGCACGGTCCACCGGGAGCGGTTCTACCCGAATTTCTCGGGAGTCGTCCGGTCTTACAATTTCTATCCGGTGCCGCCGATGAGCTACGGCGACGGCATCGCCGCGGTCGTGCTCGGCCTAGGACGCGCTGTAGTCGATGGCGGCAAGTGCCTGTCGTTCTGTCCGCGGTACCCGCGGCACATGGTCCAGTTCTCTTCGGTCGAAGACATCCTGGCCAACTCGCAGTCGGATTTTCTCGCACTTGAACTGAATCACATTCAATGCAGCGAAGACGATTCAGTGGCCGCCTTGCGCGAGGTTCGGTTCGGGCTCGACGCCGCCGAGACCGACGGCACGCTGCACCAGGTCGGATCCACCTACTCGGCCGACAATCACGCCGTCTACGACGGCCTCAGCCGGCCCGGGGTCCGCCTCGTGAGTTTTGCAGGAGTGCTGAAACATGACGTCTTCCCCCTGGCACCGCTGCTGGACCAACTGACGAAAATCGGCGAGGACGCCTTCGGGCGTCCGGTGGAGATTGAATTTGCGGTGCGTTTGCCCTCTCGACCCGGCGACGCGGCCGACTTCGGCTTTCTCCAGATCCGCCCGCTCGTGCCGTCGCGCGAGGGAGAGGACTTGCGCATTGACGAAGTGGATCGCGCCAGCCTCGTTTGCCAGAGTGCGAAGGTGCTGGGAAACGGCCGCGTCAGCGACCTGCGGGATGTCGTGGTGGTCGACTTCCATCGCTTTGAGCGGGGCCGGAGCCCCGAAGTCGCACGCGGCGTCGCCCGCTTCAACTCAAAACTCAACCAGGAAGAAAGGCCTTACCTTTTGATTGGGGTGGGACGATGGGGATCGACCGAGCCGTGGCTGGGGATCCCCGTGGAATGGGATGAAATCTCTGGGGCGCGTGTGATTGTGGAAGCCGGATTTCGCGACTTTCGCGTGATCCCCTCGCAAGGTAGCCACTTCTTTCAGAATCTCACCGCGTTCCAGGTCGGATATTTCACCGTCAATCCGGACGCTGGCGAAGGCTTTGTCGATTGGCAGTGGCTGACGTCGACCCCGGCGATCGAGGAGGACGGCTGCGTGCGCCACTTGCGCTTCGAAGATCCGATTTCGGTGGTGATGAACGGGAAAACCAGCCAGGGCCTGATCTTTAAACCGGCACAATCCACGTAGGCCCGGATGTTCCGTCGGGGCAGCCGAACGGTCGCTCGGCAGGGTTTTTTGGCCGATTGTGACGTAATCAGAATCAAGCCGGTCGCCCGGCCCGGCAGACGAGGGACCGTGCCCCGGCGAATTCGTGATCCCGCTCGCCCTTTGTCCTGACCCGCGTCACAGCCCCACAGGACGTGTTTCGTAACCATCGGAATGAACACCTGGGGATTGATCTTGCGAGGGAGCCGGGCTCTGCGACGGGATCACCGAGGGTTGTGGCTGAGGCAACGGCCGCCCGCGCGCCCGATCATTTCCGCGGAATCAGTTGCACCTTCGCGGTCACCAGCTGCCCCTTCTCCATTCCTCCGAGAACGACCAGACCGTCGTGGGCGAGCAGCAGGCCGCGATGATCCATGGTCGGGTTGTCGGTGTTCTCGTTGAGAGTCTCCCATTTCGCGCCGCGGACGTCGAAGGCAAACGTAACCGGCGAGGGCTCCGCCGGCTGCCCGTCATAGCCGACTCCGTTGTAGTTGTAGGGATTGTCCGTGCCCCCGGCGAAGTAGATCTTGTGGTCTTTCTCGGCAGCGCCGGCTGCGATCCGAAAATGTGCGTTGCCTGGATGCTCGGGCAACTGGGTCCACTCGATCTTGCTAATGTTCTTGTGGTCGATCTTGCCCATCCAGCACTCGTCGGACGACACATAGGCTGGAGTTCCCGCGGGACTCTTGCGCGCACCGTCCACGTAAACAATGGTGTCATCTACGATCGCCCCGGCGTGACCGAAGACAGGCGTACCGGGAATGGGCGTGGCCTGGGACCACATGTTTTTCTCGATATCGTAGAGTTGGACGGTAGCCACGAGATCGTGTTTCGAGCGGCCGCCGATTACGTACAGAAAACGGTTGCGATAGACGCCAAGCACAGTGTCATCGACCGCCACGGGCAGGTCGGCGCCGCGATACCATTTATGCACCTCGGGTTCGTAAACCGAAACATCGGAGACCGTGATCTCATCGCCGTGACCGTCGACGGCATAGCCGCCGAGCAAGAAAATCTGCTGGCGCGCGGCGGCGGCTGAAGTACCGATGCGGCCTGCCGGACCTGGAACCGGGTGCAGTTCGGTCCACTTTCCTGTGGTTAGATCGAGCGAGTAGGCAGCGTTGGTGATCGCGTCCCAGGTCTTCTTGGCGCCGATCCCCATGAACGAAAATAAAACCTCGTGTTTGCCGACTTTCGCGCTGGCCACGGCGTTGTTCGACACGGGTACCGGCAGTGGCGCCATCTGAGACCAAGACCAAGGCGCAAGTTGCAGGAGCAACAGGATGGACAGAGTGAGGAAGCGTGATCGGTTTGTGGGCATGCAAACTGCGAAGCTTACACGGCGGGGAACTGCGGGGAAAGCGGAATCGCGAGGGTCAGAACCAGGTACCGGCGCGGTAGGCCCGATACTCGTCGCCAAACTTCGCTTCCAGAACCTGCGCTTCCCTGCGGGCTCGTGCTGTCTGCATCACGATGACGAACAGAGGTAGCAACCACAGGGCGGGCCGTTGCAGGATCAGGCACAGGCCCACAATCGCCAGCGTACCGAACACGTAGATCGGATTGCGGATTCTGGAATACAAGCCATGCGTGACTAGTTTTCGCGCCTGGGGAGTCAAGGAGAACGACCTCCCAAGTTGGAGGCGCGCGCTAAATACGAGTGACATGCCGATTAACAGGAGCACGGATCCGGCTAGTCGCTGCCCGTTCCAAGGTCGAGGCCAGACGGCGACAAAAACGAGCAGGACCAGAACCGACACGCCCTGCACACCTAGAAACAGATAGAACTTGAGATCAGCCATCACGCGTTTTACGGTACCAGTCCCTGCCGCACGCAGTGAATGAAGTCAGTGTAAGTGGGCGCGAAGCCGGCCTGGCGCACCTCGGCGGCAATCTGGCCGCGATGATACGTGGAGTGCATGAACACGTGCGTGAGAATATCGCGCGTCGTGCTGCTCCAAGCCTCACCCTTGCTGTTCTTGTAGGCGACGAGGGCTTCCAGACGGTCGGACGATCCGCCTGCAAGTATACTCTGCCACAGGCGTGCGATCTCGCGCACCTGTTCCTCACAACCATCTACCGAAAGATCGGGCCAGACGGGAAGCGGTGCCTGTTTCTGCTGAAGGCGCGCCAGCCAAACATGCTCCGCGCCAACGATGTGCGCCATGAACCTCAAGGCGCGCGAAGGCGGAGAACCCGGAGCGCGAAACGACGTCACGACCTCAAGGTTCGCCCATTCGTCGTAGCGCGCCAGCTGGCGGTAGTGCTGAAGCAGGTCCATCTATCTCTCCTCGCCCGTGCGGGCCTAGGACCTCATCGTTTGCCGCGGCCCGGACTTCACGATTTTCTCCACCTGCTGCAGGTGATTCAGGTCGTGCCCGGCAAACATGCGGACGATGTGAGCGATGGTTTCCTTGCCGCGCTCGGAGTGCATGCCGTGGTATTCCCACAACTTCGGCGGGATGGCTTTCAGCATGGACAGGTTGTTCTCGCGCAACACACGGAAGACTTTCAGCGAGTGCTGGGGATCCCGGTCGGCGTAGGCGAAGGTCTTGGCCCATACATCCTGGTCGAAGCCGAGAATGGGCGTGCCGTCGCTGCCCATGATTAGCCGCATGCGCCAGCTCCCAACCACTTCGGTGTCGGCCAGATGAGCCAGAATCTCCGCGATGGACCACTTCTCGGGTGCCGGCCGTCGCCGCATTTGCTTCCTGGTCAGCGGCTTGATCAGCTTCTGCAGCTTCTTTGCAGTGCTCTTCTGGATTTTGAGAGGATCCTTGCCTTCCAGGTATCCCAGGATCCGCTTGACATACTGCTGCGGCGTTTCCTTCATCGATTCACCTTTCACTGTACCGAGGCAAGTTCGCAAATCGCCGATGAGTACGCGACACTAAGCGCCTTCACGGCCGGAATCCGACCGCACCGGGGTCGTTTTTCCTCGCGGAAATTCGCTGAAAATTATACATGGCAGGGGGATCGGCAATTCTCAGCGCAACGCCAGGCCTGGCGCGTCCCACCTGCGAGCGCAACCTCGCTCTAGTTTTAACCATTTATTCACACTCGGTGTTTACCATCGAGGATTAGCATTGTCGATGCCGAATTGCCGTCGCGTGCTGGCCTTCCGCCACTTATGCCCCGAAAAGCCGTCCGTTCCGCGGAACTCGAAGCGGGGACCACAGCCTCCTCAAGGGTAGCCAAGCCCAAGGCAGCGCAGGATCCGCGCCGGGAAAGAGCGGACGGTCCCCAGGGCGAACTCATGCGGATGACCCTGCGGGCCTGCCTCATTGCGCGCGATGCCACCTTCAATATCCAAGATCTGCTCACGAACTCATCCCGCATGGCCTTCCTCGCCATCCGCGATTGCGAGAAGGAACTCGACCAGATCGAACGGCAGATCGATGAACAATTGCCCGGCGCTATCACGCGCGTCAGCGAACGAAAAGCCCGCCAACTGCTGGCCTGCCTAAAGTGCATTACGGACCTGGAGCGCATCGGAGACCTGGTGATGGGCGCGGCCCACCGGGTGCAGGCGCGGAGCGGCCAGTTACCAGGAAGCGATGTGCGCTGCCTCGTCCAGATGTCAGCGATCTTGCACGACATGCTGGAAGACATCCACCATGGATTCGTTTCGCTGGACGTGGAGAGGGCGCGGAAAGTACTGCGCATCGACGCTGAACTCGACCACATCTGCCACACCCTGTTTCAGAAACATCTCGCAGACAATGTTCGAGAGAAAGACTCTTTGAGTTTTGATGTTCTGCTGATGGCTCAGGCCCTGGAACGATCGGGAGACCACGCCAAGAATCTTGCGGAGGAACTCTACGGCTTGATTGAAGGGCACACCCTGCGTCATTCTCCGAAGCGAACGCGAGCTCAATAGGCGCGATTTCCCTTTCGGCAGCCATCCCGCCCCCGATATCCGGCACGATGCGCTTCTGCCTCGTCCCGCTGCCTGCCGGTCTGAAATTAACCAATCGTTAACAGAGGAGAAACAATCGCGCAACATTCCAGGCTTAGAGTTCCTATACAAGGGCGGCCCTCGAGAGAATGCTGGGCGATGAGCTTGTTTTCGCCCGACCGGACAGCATTTAGGAATGCAGCCAGCGATTGATGTCTCGGAGGTTCGCGCGGATGCGAACCGGCACCGCATCTTCGTCGTGGAAGACGAAGAAGACATCGCGCGGCTCATCCGGCACAACCTACAGGCTGCCGGATACGACGTGCAATCCTTCATCAGCGGCAACGCGGTTCTCGCCCAGGCGCTGCGGGAACAGCCGTCCCTGTTTCTGCTGGACGTGATGCTGCCCGGAACCGACGGTTTCGATCTCTGCCGCCAGATCCGCCAGAACGAGAAGCTCGCCCGGACGCCGATCATTTTTCTGACGGCAAAGAGCGATGAATCCGATCGAGTGAAGGGGCTCGAGCTTGGCGGCGACGACTACATCACCAAGCCCTTCAGCCCACGGGAACTTGTGGCCCGGGTGCGAACCGTGCTGCGCACCGTGCCCGAGACCCCGCCCCCAGAGGTTTTGCAGTTGGGTGATCTGGAAATCGACGCCTCGTCGATGACCGTAAAGATCGAAGGCCGCACTGTGTTCACGACCGTGCGTGAGTTCCGGCTGCTGGAATATCTGGCCGCGCATCGGGGACGAGTGTTCACCCGCGACCAGCTGCTGGATGCCGTCTGGAAAGAAACTGCTTTTGTCACGCCGCGGTCGGTGGATGTCTACGTCCGGCGCTTGCGCGAAAAGATCGAGAGCGACCCTCGCCACCCGCGCTACCTGAAGACCTTGCGCGGCATCGGCTACCGCCTCGAAAGCCCGAAGTAGGCCCAGACAGACATCGTTGCTTCGAGCCCTTTTTGAACGACGCGCAGGGATCGCACGCTGTGGGGCGTTGAACAAGCTTTGTTATAATTTGGGGCGGTTCCGTGGCGCTATCGTCTAGGGGTTAGGACGGAAGATTCTCAATCTTCAAACCCGGGTTCGATTCCCGGTAGCGCTACCACACTATCTCTTGCTATCTCGTGCTCCTGGTTGTACTTACCTTCAGTGTAGTTTCACGGGCCCAAATCACTGATATCTCCCGGTGGGGCACAGGAGCAGCCAGTCGGGGCACAGTTGTTTCGGGAAGCGGCAGGACGGCAGCGCGGGCCCAGCAGCCCCGTAGAACCGAGCAGTCCAGATGTAACCTGTGCGGGGCCGATAAGCGCAGCAGCCCCTTCGAACCCCGTGAACCGATCAGCCAAGTACGCGACCGCCATTGTTGTTGCTCACCTGCTGGTCAACCTCGTGCATGGTCTTGCCCACCGTGAACTCCACATCGGCCTTGCTCCGCTTGACTCGATCTTCGTCATCGTGGTCGTGTTGATCTTTCCTTTGATCGCAATGGGGCTCGTTTGGACAGCCGGGAAGCCGCTCGGCCTCATGCTCCTGTCGCTCTCGATGTTTGGATCACTGTTATTCGGCCTGTATCATCATTTTCTGGCTCCTGGCCCAGATCACGTCCACACGCAGCCTCCGATTTCGGGAGGGATCACGTTTGTTCTGACCTCGTATCTATTGCTCATCACGGAGGCGATTGGGACTTACGTCGGCATTCATTTCACCTGGATTGCAAAAGAAAGTTCGATCAAAGCCGTCAAAGCCTGAGTCCGCTGGAACGATATTCTGTGCCCCTTACTTTCCATCGACGAGCACTCGTTCAGGGTGTGTCTTATCAGGCGCACCGCCAAGAACCCACTGAGAAGCGCGTCAAACGACCAAACAGAGACCCGGCCACCAATCCGGTCACCGGGGTTGTCGATGAAAAAGTGGTGGATAAAGCCAAAGACGCCATGCCCAATTCAGGGCAGCGACTACTAGCGTCTCATTTCCACTGGCCGAAATCCGGTGAGTACGTCACGCAAGTGACGGGGATTGGGCCGCTCGGACTTGAATACCTCAGCGCGAAAGACGATCCGCGAGACCGCAGCCGTTATTAGGCATCTGAGCGATTCCCCGGGCGGCGCACAGGTTTGGCGGCCGATGGTAAGCTGGCAGGGCCAACTTTTACACAACAGGCGAGCGTAACATTTCGGAGAGCGAAATCCGCTCACGCGCAGGGACAACACTCGATGGAGACCCGTCCGACGAACACACCCGAAGCGGCAGGTAGACTGCCTGTCCTCGCGCAAGCAGTGGCCGCGCCGCTTACTCGCGCCGCGATCTTCTTGGTCGCGACACTCAACCCGGGCTCTGCGAATCGCGCCACTCTGCGCTCGTTCTGCGGGGAGCTCACGGCACTGGTGCGCGCCGTGGAATTTCGCGATCTGGAGGGAGGACTTTCATGCGTGATGGGGTTTGGCTCCGACGCGTGGGACCACCTCTTTGGGCCGGCGCGGCCGGCAGAACTGCATCCATTCCGGGAGATTCGCGCCGAAAGGCGCCACGCGGTATCCACGCCGGGCGACTTTCTATTCCACATCCGCGCCAAGCGCATGGATCTGTGCTTCGAGCTTGCGACGCACCTTATGGCGCGTATCGGAGATGCGGTTTCGCCAGTGGATGAAGTGCACGGCTTTCGTTACTTCGACGACCGCGATCTTATAGGATTCGTCGATGGCACGGAGAATCCCCGCGGGTCCGCCGTAGCCGACGCGGTGCTCATCGGCGACGAAGACACCCAGTTTGCCGGGGGCAGCTACGTTATCGTTCAGAAATATCTCCACGATCTTGACGCATGGAATGGGCTCTCCACCGAAGCGCAGGAACGCATTATCGGCCGCACCAAGCTTTCCGATATCGAATTGGACGATTCGGTCAAGCCAAGCTCAGCACACAACGCGCTCACCACAATCGTCGAGAACGGGAAAGAGATCAAGATCCTGCGCGACAACATGCCTTTCGGCCGCCCCGCGCATGGTGAGTTTGGCACCTATTTCATCGGCTACAGCCGTTCGCCCCGCACCATCGAACAGATGCTCGAGAACATGTTCATCGGCCGCCCTCCCGGCAACTACGACCGGCTGCTCGACTTCAGCCGCGCCGTGACCGGAAACCTGTTCTTTGTGCCGTCGGCGACATTTCTGGAAAACGTGATTGCAGACCAACCCCAGCCTGCGGCTGCGGAACCCCCGGCAGTGCCGGCGATGGCCGGAACCTCCTCATCCATCCCATCGGGCCGCGAGGGTTCGCTCGGCATCGGATCTCTCAAAGGAGACATACGACATGAATAATCTCCATCGCGAGCTTGCCCCCATTTCCGATTCAGCCTGGGCTCAGATCGAAGAGGAAACATCGCGGACGCTCAAGCGCTACCTCGCCGGACGGCGCGTCGTCGACTTAAAGGGGCCGGCCGGCACCGGGCTCTCGGCCGTCGGCACCGGCCACCTGCGGACAATCACCGCCCCGGCGAAGGGCATCGTCGCAAGGCAGCGCGAGGTGAAAGCGCTGGTCGAGCTACGTGTTCCGTTCGAACTGGATCGTCAAGCGATCGACGACGTCGATCGAGGCGCGAACGACTCGGACTGGCAACCGGCGAAAGACGCCGCGCGACAGATCGCCTTTGCCGAGGACGCCGCCGTATTCGAGGGTTATGCCGCGGCCGGGATTGGGGGCATCCGCCAGGGAGCCAGCAACCCAGTTATGACGCTCCCCGCCGACGTTCGCGAGTACCCTGAGGCCATTGCCCAAGGCTTAAGCCGGTTGCGTCTCGTCGGTGTCAACGGCCCCTATGCCGTGTTGCTCGGTGCCGACGCCTACACCGCACTCGCCGAAACCAGCGACCACGGATACCCGGTGTTGGAGCACGTCAAGCGGCTGGTCAAAGATCAAATCATCTGGGCGCCCGCCATTGTTGGCGCTTTCGTGCTGACCACGCGCGGTGGCGATTTCGACCTGCACATCGGCCAGGACGTCTCCATCGGCTACCTCAGCCACAACGACGCCGCTGTCCGCTTGTACCTGCAGGAGACATTCACTTTTCTTCTGCTCACTCCCGAGGCTGCAGTGGCTCTAACTCCTCCCGCGAAGATGAACAAGGCTTGACGCGCGCACAAAGGGGGACCACGGGGAAGACTGGCTTCGGTCGCCGGCAAAAGGTGAAGCACTCGTACGACCTCCTTACTTGATGGAGACGCCTTCCTCCCCTTGAGCTTCGCCCCCCGAGCCCGTTGAGCGGCGGCAATGCAGCGCGACCTGCGGCACGGCGGCGAACTACAGTAACCGACGTCTGTTACGTGGGTAATTCGATTGCAGCAGCCCGGAGCGCTACCATGAAGGCGGCCTCGGCTTTTCTTCTTTAAGGATGAATTATGCTCCGAGTTTCCGGCCGCAACCTCCGGCAGTTGGGAGTTCCGATCACGACACTACTTTTCTTGGCGAGCGTGACGGTTTACGGGCAATCGCTTGGGGATGTGGCGCGTGAGAATCGCGAGAAGAAGGCCGAGGCGGCCGCAACCGCACCGCCGAAACTGATCACGGACGGTGACCTGACGAAAGATACGCCGGGACCGGAGAAAGCCGGCGCGTCGAGCAAGGCGCAGACTGCGCCTTCGGGGAAAACTGGAACGGGCAACGCAGCGGCCACAAGCCCGCTGGACCTGCGGGCCACGGAACAATGGCGGAGGCAGATTCTGGCGCAGAAGAGAACGGTGGCGACTCTCGAGAAACGGCTTGCCCGGTTCCAGGCGTCGCTTTCCTCTGTGGACGCGAGTGCGATTTCACGCGGCGAAATTTTCAGCCGGAGCCAAGCTTTGGAGCAAGAACGCGTGGCCCAGGTGCAGGAGCAGCTTGAAGAAGAAAAAGCAAAGCTGTTGGAGATGCAGGAAGAAGCTCGGCGCGCTGGGATGCACACGCAGGTTTACGACCCGTAGCGGTTCCCGAAACTTAGCCAAACTTCCGCCAGCAGCAGATCCGCTTCTACCGGAAGCCCGCTGAAAGCGAGGAAGCTGATGCAACTCCCTTTCGGCACTTCTGTTAGGCCCGCGGCCTGCCGACGGCCGGCTGACCTCCCACTATTTAGCCCGAGCAGGCAACCCACTCTCCACCCTGCCCCGCAATACATTGATCGAGGCCGGCGGCAGCGGGTACACCGCGCCGGGGCCAGCCGTCAGGGTGGAGGTGCTGGGCGGGCCGTCGGGGTCGGCGTAGCCGTTCTTGCGCGCGGGATGCCACACGTACTGCGCCTTTCCGAAAGTGATCATCGTCGCCCCGTCCACGAAAGAAGAGTCGGAGTTGCTCGCGGCATCGCGGAACACGATCTTCACTGCATGCGGATGGTCGTAGTCTTTGTTGATGAGCAGTAGGGACCACTGGCCGTCGGGACGAAGCAGGGCGTAGGCGGTCACCAGGACGTGGCCGTCAGAATCCTTCACGTCGCTGGAGGCGGCGAAGAGTTTGTGTTCCGCGTCGCCGGGTTCAGCCCACTCCTGCGTGAGGAGTTGCGCCGCGAAAAACTGCGACGTGCGTTTCGTGATCTGGTAATCCTTGTCGACCATGAACATGTGGTAAGTACCCCAACTGTTTGGACAGGCCGGGTGCGGTGGAGAATACGGCAGGGCGTGGTAATAGAAGGTGGCCGTACCGCCCGCGGTCAGGAAGCCGGCGAATGAATCGCCCAACCAAAGCGCGCCAAAGATGTCGACCGCCGCCTCGCCGCCGTGATCGTTGGTCTCTGTATCGAGCAGCGGAATCCCGGGCGGAAGTCCGTCAGCTCGCCAGACCTGCATGATGTGCGCAATGAGTTCCGGTTCCTGGTAGAGGTTCTTCCAGGGCGTGTCGCAGCCATCGTAGGGGTAGTGCTCAAATGACATGAAGGCAAGATCCGGCAGTCGACCGTGAGCGTTCAAGTAATCGAGGAAACGTCCGAACCACGAATTTTTTCCCTGAGCGTCGGGCCAGACCTTGATGTCTTCCGTGACTCCCTGAAAGACCGGGCCGCCCAGCTTAAAAGCAGGATCCACTCGATGCAGTGCCGTGGCCCACTGCACATACAGGGCACCATAATCCTCGGGCAACATGTATTGGCCATCCGGTTCCTCGCCCATTTCAACGTGGGAGATCGGGTAGCCGCGTTTCTTGAGGTAGGCCATCTGCGCGGCCGAGTCTTCGGGCGTGCCGTATAGCATCGCGATGGGAACGACAGCGGGAAGTCCTCGCGTGATGCCGCTGGTGAAAAACAGATCGAAACCAGGTTGATCGCCCGACTCCATGCGATCCGCAGCGATGTACACGTCGGCCGGTTCGTGCCACGGATCGACCGACGAACAGTAGGTCAGAGACTGGTGCTGGTCGGGCGAGTGGCGCAGCAGATCTTGGAAAGACCCCTTATCGTCGAGCGTTCCCGCATAGAGTTCCCTGATCGCATAGCCAACGCAGTTGCGGGGATCGCTGGGCCCGTGCGTATCGCAAGTATTCGAGGACTCGGTCATCGAGATGCGGAGATAACGGGTATTCACGGGAGCGGAAACGAGCTTCAGCGTTACCGCACCGCCTTTACCTCCAGTGACCGCGCCGGCGCTGAACTTGTTCCAAGCGCCTTTGTCCTGCTCGTCCATCGCATCGCCTGCGCCCGTCCAGTACTGGACTTCGTACGAGCGCGCATACGGTTCTGCCCAGGCAATGCGAATCGCGTTTATGTCTTCTTTCTTTTCGAAGTCAATGACCACCCATTGCGGGTGGGCCGAGTCTTCTTCGCCCGTGAAGACCTTGGTCAGATACGGATTGCTCTTCCAGTAAGTATTGACGTCGCCGTCGTCGAGACGGGAAAAGCCATCGAACTCGGTGCCTCCGTTGCGGGTGAAGCCACGGTGCTGTAGCGAGTAGCCGTAGGAATGGCGAATCATGTCTTTTGTGGGAACTGCATCCCCGGTGAAGTAGCCCTTGCCGGAAGAGTCACTCCACTTTCCGTTGGGATTCCAGTGCCAGGCCTGGACGAACAACTCCGTATTCTGCCGGTAGCTGACCACGCCCCAACCGGCGGACACAATCTGCTTCACCTGGTCGGGCCGGAAGAATGTGTCGGTGGCGTTGCTGGGCACGCGGTCCACGGTTGTTCCCAGCGCGTATGCGGGACGGAAAGCGTTCACGACGTGGCTGGGAGTCGCGTCCACCAGTACGGTTTGGGCAGAGGCAGGACGCAGCAGGGGCGAGTTCGCCGAGAGCGCGAGCATCAGGCCGAGGCCACACCTGAGGACGCAAACGACCGGCGGGGGCGAATTCGTTCTCATAAGAATCACCGAATCGTCTCCAGCATTACGGGGTGTGCTCCGCTTTAGAAATCGTTGATTCGCTCAGCGAGCCTCGATCCATCCCTTGCTCATCGATCAGGTGAAGCGAGACCCGCACATCTGCTGGGGAGCCCGGGATTTCTCGCCGTACGTTCACGGGATCGAGCGGGTCGACTGCTTGAATCGTCACGGGGCCGGTCCTCACATCCCGCGCGTCGAACATGTAGGCGACCAAGCTCCCCGAAAAGAACACGCCGAATGAACCGGTGAGCCAAATGCCTTTCCCGCTGGCAGTGGCGGCGAGATCGCGATTCACGACACCCGCGTCGGTCACGGTCTTGATATCGGCCGCGGCGCGCGTGGGAAGCCACTTCGTGTCGAAGGCGTAGGTCTCGCCGGGTTCCAGGCGAACCATGGGGCTGTTGAGCTCCGCTTCCATGTAGTAGGGCATTTCTTCCGGATTCGAGGAGGTCAGAAACGGCATCCCCTTGTCGTCGTACTCGACGGCCGGGCCATTGGTATAGAAGATGACTGTGGCCTTCCCCGGATACTCTGCCTGAGCGCGGACCGAGCGCTCCACCATCGCGTAGCGGGTTGAACCGTCCACCACCGCAATCCAGCCTTGCGGGGAATCGAGCCAGACTTCCCTTTCGAAGTACAGCCAGTGCAGCGCAAAGATGCCGTCCTTCACGGAATACGCGGGATCATTCGAGGGGCCCAGGCGGGCGTGATATCCGTCGTCGTAGGCGCTGCTCGGGTTGATCGGGGTGAAGGCCCAGAAGTTCTGGTTGTAGGCGTTAACTGACTCGGCCGACGCCGTGCTGTACTGGGTTACCGATTGCATCGACCAGCGAATCGGGTGACCACTGGCGTTCTTCATGACGGCATGAAACGAGATCTCGGGGGAATCACGGCCTAAACTGATTTCGCGGGAGTACTGCAAACCCGTGCGCGGATCGGCGGGACCCTCGAGCCGTACCCTGCAAACTGCGCCCTGCGCCAGCACCTTGAATTCATAGTTTCCGGCATCGAGCGCATCCGACACGGGACCAGGCCAGTGTCGCTCATCCTGTTCACCTTCCGGCAGGGGCCAAATCTTGTCGCCGCCGTAGTTGTGCCACTCGATCGGGGATGTTCCTTCCAGCGGCGGAAAATATTTGCCTTTCAGTTTCGGATTTACGAACAAGTAAGAGTGGTCGCCGAATGCGACTTGCATGAGGCGTCCACCGAGCTGCGGCACGATGGTCAGTCGCACCCATCGATTCGAAACTTGTTGTGCCTTCCAGCCTTCGAAAGTTACCGGTTGGATTTGACAGGCATGCGAGGACGAAGCTTGGGTGGCCCACGCCAAACCGCAGGCGCCCATGGTCAAGACAGTGATGAGAGAAGCCCGTACCGGCAAGAAAACTCGCCTCCCCAACCAGCCTCACGGCACAATCAGAACAGCGATTCAGCCGATGAAAATATACTTGGTGCAAGGCGGGTTTGTCGAAGTTACAATGTGGCCGTCAGGGGACATTAAAACGATTTAAACAGGGACTTAACGTAATAGGCAATTTTCAAGACGAATGCTCTAGTCTCACTTGATGAACAGTCCGGCATTCGGGAATTTAGAACCGCGCCGGAACTTGTTAGGAGGGTTTTGGGCATGCGTAATTCCAGCTATTCCGCTCTGGTAGTCCTCGCAGGTCTCATTCTCACCGCCAGCTTAGTTTGGGCGAGCATCACGGGCACCATCTCGGGCATCGTCACCGATCCCAGTGGTGCTGTGATATCGGGTGCTACGGTGGTGGCCACCGATACACAGACCGGGACCAGGGCGACGGTCACCACTGACGCGCAAGGTTTTTACAGGTTCTCCACCCTTGCGGTCGGCACATATGACCTGCAGGTGAGCCAGGTCGGCTTTAAGAGCTACACCAAGACGGGACTCGTCATCGATGCCAACTCGTCACTCCGGGTCGACGTCGCGCTACAGGTCGGCGCCATCAATGAAAAGGTGGAGGTGCGGACGGACAGCGTCCATGTGGAGACAGAAAGCACTCAAATGGGCGAAGTCATCACCGGCAAGACCATAACGGCGGTTCCGCTCAACGGTCGGGCGTTCACGGATCTGCTGGCGATGCAGCCTGGCGTCTCTCCATACAACTCAACCGACACCGGAACGCCGGGCATCAGTGATCGATCTGTCGACGGCGGTCTGAATGCCGGCAACCAGTCGGTGAATGGCCAGCGGGAGAGCGCCAACGGCTTCATGGTGAACGGGTCGAATGTCGAGGAAGGAAAAAACAACGGTGCGGCCATCATTCCCAACCTGGACTCGATTGCGGAGTTTCGGATCATCACCAACAACTTCGACGCCGAATACGGGAACTACAGTGGCGGACAAGTGAACGTGGTCACCAAGTCGGGAAACAACGGATGGCATGGCAGCGGTTTCGAGTTCCTACGCAACACGGCTTTCGACGCAAAGAATTATTTCGCTCAGCCCACGGACAAGACGCCGGTGTTCCGTCAGAACCAGTTTGGGGGCACGTTCGGCGGACCCATCCGTAGAGACAAGACGTTCTTCTTTCTCGACTACCAAGCGACGCGACAGACGCAGGCTCCCACGCAGAACCAGCAGATGCCCTCGGCGGCAAACTTCACGGGAGATTTCTCGGACTCCGCCGACGCGTTCAGCAATAGCGTAAATGGTCCCGGTTTTGCGAAAGTTCTCAACGACAGAATGAGTCTGCCCTTGGGGACGATCTTTGACGGCGAGCCCTATTATTTTGCTGGTTGCCCAGACCAAACTCAGTGTGTTTTTCCAAATGCCCAAATCCCCAAGACGGCCTGGTCGCCAGTGGCGACCAGCATGCTAAACCTCGGCTTGATTCCCCAACCGAACGCGCCCAACAACTACTTCAACACGTCGCAGTATGCGCAGAAGCTGCGCGATGACAAAGGCGGGATCCGCATCGATCAGAACACGCGTTTGGGCAATTTCTTTGCCTACTATTTCGCCGACGACTACCTGTTGAATTCACCGTTTCCCAATGGCGGCGCCAACGTTCCCGCCGCAACTTTTGCCTACAACGCCAGTACTGCGGGACGCGCCCAACTGGTGAATCTTGGGCTTACGAAGAACTTCGGGGTTTATTCCGTGAATGAGTTCCGCTTTAGCTACGTGCGCAACGCGATTGCCCTTACCGATGCGCAGGGAGGTGTGGGAGCCAACTACAGTTTGGCGAAACTGGGATTCGTCACTCCCTGGGATGCGAATACAGGCGGAATCAGCGCGATTGCGCCGGGGTTGGAAGGTGTCCCTTACATTTCTTTCAATCACTTCATAATCGGCGTGCCCCAGGTCAGCACGCGGCAGTTCAACAATTCCTTTCAATTGCTAGACAACTTCACCAGAGTCGCCGGCACCCACACGCTGAAATTCGGGGGGCAGTTTCACTACGATCAGATCAATGAACGGAACCTGGCAGCGGAAAACGGCCAGTACAACTTCACAGGAAACGAGACCGGCATCGATTTTGCCGACTTCCTGATCGGGGCCCCGGATAGTCTGACGCAGGCGAGCGAGCAGATCCTCGATTCAAGAAGCAAGTACTATGCCCTGTTTGCCCAGGACAGCTGGCGCGCCACCTCTAACCTGGTGGTGAACCTCGGACTCCGCTGGGAAGCCAGCATGCCGTGGTACGACACCCAGAACAAAATCGAGACCATCGTTCCGGGACTGCAATCGAGAGTGTTCCCCGGTGCGCCGCTGGGATGGGTCGTGCCGGGCGATCCCGGGATTCCGCGCACCCTGGCACCCACCAAGTGGAACAACTTTTCGCCGCGTCTCGGACTCGCGTATTCGCCGAGTGCTTCCTCGGGGATGTTGGGTCACCTTTTCGGAGGGCCGGGACGCACCAGCATCCGCGTCGGCGCAGGTTTGTACTACACCTCGGTGGAAGATCTCTCGCAGTTTCTAGAGGTGGGAGATCCCCCCTATGGCCTCTATTACGGCAGCGCCAACCCACCGCTGCTCGAATCCCCCTACATCACACGGTCCGATGGTCTCAGCGTCGGGCTGCGTTTTCCCTTCCCGTTCCCGCCGACCAACGTTTCGCCCTCGAATCCGGACACGACTTTCCCCTGGAGCCAGGTGGAGCCGATCTCCTACGGCTTCTCGTTCGACCATAGAAACAAGCTGCCGTATTCCGAGCACTATGAATTTTCGATTCAGCGGCAGATTGGAACGAACAGCGTCATCACGGCGGCCTACGTGGGGAACCAGGGGCACCGCCTGGTGACGTCGATTGAAGCCAACCCGGCAAATCCCGCTCTCTGTCTTTACTTGAGCGATGCAGCGAATCTTGCCCCGGGCAGCGCCCTGCCGTGCGGTCAGTTCGGTGAAACTCCCAGTGGTGGGTCGTGGACCACGCTACCGGGGCCCTCGATTTACGCAGGAAAAACATTCCTCAGCAGCCGGCCTCTCGGCCCCCTGTTCGACACCAACCCTTACGTATCTACGGTGGCCAATTCGCGCTACAACTCACTGCAACTCAGCCTGAGCCACAACACCGGATCGTTGAGCTTTATGGCGGGCTACACCTACAGCAAGTGCATGGATAACGCTTCTGGATTACAGGATTCCACTTACCCCTTCGATCCGCGGCTGAGTATCAGCCTTTGTAATTTCGACGTAACCCACAATTTTGTTTTCAGCTACAACTGGCTGCTGCCCTTCGACAGATTCCTAACCGCAGGCTGGGCAAAACGCATTGCGGGAGGGTGGAGTCTCTCTGGGATCACAAATTTTGCCACGGGACTTCCGATCAGCCTAACGGAGAATGACGATAACGCGCTCATCGGCGCCAACGCGGTTCCTGTGGACGTCCCGGATTTTGCGGGTGGCAAGGTTCTCGCCGACACCAACCCGCGGCATGGAAAGGCCTATTTCAACTACGCGCTCTTCACCAACGAATTGCCGGGACAATTTGGAAACTCCCGGCGCCGCTTCTTCCATGGCCCGGGACTGAACAACTTCAACATGGCGTTGCTGAAGTCGACGAAGATTACCGAATCGAAAACGCTGGAATTTCGCGTAGAGGCGTTCAATTTATTTAACCACGCACAATTCACGAATCCAGACAGCGAAATCAACGATGGGTACCCGATCGTCGGGGCTGATGGGAATTTGCAGGGCTCGTTTGGGATGGTCAGCAATGCTCGGGACCCGCGGATCATGCAACTAGGATTGAAGTTTCTCTTCTAAACGCGTAGCCGGGGGACGCCTTCTGCTACAACTGCGCCATTTTCCGGGCGCACAGGTAAAACATGTCAAACGGAATCATGCGGTGGTTCAGTACGGTAAGCCTCGCCTTGGCGGCGATGCACGCAACGCCTCAGGCGCAAACCATCCGCGTCGAGACGGCTCACGCCGTCAACTCTTTCGTCCCCAACCAGGCGCTGGGCGCGGGAATCGATCGGATGCCGGCAGCTGCCGTCGAGAAATATTTCAATCAGCCTCCGCTCGATGCGGTGCTCGCCGCCGGATGGCAGCCGGTCACCTACCGGCAGAACACGGAGCTTGCCGTGGAGGCGTGGCACTGGAATCCGCAGGGCAGGTGGAGCGATCCTGCCGGGAAAGGTTATTTCACTGGCAACCCGACGCCCTCGGAAGCGATTCGACATTCCTATGGCTATCCCCTGCCCCATCGCGGATTCACGCGCAACGAAGGGACAGACACGCGCGGCTTTGGGCGCTTGACCGACGGCGATCTGAATACTTACTGGAAGAGCAATCCGTACCTCAGCAAGAAATACACTGGGGAAGAAGACTCGACCCTGCCGCAGTGGGTGGTGATCGATCTCGCCGTTGCGCAACCGGTCAACGCGCTGCGCATTGCCTGGGCGGAACCGTACGCGAAGCAATATCTGGTGCAGTACTGGACCGGAGACGAAGCCATCAAGCAGCCGACCAAAGGCGCGTGGGTGGCGTTTCCGTCGGGAGTCATCACGAACGGCAAGGGCGGCGCGGTTACGCTGCAGCTGACGCAGGCTCCGATGATGGTGCGTTTTGTGCGCATCTGGATGACCGAGTCCTCGAATACCTGCGACTCGCATGGGCCCAGCGATGCGCGCAACTGCCTGGGATACGCGATTCGCGAGCTGTACATCGGCGTCACCGACACGAACGGCTTCCACGACATCGCCCGGCACACGCCCGACCAGGACCAGACCACGACGTTCTGCTCGTCGATCGATCCCTGGCACGAACCGTCAGACCTTGGGTCGACCCAGCACGAGCAAGTCGGACTCGACCTCTTCTACACTAGCGGTTACACCCGCGGCTTGCCGGCGATGATACCGATCGCGATGCTCTACGCCACGCCCGAGGATGCTGCGGCAGAGATCGCCTATGTTGAGAAACGCGGATATCCGATTTCCTACGTCGAGATGGGGGAAGAAGCTGACGGACAGTACGAGTTGCCGGAGGACTATGCAGCGCTGTACATGCAGTTTGCCACGGCCCTGCACAAAGTCGATCCGAACCTGAAGCTCGGTGGGCCGGTTTTCACCGGGCAGAACGAAGATATCGTGGTGTGGGCGGATGCCAATGGAAAGATTTCGTGGACGCGGCGTTTCCTCGACTATTTGAAAGCTCACGGGCGAATCCAGGATCTGGCGTTCTTCCCGTTTGAGCATTATCCGTACGAGCCCTGCAAAATCAGCTGGGGCAGCCTGTACGATGAGCCAGCGCTGATGAGCCACATCATGCAAGTGTGGCGTGACGACGGCTTGCCCGCCAATGTTCCGATGTTCGTGACTGAGTCCAACGACACCTGGAACACGGGCGAGTCGTCGGTAGACATTTTTGGAGCGCTTTGGCTGGCCGACTACGCGGGATCGTTTTTTGCTGCCGGCGGTGCTGCGCTCTACTACTTCCATTACCTGCCGCTCGGGATCCACCCTGGATGTAACGAATCGATGGGCACGTTCGGAATGTTCACGACCGACAAGTCCTACAATGTTGAGAAGCCGACCTCGCAGTTTTTCGCCAGCCAGTTGATCAATACGGAGTGGGTACAGCCGGGCAGCGGCGTGCACAAGGTTTTTGCGGCTTTCGGAGATCTGGTCGATGCCGCCGGGCATTCTCTGGTAACGACCTACGCTCTGCAGCGACCGGATGGTTCGTGGTCGCTGATGCTGGTGAATCGTGACCAGGAGAACGCCCACCGCGTGCACATCGATTTCGACGATGGGAGCGCAGACGGGAAACGCTTCTTCAACGGACCGGTGAGCGTCACAACATTTGGCAGCGCGCAGTACCAGTGGCATCCGACGAACCAAGGCGGCTTCCCGGATCCTGACGGTCCGGCGGCGAAAGCCGCGATCACGGGTAACCCGGATTCGGTTTACGAACTGCCGAAAGCCTCAATGACTGTGCTTCACGGAGCGATCGCAGGACTTCCCGCGAAGGCGAAGACTCGCTGATCTACACGAACGTCAGCTTGCGTGGCGTGAAATTGGTCAGATTTGGAAACACCTTGGTCAGCGAATCGTCGGCAACGCCGAACCACGACGCGAGGGTGGCTCCGTACTGGTCCAGCGAAATGCTGGGCAACCACACGCCGCGGCCGGTGACGTCATCGGGTCCCTGCAGGCCCAGCACAGGAAACGTGCCGTAAATATCGGCGGCTTTCACGGCTCCGCCCATCACCATATGGTGGCTGCCCCATGCGTGATCGGATCCGGCGCCGCTCGAGGGCTGCAGCGTGCGTCCGAACTCGGACTCGGTAAACGTCAGCACCCGTTTTTCGAGACCCATTTCCGCCGCGGCATCATAGAACGCCGACATGGCAGCGGCGACCTCTCCCAGGAGGGCATCCTGTCGCGGCATGGCGTCGGAGTGCGTGTCGAAATCACCCAACGCTACGTAAAAGATCTGGCGGTTCACGCCCAGATTCTTGCGGACGTTGATGATGCCCGCGACCTGCTGCAGTTGCTGGCCGAGCTTGGAATCTGGAAACGCCCTCTTCGGCGCTGCACCGAGCGACAACGCCGCATTCAGTTCTTTCGCGGCATCGAGGCCATCCGCCGCGACACGATTCGCTTTCTGGATCAATGACATTCCCGTCTGAAACTTCAGTATCTGCTGGAATGCTGCGTCGCGGGCGTTCGCCGCCGGCGACCCGTCGGAGCCATCGAGACCCAGCGAACCGTTGATCAGGGACACTTGGGGCTGCTCACTCGTGAGAAACAGGCTGTTGCCGGCCGTGGAAACTCCCACCGGAAAGGTCGATGGCGCGTTCCGCGCGGAGATGATATCGGCGGCCCGTCCCGCCCAGCCATTGTGTGCAGCGCCAGGGATCGTAGCCATCTGCCACTGCTGTTGCTGATCGGAGTGCGAGAATAGATTGAGGGGCACCGGCCCGCCCTGCTGATACTCGGCCTTGGTGATGGGCTTCACCAGCGTGCCGACGTTCGCCACGATGGCAAGCTTCCCGCGATCGTACAGTGCTCGCAGCGGACCGAGCTGCGGATGGAGACCATAAGCGTCCTTGCCATTCGACGCCGGAATCACCCCGAGAGCTTTCTGCGCCAGTCCCAGGGTTTCGCCGCGAACCGCGAAGTAGTCCTTGTAAGCCTGCGCATCCGTTTTCACCGGCACGACCAGGTTGTTGCCATCGTTGCCACCCAGCATGAAGAGGCAGACTAAAGCCTTGTAGTCGTCCGCCGGAGGCACCGCAGCGTACAGCCGGCTGAGACGCCCGAGGCAAGCGCCCGCGCCAATAATTCCGAGTGATTGCGCACCCATCTGCAACAGCGTCCTGCGAGTGATCCCACTCATTCCCTCACCCTAATGCTCCACCTGATACAGAGCGGAGCTTGCGACCAGGTAAATTGCGTGGCGTACCCGCAAGTTGTAATCGTGTGTGGTGGAAATCGCAGTGACGATCTCGGGCTTCAGCGTCGCCGGCAGCCGGCCGTACAGAAACGCCTGGCCGACGGCATCCACCAGATCGGCTGGCGATCCAGCCAGGGCCACGAACGGAGAAATGTCGAATTGCGCGTCGCCGTTGAGCCCCTTTTCCACCAGATTCCGCACGACATTCGCCCGCATGAGCGCGGTGCCGGAACTCAGTAGGTCAAACTCGGGCGCCAGCAGGCCGGTCGACGTTCGGTACAGCGGCGAATAGTCGTTGAACACGCTGGCGGGATAGAAAACCCTTTGCCCCAGATTGGTGGGAAAGCGTTCCAGCCGGTTGTCGGCACGGACGCTGGCGTGCAACTCCCGCAACATGGCGATGACCGACAAAACAGGCTCGCGCCAGTGACCTTCTTTGGCCGCGGGCGAGTCCTTTGCGTCATCACCTCTTCGCGCCTCTGGATCCATCAGGATCTGGGTGACAACCGCTTTCAGGTCGCCGTTGCTCGACGTGAAGACCTGGCTGACTCGTCGCAAATAGTCCGGACTCGGATCGCTGGTTACGAGGTGCTGAATCAGGCGCAACGATATGAATGGCGCTGTGTTCGGATGCGTGGCGAGAGCATGCAACACATCGTTCAGATCCAGATCCGCAGACTGTCCCGCCGGCAAAGCAACCCTGCCCACGATGACCTTGTTCTGCTCGTCATGGTTGGCTTCTACCGCGACCATTGGGCCGAAATAGTTCTCGGGATTGTGACCCTGGGGAATGGCCTTGCCCGGATAGGTCCAGCCAGTCAGCGCCCGGGCCACGTCGGTGATGGTGCGCTGGTTATAGGTGACCTTGCCGGTCTCGCTGCCATCCGGATTCAGGCCAACCGTACCGATGCTGAACAACTGCATCAGCTCGCGGGCATAATTTTCGTTGGGCGAGGTGCCGAGCTTCGGATCTCCCTTGTCATCGTTCACCAGGTCGAGGTAGACGCCCATGGTGGGGCTCAGGGTGACATCGCGCAGCAGACTCCCATAACTGCCGAACGCGTCGCGAAGCAGCATGTTCTGGTACGGAACCATCTGGCGCGGCTGTCCCGTCTTCAAACCTGAGACGACGAAAATCTGACTCAGCGCAAACGCGATGCGCTGCCGCAGTTGGTCGGCACCCATGGTAGCGTGAACAAAAAACTCGCTTTGCTGGTCGGTCAGGTTGTCGGCAGAGCTGGTCGAATCCTTATAGAGAGTGGGGGGCGCAGCGAACTGTTCCGCCAGCCATGCTTCGAAACCAACGTCCTGCAGGTGGGCAATGCTTTCCGCGTCCGGACCCCAAGACGCTTGTTCCAGAAAGCGCGCCGCACCGAGAAATTCGACCTTCGGATGTGCGGGTCCAACCGCTACGACGGCCGGCGGCGAAGTATCGCTCCCAGGGTCGGGATTGAAAACCGTGAACGCGACACGACCGCCCGGCGTCGGACCGACGGTCGCTGTCACCTTCAGTTGTGTGTTCGACACAAACTTCGCGCCCAGAGTTGCCCCATCCATCTGCACCTGCGAACCCGACAGGAAGCCGCTTCCGTTGATCGTAATGGCTGCGCCTCCGTACGTGAGGTTCGGAGGATCGACGGACGCGATGCTCGGCATCGGATTCAGGAGAATCACGGACGCCTTGCCCCTGACGGCCGGGTTGGCGACGCTTACGGCCTCGATCTCGATTTGATTGTTCGTGGGCGGAACCGCAGGAGCCGTGAATGTTCCATCCGCGTCGATCGTTCCTGAAGACGGACTTCCGCCCTTCACTCCGTTCACCTGCCACTCAATTTTTGGATTGAGACCCTCGCTTTGGGCGAAGAACTTTCGAGTGCCGCCGGACCGCACGTTCGCCTTTGCCGGGCTGACCGTCACCGGAGCGTCTGTGGCTGCTGCCTGTGCAATCAGCAATCCGAAGGCGACACAGGACCAGGCTGTCATTCGTGACATACAGCGCTTTCGATTCTATGCGGGGAAAAGATGCAGATTCAACCGAAGAGGAATCGGAAGTTCATCCGGAACAGTTCGAGACCCGCATCGTGGAGGTTTCAGGGCTCACGCCGGTCGGGAGAGTTCAACCCACGGCTCTCGTTTTCGACCCGCGCCGTGGCATGGCCCGTTTCCAGTGAACTGCGCTTCACCCGAGGTCTTGCAGCGAGAACTTGACGAGGCACCAGATGGCGCGGAAACCGTCTTTCCAGCCGATCTTCTTGCCTTCTTCGTAGGTTCGTCCCGAGTAACTGATCCCGACTTCGTAAACGCGCAACCGCCGCTTGGCAATTTTGACGGTGACCTCGGGCTCGAACCCGAAACGGTCTTCCTCCAGTGGAATGGACTGAATCACCTCTCGCCGGAAAACCTTGTAGCAGGTTTCCATGTCGGTCAGGTTGAGATCGGTTAGCGCGTTAGAAAACAGCGTCAGCAACCAGTTGCCCACGGAATGCCAGAAATACAGAACCCGATGCGGCCGGCCTCCCAGGAAACGCGAGCCATAAACCACGTCTGCTTTCCCGTCCATGAGCGGCTCCAGCAGCAGGGGATATTCGGCAGGATCGTATTCCAGATCGGCGTCCTGGATCACGACGTATTCCCCAGTCGCCTCTTGAATACCACGCCGCAGGGCTGCGCCTTTTCCCATGTTGCGGGGCTGTAAGAAAGCGCGCATGGCAGTGTATTCTTTTTGCAATTCGGCGAGAATTTCCCGAGACGTGTCGGTCGAGCCGTCATCGACACACAGCAGTTCGATTTCGAACGGAAACGAGATCGACAAGACCCTCTCCACCACTACCCGCAAGGTGGCGCGCTCGTTGTAAACCGGCATGACGACGGAAAGTTTCATAGCAATTTGGGTTGTTCTAGAACTACCTTACTATCCCGGATGCCTCCCGTACACGCGACGAACCAAATGACGAAAGACTGTCTCGTCTTTTCCGTATATAGCTGACAAACTTTGGCTTACCGGTATTTTTTCTTCTCCCCTTGACAATCCATAGGCCCGGTAGCAAAATCTCCGAAGGCGAATAAAAAGCGAATATACAAAGCTTGCTTTCGCCCGATGCCAGGGATTCCCCGCCCCGCATTCCCTGAAATTTTGAGGATCCTATGTCTTCTTCGCTGGTGCGTATTGAGGCCAAAGGCCGCTGTTTTCCTTTTGTCGCCGAGCCCAAGTCTGCGGCTCTCTTAAAACAGCTCTCGCGAACCCCCAAGCTCACAGGAGTAACGGCAGCTTCCCGCCTGGAGATACGGCCTGCCCCGGAAACAGCTTCCTGCGGTATCGCGCAAGTTGACGCTTTAAGCGGTGGCTTGCCCCGCGGATGCCTCACCGAAGTCTGCGGCCCAGAATCATCCGGACGCACCAGTTTGCTGCTGTCCGCGCTGGCTGTGGCGACCCGACGCGAGGAAATTTGTACCCTGATCGACGCGAGCGATGCGTTCCATCCGCATTCCGCCGCGGCCGCCGGCGTAAATCTGGAACGGCTCCTCTGGATTCGCTGTGGAGTGAATTCGCCATCTTCTCTTTTAGCGCACAAGCGCCGGAACACCACCAGCCTGGAAGAATGGGAGCGCCGGCGCCGGGAAGATCCTGTGGAACAGGCTCTACGAGCCGCCGATCTGCTTCTGCAAAGCAACGGCTTCGGCCTGGTCGCGATCGATCTGGCCGGCGTCCCCTTGAAAACCGCCCGTTGTATCCCGCTGACTACGTGGTTCCGCTTTCGCCGGGCGGTGGAAAATACCCCGACGGTGTTGCTGGTGATTGGCGAACAGTTCTGTGCGCAGTCCTGCGCATCGCTGTCGCTGCAGTTGCGGGACTCAGTTCTCAGTTCTCGGTTCTCAGTTCTCAGTGAGCACCCGTCGAGCAACGGCCATGACAGCTGCGCTGAACAACGTCCTTCCCACACAGAACTTTTAAGTGGAATGGAAATTCAGGCCGAAGTGCTGCACTCCCGAACCGAACGCAAGCCGGCGCAATCCGTGAGTACCGCTTTTCAGACCAAAGCTGCATGGGCGGGATGAGTCTCGGTGGCTAAGCGTGGCGAAGTGTCACAAGCCAAGAACACTGGTTCGCCAACGACTAATGACCAACGACCGACGGCTGGTTTTATGCCTTACGCCTGCATCTTCGTCCCCGACTTCCCCGTGGAAGCGTTGCTGCGCGCCGAACCGGA
>Ga0210408_10000264_pt1 | contig 73569 bp, 74 predicted proteins | sample IncBWH4MmetaG_FD_155471 | JGI IMG/M metagenome (GOLD analysis project Ga0210408, IMG submission 155471) | Forest soil microbial communities from Barre Woods Harvard Forest LTER site, Petersham, Massachusetts, United States - Inc-BW-H-4-M | ecosystem: Environmental > Terrestrial > Soil >... | reverse complement strand
ATTTCTGGGCGAGCCTGGCGTCGAAGGCCCCAGGCCTGGTAAACCTGACAACGCAGCTCCCATTCCTAATCGACATCGCCAAAAAAGTCGGAGGCATCCCCGCAAAGCGCCGCATCCCCCCCTTCGCCCCGCAGACGTTCAAACAATGGTTCAGCTTGTGTAGGGGCGGACGCCTTCGTCCGTGGTCGACCGCGTCACGTGAACCAGACTCACCGAATCCATGGAAAAACAGCCCCGAAGGGGCAGAATGTGAAAGCCCGGAGCAACCGTGGAAGAGCGCCGATTCAGCGCCGCGTCAGACGTCCGAGGAAGAAGGGGCTTCAGCCCCCGAGGTTCTCCTCTGGGCCGACACCTTCAACAACTACTTCCTCCCCCAAACCGCCCGCGCCGCCGTAGAGGTCCTGGAAACCGCCGGATTCCGCGTCCTCGTTCCCCAAGCCAATCTCTGCTGCGGACGGCCCCTCTACGACTTCGGCATGTTGGACCGCGCCGAACGCCTGCTCCTGGAAGTCCTCGATCAACTCGAGCCCGAGATCGAAGCCGGCATTCCCGTCGTCGGATTGGAACCGTCCTGCGTAGCCGTCTTCCGCGACGAACTCGCGAACCTCTTCCCCCACGACGCCCGCGCCCAAGCCCTGAGCAAACAAACATTCCTGCTAAGCGAATTCCTCGAACAAAGACTAATCCCCGGCGCGATGCTCCCACAACTCCCGCGCAAAGCCCTACTCCACGGCCACTGCCATCACAAATCCATCATGAAGATGACCGCCGAGGAATCCCTCCTGCACCGTCTCGGCATCGACTTCACAAGCCCCGCTCCCGGATGCTGCGGTATGGCCGGATCCTTCGGCTTCCACGCCGAGCACTACGAAATCTCCCAAACCATCGGAGAACTGGAACTCCTACCCGCCGTTCGTCAAGCCCCTGACGATTGGCTCATCATCGCCGACGGCTTCAGCTGCCGCGAACAAATCGCCCAAAACACGACCCGCCACGCCCTGCACTTAGCCGAGGTCCTCCAATTGGCCCTCCACCCCAGCGCTCTAGACAAAGACGACCCGTACCCCGAATCACGAGCGATCCGCGAACAAGAGCAGGAAATCCGCGCCTCCATGATCCGCGCCGCAAAAACCACAGGAGCCGTAGCCGCCGCGGGACTAGTAACTTGGCTCCTAACCCGCAAACGCTGACATCTCAAAGCAAATGTGAGGACAGCTGCGCTCGGCTGTCCGTCAGCAGATCGGCAACAGCTTCCAAAGCAACAACTTACGACAACCCTACCCCAACTCCAACCTTTCTGGGACAATAGACGAAGAGCAATACGCCTCCGCTCTATTTGTCCGCCACCGAGTCTCTCCAACTGAGAACTGGTAACTGATAACTGAGAACTGCCCTATGGACCGCGAACTCACCACTATCGTTACCGCCGACGTCGCCGCCGCCCTCAGCAGTCAAGTGAAGGTCACTACCGAAGCGCCGGCGTCCGCCCCACTCCGGGGATCCATTCTCGTCCTCATCCAGTACGACGTCTGCGAAGAGATCCGCCTCGATGTCATCCGTCAGCTGCTGCAAGCACGCAACGCCCAAGCTACGTTCAAGAGCAGTCAGGCTCCGGGATACGTCCGCTACCAGCGTCCTCCCGTTGCCGACCGCCTCGAATCCCTCGTCCTCGATTCCGGCGAGCGCCTTACCGGAGAGATCAAGTACTTCGACTACGGCGTAGTCAGCCTGGTTTTCGAGCTCCCCTTCTCCGGTGACTGGGAGAAGCTCGTCGAACTCTCCGCCCACTGGACCTCCGACACCAGCTTCGAAAAGCTGGCCTCGCGCGTTATCCACCAGCGCCTCGAGCGCGCCGCCCCCGCGCTCATCAAGCCCTACAAGGAAGAAGACTGGCTGCAAGAGGATTACTTTATTTTCCACGTCCGCGAGATCGACGGATCCCCCACCGCCGACACGCTCTTGACCGCCCACAGCGACCAGATCGCCCAGGTCGTCCGCGGAGAAACCTGCACTCTCAGCGACGGCGAGCGCCAGGAAATTCTTCAGTCCCGCATCTCCTACTATCCGACCGACTTGGCCGTCATCGGATGGAATGCCGCCTTCATCTACGACACGCTCTCCGGCGCCGAGACCGCCATCCAGCTCCTGCAATACGCGAACTCGCAACTTCTCGAGTTTCGCCATTATGACGAACTGCTCACCCGCGAACTGGAAAGCGTCTACGACTTCCTCGAAAAAGGAGGCACCGGCCTCTGGTCCCGATGGCGCACCGCCCGCGCCGCCTCGAAACTCCACACGGTCCTGCTCGACGTCAGCGAACTCACCGAGCGCGCCGACAACGCCATCAAGTTCCTCAGCGACATGTTCTCCGCGCGTCTCTACAAACTCTGCGCCCAAAAAGTCGGAGTCCCCGACTACAAAGACCTGGTCAAAGAAAAACTCGACACCGCCGAAGATCTCTACCGCTTCATGATCGAGCAGTTCAACCAGTCCCGAGCCTTTGTGCTTGAGTTGATGGTGGTAGTCATCCTGATCATTGAGCTGATCTATTTCTTCAAGGGCCATCCCATCTAGCAGGCGGGCCCGATGCACAGTGTAGGGACAGCCGCCTCGGCTGTCCTGCGCATGTGGTTCATCTTCGATTTGGCTAGAATTTCACGCCGCAGATGTGCGGCCGGCGTGGATCAGGTCGGCAACCTTCTTTAGATCACGAACAAATTCCCTGCGCTGTTGCTCGCGGGCCTCGCTGTCGGGCGCGCGCAGGATGGAAGCTGGATGCGTCGTCGCCATGACGTAGGGCGCCAGATTGCTTTTCACAAGAATTCCACGCTCGCGCGTGACCCGAAAGTTTTTACCGAGCAAAGCTTGCGCCGCGCTGGCTCCAAGGCAAACCAGCACTTCGGGCCTCACAAGCTGCAGCTCAGCATCAAGCCAGGGACGGCACGCCTCGATCTCCGATTGGCGGGGCTTTTTGTGGATGCGACGCTTGCCTCGCTGAGCTGCGACCCATTTGAAATGCTTGACGACGTTAGTGACAAACACCTCGGAACGGTCGATTCCGACTTCGACTAATACCTCGTCGAGCAATTTCCCCGCAGGCCCAACAAAGGAGTGGCCACTTTTGTCTTCACTGTCGCCGGGCTGTTCGCCGACGAACATCACGCGCGCCGGAGTTGGACCTTCTCCAAAAACGGTTTGCGTCGCATTTCTCCACAGATCACAAGACTTGCACTTGTGGGCAGCCATTTGCAGAGTCGTTAGAGTCGGAGAAGCTGGAATAAAATCTGCAGGCGTTCTTAAATGCGCTCTACTCGATGACTTGGTTCCTGAGCCACGCGAGCGCCTTATCCGCCGTGCCGTCATCGTTAGGTTTCTGTCCAACTACACCGAACCTTCCTTAGTCTGAGCGTCAGTTTCCTCGTTGCGACGCTCACCGACGGCTCCCCGCTTTCCGGTTCACCGGTCGGATCTTGTGATTGCGGAGGCTGATATTCGATGCTTTCGGCCGATCGCTGGCGAGACTTTTCCGGATCGGTTGCCATCATAGGTTTTGCCCTCATCCCTATTCCCGAAATGCCACTGTACTTTGGTTGTCATGGGGATGGATCAGGTTGGCAAAAAGACTCGGGACGCCGCAGGGAAAGAGGCTAATGCCAGATAGGATGGGAAGGGACGTGACAGCAAATCGGTTGCAGCGGCGAACCAATGCCTTGTGCCCCATCCCTAGTCTCTCCGCGCACGTAAGGATCGACGCTTTTTCCCGCCTTCCGACGGCAAGCCGAGTTCGGAGTAGGGACGGGACGCATCCGTCCGTCGGTCGCGAAGCGACCGTTGGCGATTCAGGGATTGATTGTCAGGAGTGGTAAGTGATTCAGTCCGACTGCAGCTTTCCGGAAGGCGTTGGTCCCGCCCGTCTTTCAACAAATTCCCTTGCGCCCGATAGCTTGCCAGCGGCCACCAATCGCAAATGAGCAACGTGTTGTCGGATCAACAGGCGGAGTTCGGACAGGACCAGCCACGCGTCTTCGTTCTTCGCGGCCGTCGCGAGCAGGCAAAGGTGCCGAATCTTATCTTCTAATCGTCGATAGAACACATTAGAACGTTCTTAATAGGACGAGTGGCTGCATTGCTATAGAGGAGAGGCCGTATATCCAGGTCTACGACTTTACGTTGAATACTGGTCCTTCGAGCCTGCGGAATGACTGGGAGGCTCGCCTTGGATTGGACCGAGCTTCGAGTCTAACAAGTCCTTTAATTCCTTTACGAGCCGCGTAAACTCCTGTGGGTTGGCCTCTGTCTGGATGAGTGCGCACAACTGATTTATTCGTGCCCGGTCTTCAGGTGTCATCTCTTTCTCGCGGATTCCGCCCCTCTAGGGAATATTGGGAATGGCCTTCACCATTAGCAATTTGTATGGGGGCGCGCGGCCGTTATACCGATTACAACAACCGCTTTTCGGAAATGGGGATGGAACTCTGCCGCGCAAAGGGCAAAAAAGCGCGGGTTTTGGTGGGCCCACCAGGATTTGAACCTGGAACCAACAGATTGTTCATCGGCGTGTAAAAACCACTGATTTCAGCGACTTCCCAGCGCCGATTTTGGTCACAAGTGGGCAGATTTGGGCGCAGTTGTTACCCCAGATGTGACCTTGAAATTCACAGGAGACAACTTGCTTTACGCTGACTTTTTCTGAGCCGCCTTCACCTTCGCCCATCGCGCACGCTGCGCGGCGGCAATCTTCCTCCGGGCGGCGGCTGACATAACTTTCTTCTTGGGCATTGTGAGCACGTTCGGTTTCTGCCCGCTATTCCTACGCACTTTCGCCCATCGCGATCTCTGGGCAGCCGCGATCCTAGCCCTTCCTGCTGCTGAAATCTTACCCTAGTTCCACTCTTCCTCCCGTATGAGTCACCATTGAGCGCGGCGAGTGCCGCATCAAGGCGCTCGACAGTTCGCGCAGCCTGATCCCGTTCCTTCCGCAACTGCTGGACAACACCAGCCAAGTTAGCCATGAGTCCCCCTCGCCGGGGATTGTATCAAGGTGCAATACGCCGTCGATGACTTCGGGCGTGCTGATCTGAACGAATCTGATCTGACAGGAGCGCAACTTTCGTGCTCAAAGGGGGCTGTACCCAATGATCGATGATCTGAATCACGTGCTGCGGCAGATCGAACGTGCACAGTGACGTGGCTAGCATCGGCGAACCATAAACCAGCCAATGCGTTGGAGTCCAGCTTTCTACTTGGATCGGTACTGAAACGGCGCGGTAGAAGATCAGTTCACCGTGCCTCACATGTATTCCGCGTATCAACCCACCAGCCCAGTTCGTTGCCGTGGATGGTGCCGACTTCGTCTGGTAACGCGATCTCAGCTAATGACCTTAGTTATGTGGCTCGGCTCCGCACCGTATTCCCGATGACACACCGTGTCGTATCGTGGACGTAACGGTTGTGAATGACGGCATTTGAGAACGCCTGATCGCCTGATTTCCGGTATCTCGGCGGTTGGCTAGTTTGTTGCTCCAGAGTAAAGCATGAAGACGCACATTCTCCGCTTCGCTGTCGCCACTCTGGGCTTGCTTTTTTGTTCCACACTAGCGGTAGCTCAGGACAACAACGCCCAACCTCGGCACTCTTTTGGTTGTTCGAGCACGTCCGCTGAAAGCACCTTCAATGCCGAGCTTCATCGTCCTTCGAAACTCCAACTGCTGCCTGTCGTGGACGCTACCGAAATCCAGCAGGCGCAGACTCAAGCCTTCCACACCTTGTTCAGCAACATCGATGCTGCCAAGTACAAAATCAACCGGGTCGATTTCTACATCCATCATGACCGACCGACGGACTCGCTTCCCTACTCTCCGCTGACGATCTATGTGCGGCTCAGCGTTTCGGATCAGGCACTTTGGTGGAAAGTCGTCGAACTTGAGAAGGAAGGGCCCGAGCTAAGCCTTTTATTCGCCGACCTGCCAAGCCCAGAGGAGGAAAATCCGCAATCCCCTGCCACGATCCTGCCCGCCACTGGTGACCCAACGATCCCCAGTTTCGAAATGCAGTGGAGCAGCGTCCAACGAGGTACTTCCGTGGCTGAGATCGAAGCTCACATTTTGCTCGATCTCCAATTGCCACAGCCCCACGTTGCTGCCGATCTCTCCTGCAACTCCATAGAAGCTTTTGGCGTCTGTGGTGTCTGGGACGCTCAAATGGAGAGCCGAAACAACTACGAATGCGATTGGATCAAAGCCGATAACGATTTTCGCTGTGAAGCGACCGTCTGGAATGACAGAGTCACCAAACGGCAGACAAAATCTTGGTTTCAACTGCTCAGCGGCAACGATATTCCGTTTTCGGTGTCTCCGGGCAATCCTGCCACACTCCAACAATTCGCTGCATTTGCGGAGCGTGATCCAAGCTGGCGAACCCGACAAATTGAACTCCCCGGACTTGGCAAGACCTCCCACATATTGCGCTTACCCGTCCTTCAGAATCGTGTCATCCACGTATTCGGCACGTATGGCGCCCCCGCTCCCTTTGGAGCGTGGTTTTTTTATGTCGTGCTGAACAGAGACCACGCTGCCGAACTTGGCTACATTCCAAGCGTTTCTCTCTTTGAACACGATCCTGAGGGCAAAGCCCGATACTTGGAAGCGACGTTTGAGAACAGCGTTTCCGGAAAGCAGGCCCTGCCCACTCCGGCCAGCGAGATCAAACTTGGTGGAGAACTTAGCTTTGGGGTGAAGCAATTGTTCACCGATGCCTTAACCCACATCTATCAAATAACGGCACGCGAGGATCAGATCACAGACGGCAGAGATCAGATGACAGTCGGCGGAAATGGCGGGCGAGCAGTTTACTGGCTGGCAATTGAAGACCAGCAATCTGAGGATAGAACTCTTTTCGGCATGACCAGAGTTGCAAGCAACGGGCTCTCCTACGTCGGGTGCGCACGTCAGCGCACAGAAGCCTCCGCTGCCGTCATCACGATTCAAGAAGGACTCGACTTCCGCGCGCTGGTTGATGTCGAGCCGTCACACACGAGCAGCGAGGCTACCGAAGGCTTCACGCCCCCTGACACCGAGAACGGTGAAAAGGTCGAGGATCAGTGCGCTTATTCAGTCGATGTCGAATGGAACCACAAGCAATGGCTCACACATGAACCGAAGTTGGAGTGCGGTTGCACATTCAGTCCTCGCGAGATCAGTATAGCGGACGACGGTTCGATCACGGCGAAACCAGCCCAAGTCGGGAGCGGTCCCAACTGACACTGGTGCGGAGAGACATGTGGGGTCATCGAGGAACGTGGTAGGCAGGCATTCAGTTCACTGCCGCCCCGCCGCAGCACTTTTTGTATTTCTTCCCCGAACCGCAAGGGCAAGGGTCGTTCCTACCAACCTTGGAAGCGTTGCGCCGGGGTTCAGGTGCATCGACGCCGAGATCGCCTTCCCGCTCTTTCCGAAAATACTCGTAGGCGTTCATCAACCCCGCTGCCATGAAAGCGATGACCTGCTCGCGTTTGTCAGGCGTAATCGGATCGGGTCGCATCTCCGGGTCTTCGTCGTGCTCGTGATAGAACATCATCATCGGGATCAGGGAGCCACCATATTTCTCGTCGTTGATTAGCTCAGCCCAGCCATCGTGCCGCATGGCATGCCGCGCATGAAACCACGCGCCCAGTCGTTGCCATGAGCCACGCCGTCCTCGTCCTGTAGCAGAAGCGGCACGTAGACCTCGTCCTTGAACAAGGTCGAGGCGATCTCGTTCCAGTGCCGCATCATCAGTCCCAGAATTTCATTGGCTTCGTCGAGGCTACCGAACTTGCAGGCTTCCGATGTCTCGCCGCCGAAGACCTCCGGGTAGTATTCGCTGGGCATCACGGTCGTCGGGCCTGCGATGAGGGCGGCGCTGGCTTGCATTGCTCGTGAAAACCTTGCCGTTGAAAAGGATCAGGTCGGTGCTTGGCGTCTGGGCAAGAACAACAGGATGCAAGGCATTGAGGGCAAGGATTCCCGAGGCAAGAATGAAACGAGCGGTTCGCATCGTGCATCTCCAGTGTGCAAGATATTACCAAGCGGAAAGCGCGTTGGCGAGTGGGCAAGGCAGAGCCTATCTTGTAGTCGAAAGCTCCATGTACTCATCCGCACCTACGAGCTTCAGAACGAGCCGCACCGGAATCGGGAATCGTCGCCGTGTGGGATCGCGCACGACTTTCGGCGCAGAAAGCTGATATTTCTTACCGCGAGTTTTGAGCTCGCAACCGCCCTCCGCGAGCACGTTCCTCACCCACTCGGATTGGCTGCTGTAGGTTAACGCGATGATGAAAGCGGTCGGCACTCGAAAGACATTTACCGGAGTTCTGTAGACCTTCCCCGACTTGCGACCCACATGCGTGAGAATGCCAAACCCCGGAAGCCAGCCCGCAAACAAACTGGTGATTCGGTTCGTAAAGGCGATGTTGATCTTCGCCAGCCACCGCTTGCGGAAGCGCATCATGAGAACGCCTGAGGCGGCGATGGCGATGATTATGATGGCTCCGGCGCTCAAGTCCCCGCCGTCCTTCCGTGCTCTCGTTAAAAAGCTATGCGACCACAGTAGAGGCTCGCTGAACGGGCTGTTTCGCCGGAGCCAACACGATCAAAGCTACGCCGATAACGACGAGCACAGCGGAGCCGATGAGTTCCCCGCGTGCGATCAGATTAGCGAATGCCTGCCCCGCCATAAGAATTGCATGGACGAAGCTCGACCATGCCGTGAAGGCGATCAGGCTCCGATTCGCTGACGGGTTACGGGACGCAAGCAGCAAGAAGATTCCGAGAGTGACGTAAACGCTGAGCATCATCGCCAGCGCAGGCTCTTGCTTTACAAACATCATCAAGAGATAAGCAAGACCGCAAAAGATCAAGCCCACCACGACCAACACAACCTTCAGCGCACGTTCTCGACGCACAGTACCTCCTCCATTGCCGTAACCGACAACATGATAGCCCGAACACTATTGCCGCTTCGCTTACTGGGCTTTGGCTTCTTTTCAGGATGGGGATGTCGGGGTTCTCCCAGAGTTGCGAGCCAATGCACGTCTGATTGCGTCAGCCATCATACGGAGCAAGTCACTTCGCGGATAGAAAGCGGAGTATCTCGCGCATCACGCGGTCTGCTTGATCCGTTTGGAAGAGGAACTGGGCGTGCGCCGAGCCATCCAGAATAATCAGCCCTTTTGGTTGGGGAGCTTTCTCGTACTGCGCCTTAATCCCGGGGAGGCGTGGTCCGTCGCCGCTTGCATCATCGCGTGCCACAATGAACAGGGTGGCTGACTTGAGCTTGTCGGCAGGTCTGTTAGGCGCGGCACCGAGGAATACCACGCGATCAATCTCACCCGGCTGTGAAGTGATCGACGCGTCGCCAGCAGCCCCGCCTCCCATGCTGCCCCCGACTACCGACACGCTCTTCGCGCCAGTCTTTCGCAGGTAGCGGACGGCAGCCAGAACATCTAGCTGAAGAGGTGCGCCCATCGGGTCGGAGTCGCCGGGTCCTCGCGATTTGCCGTACCCTCGGAAATCTAACGCCAGCACGCGAAAGCCTGCTGCCGTCAGCGTTCGCGCCTGTTTATCCCAGCTCTCCTTATTGAACCGACCACCGTGCGCCAGCACGACGCCTCGGTCGCCTTCTCCGTAAACATCAGCATAGACCAAGCCTCCGTCCTCGGTAGTAAAGGAGACCGTCTTTTGCGCGGCGGCATCTCCCGCAATCAAGTACACCACAATGAGGGGAATGAGCCTACGCACTGGATCGCAGTTCTCCTGACTGTTTCGCCGGAGCCAGCAAGATCAGGACTGCACCGATGCCAGCAAACACAGCCGAAGCGATCAGCAAACCTTGGCGCTCGTTTGGAAGGTGAACTGCCATGACCGTCATGACGGTGGCATGAGCAATATTCAACCATGCCGCGAAGACGATCACTCCGTGATTCGCTGACGGATTACGCGCAGCCAGCAGCAGGAAAATCCCTATCATGACATAAAGACTAAGCCCCATTGGCAGGGAGTCCTCCTTGTTCGCCTGCCAACCACTGCGCACAGACGTAATCAAGGGATAAACGCCAGCGCAAAAGAGCAATCCCACTATTACCAGCACGACCTTGAGCACCCGTTCTCGCTTCATCGTCCCCTCCTCCCGGTCACAAACTTGTGAGCCATGCCGAGCAAGCCCCGCAGGACATCAGGTGTGACGCGGGACAGTCGAACCAGCACGGCGCTATAGTTGAGATAGTGGTCGGTGACGTAGTAAACATCGGGAGCCGCTGCAAGCAATTCGGCGCGGTCGTCGAAGCCGACGCGTACCATAAGCGAATTCGGCTCAGCCGAGCGATTCTTAGGCACGCATGCCAAGAGTTTCCCGTGAACCTTGAGTGCGGGCGAGCCGTATGCCGTGCTTTCCTCCACGCCGGGCAACCCCAAGCCGATCTTCCGCACGATATCGAAGTTAATCGTGCCCCCGTGTTTCTTCGAGGTTTTGATCTGCTTCGACGATCTTCCAGCCACTCTTGATCCAGACTTCGACGTTCGTGCGCCCGGTATTTTGCCGATCCGAGGGTCTCCAGCCAGCACAAGCTCGCATGCCCGCAGTGCCGCTGATTCAAAGTCAGACGCATCGACTGGTAAGACCTGCCAACCCGTTACGCGTTTGCCCAATACTTGAATGGATCGCATGTTCGGGAACTCACGCCGCAAGCTCTGGTGGTGTTCTTGGATAGTGGCGAGCCATACTCCATTATCCGCAGTGCTCTTAGGCTTGTCCCGTAGGATCAACACGATTTTGTCTCCTATATAGATTGCAAGGCAGCCAAACATCGGACGCGTGTACGGCGATAGTGTGGAAATCGCATCAAGCACGAATGCGTGTGGAATAGGCTTGCGCTGCTTGCGCAGCAAACTCGCATCCAGAGCTTCGGGGGAGACGTGTTTTCTCTCAGTCATACCCGTGCCCTCCAGCCTAGTCCGCACAACTGGTGGGAGTTTACACCCAGGAACTCAACCCAAAACAGGAGGGCTCTATTGCAGCTTCGCGTGCTCGGCTTTGGCTTCCTTCAGGATGGAGATGTCGAGGTCGGCGTCTTTCCGTAAACTTCCCCATGCGAAGTCTTGCTAGTGGTGCTCCGCCCCCCTTTTTCTTCTTGTAGAATAATGCCCTGCTTACTTCAATTCGTCTATTAGATGTTCCAATTCCCGCTCGATGGATTTTAGCTGTTTTTGCTCATTAGGCTTACCTGATAGTTTTGCATCGGTGTTTTTCAGGTCCTCTAGCGCCAAATCCAGCTCCTCTCTTGCGCCGTCTCCTTTTCCGACGATAATCTTTGGGTCGTCAGTGTGGGTCTGGTGTGTCGCGTGATCGAAGACAGCCACAGAGTACTTATAGGTGTACGAAGGGACTTGGCCTATGTTCCCTCCGATTCCTTTAAGCTCATCGGTTTCGGAACCCTCAAATGCGTACACAGCCCCACCACCTGTATCGGTGAATGGAGTGTTCTTGACAAAAAGAATCGTTAGCCTATGGGAAGGACCATGCGTTTTGGCCTGCCACATTACGCTCTCACCTGACTTCACTTGCAGGCTTGAGGCGTCTTTCGGAGGATTGCCGACCCAGTATGAGATTTTGTTTGGCGTCGTGACGATGTCGATAGTCACCAAATGGTCGGGGGCTGGTGCTGGAGCAGATTGGGCAAAGCTTGAACCCTTTGTTGAAGCAACAGAACTTGCGACGGCCACGCTACTCGCGGCCGCAAGAAACTGCCTGCGGCTTACGTTCGTACCTGATTTCTTCAACATGAAGGCCTCCGTCACTGTTTCGCAGCCTCTTACTTGAACGAAACGGCTTCCCCGACTAACAGTCGGAACTCCGGTTCAGACCGCAGGCTCGCCAATTCGGGATTGGCGACGAGTTGCTCGCGTGGGTAACCAGCATGCACAGATTTCTCAAGCCACTTGAGCGATTCCTGTTTTTCCCGCGCTTCTAAATGCACAAGACATGCTATACGAAGAATGTCCACATCGTTGGGATTTACCTTCAAGGCCCGCACCAGATATTGCCGGGCTCCGATGGCATCACCAATTCGAGAATGGTAGAGCGCAAGCGAACTGAGCACGTCACTGTCGCTCGGATTCACTACCAATAGTTTTTCGGCAAGGAGAATCGCTTGCTCATAGGCTTTCACCGCTTTATCTGATTCTCCGGGAATCATTCGATACGCATCTGCCAAATTGCCCCAATAGTCGTACTTCTGAGGCCGTAGCGCAATCGCTTTTTGCGTAAATTGCACGTCCTCATTGAACCGTCCCAGAAAGAAGCTCATGGCTCCCATGTTGGAATAGAGGTCGGAGTTGTCTGGCGAGACTTGGAGCCCCTGTTGGAAGTATTTTCCCGCCACCTCAAATTGGCCCATGTTGAAATAAGCATCGCCAACGTTCATGTAGCCCCATACATTGTCGGGAACAAGCTCCGTGACTTTACGCCATGCTTCGGCCGCTTCGCTGTAACGCGAATGCTTATTCAGAAAAGCTCCGAGCAGGTTGTAGCAATTCCAACAACTGGGTCGAAGTCCGATTGCGCGGCGAAACATTTGCTCACCTTCAGCAATGCGTCCGAGCGAATCGTAAGTGTCACCAAGTCCGAGATAGGCATTCAAATTCTCGGGATCGATTTCTAGCACACCCTGAAAGGCGGATATTGCAGCCTGAGAAGCGCCTGTTTGCAGACTTAGATTCCCAATCGCCAACTGTACTTCCGGCAGTCGGCTGTCAAGAGTTTCGGCAGCTTTTACAGCAGCTTTCGCCAGTTCTGCCCATTGAGGGTCTTTGGTCGCGCTGTATTTGTGCCAGTAGGCTTGCGCTAGAGCAGCCTGCGCTTGTGCGTAATTGTGATCCTGTTTGATTGCATGATGAAAAAGCGTTATAGCAGTTTCGACATTCTCTAGGCGTTCGTATCGCTGCAAGTAGCCGATCCCCTGAACATAGAAATCATAAGCGGTCAGGACGGTTGTGCCATGATCCGTTAGGGATGACCCAACGACGCCCGAGGGCGTAACTTGCAGCATGCGGAGCGCCTTTACGACGACTTGATCTTGGAGGGAAAACAGATCGTCAGCGCGTTCTGTGATAGTGTCCGTTCGAAGCTGTCGCCCAGTTTTCGTGTCGATGAGACTGAGGTTGATGCGGGCAGCGTGTTCAACATGCTGCCAACTCGCAACGAGAACAAGATTAGCACCAAGTTGAGTTCTTGCTTTCTCAATGCTGGTAACATTCTTTGCCCGTGTCTCAAGTGCCGAAGGTACCTGCAAAGAGGGCTCACTCGCGAGCTTAGCTGTAACGGTCTCAGTAAAACCGTCGCAGTACACCTGTTCATCAGACCCACCGCCGACCGCCGTGAAGGGGAGCACCACAAGATTTTTCTGATTGGGAACACTTGCACCAACCCATGTTCGCCAAGTTCCATGACCATAGTGAACAATCACAATGCCCACTATGAAAGTGCAGAGCAAGATGCTCACTACTCCAAGGACCCAATTTCGGATACGCGAATTTCGAGCGGTGACTGAGACCCTTGAACTACTCCCATTCCCCGGCTCCGCTGGCTTGGTTCCGAGACCACGTGAGGCGGAATCGCGCTCAAGACGCCTGAGATCAGTGCCCATCTCCGAAGCGTGCTGGTAACGGAGGCTGCGGTCCTTCTCCAGCGCCTTGTTGGTGATCCGTTCCAGCTCCGGAGACACGTCGGGATTCAGGCGCAACGGGGAGACTGGTACCCGGTTCAGAATGGCGTCGAAAACCACTCCCGCACTCTCGCCACGGAACGGCAAGAGCCCGGTCGTCATTTCATAGAGCACAATTCCAAATGAGAACAAGTCGGTTCGGGGATCAAGGTCTTTGGCACGGACTTGTTCTGGTGACATGTAAGCGACCGTGCCGACGGCTGCTCCGGGGCTGGTCAGATGCGCCTCCAAAGTCAGGGTGGATTGCTCTGCCGCTCCAGCCACTCCGTCCATGGTCAGAGGAGGCATAATTTTCGCCAATCCAAAATCCAGAATCTTGGCGTGTCCGCGCTTGGTAATGAAGATGTTGGCGGGCTTGATGTCACGGTGAACGATTCCTTGGGCGTGTGCGGCATCGAGGGCATCAGCAATTTCGATGGCGAGAGAGAGCGCCAAGTCGATTTCCATCGGTCTGCCTGCAATTCGGTACTTCAGGGTCATGCCATCCAGAAACTCCATCGCGATGAACGACTGGCCATCGTGGCTCCCAATTTCGTAGATCGTGCAGATGTTCGGATGGTTCAGTGCCGAGGCAGCCTTCGCCTCCCGCCGAAAGCGTTCCAAAGCCTGCGGGTCTTGTGCTAGGTCTTCAGGAAGGAATTTCAGGGCGACAAAACGATGCAGCGATACGTCCTCAGCCTTATACACCACACCCATGCCGCCGCCACCCAGCTTCTCGATGACGCGGTAATGGGAAACCGTCCGCCCGACCAGTTGGGATGGGGTAGCCATTAGCGGGAATCTTAGGATGGGACGGGGCGGGGGTCAATCGCCCATGATGCAGGAAGCGGCTATTGCAGCTTCGCGTACTCGGCTTTGGGTTGCTTCAGGCGCCGCTGTTCTTGGCGCTTCAAGCCCGCTTGTTAAGAATGGCATGATTCCAAAAGCGAATCAGCCCAAAGCGCCGATTGAGGCAGCGCAAATCGCTCAGGCTGTAGCGATTCAAAGCACTGCTGTGGAACTCGACATCGACAAACTTGTCGGACAGATACAAAACGAATGCACCTATCCCGCCGAGTTAAAGTGCGTTTTCAGACCCCGGTAAAAAGCCATCGATCACCAAGGTCATCGCTGATTTCCTTGCTGATGACAAGCACCGCGTGCTCCGAATATCTCTTCGTTACTTGCCATCTTCTCTTAATGCTCCTGAACTTGTTGCGAACGCGATTGGAAGGTTCTTGTTAGCTACAGCAAAGACGGGCAAGTTCCTAAAGCAGCCAGTGATTTTGTTCGTAGATGAAGCGCATCAGTTTCTCAACAAAGTGCTTGGTGACGAAAATCAGCCGTATCCCCTCGATTCGTTCGAACTAATGGCAAAGGAAGGCCGCAAACACTCGCTGAACCCTTGCTTGTCTACCCAAAGACCGCGTGACATACCAGAAGGCATTCTCAGTCAAATGGGCACACTAATCGTTCATCGATTGATCAACGACAGGGATAGGGAAGTCGTCGAGCGTGCATCGGGCGACATCGACCGTTCTGCTGCTGCATTCCTGCCTACGTTGGTGCCGGGAGAGGCTGTCGTGATTGGCTCGGATTTCGCAATCCCTCTCGTCATAAGCGTATCGCAACCCTTGGCGAAGCCAGTCTCGAAGGGGCCAGATTTTCAGGGAAGCTGGCAATTGAAACCCAAGGTCAACCCCCCCCAAGTGATAGATTAGTTGGTCTTTTCGGATCACCGAGTCAGCGGGCTCGAATCGCAATCGTCGCAGCAAGCGAACCTATTTTGTAATCGGGTATTGCAGAGCGAATCGAGTCTCAGTGCGGAGAGTCTGGTGCCCACAGAGCAAATGTCTGGCAGTTCTCTTGACGCAGGATTCCTGCGCTTCCGGTAGCCTACTGAACACAGTTCGTTCCGTTCAATTAAAGATGGGCTGATGCTCACCGACGCTCCTCCGCGCAAAGGGAACCGTGTAGAATTCTCAGAAAGCGACCGCCTCAAAACGCTCGACCTTCCGCGAGACGGGGCATTGACGAAGATTGGCCAGCGCCTCGAATCCGCAATGAAGACGGACAGGATTCGAGATGTTCGGAGCGCCTGCACCGCTTTTCTGGAGACCGCCTCAAAGTTCTATGAGGTCCCGCTGTGTGGGCTCCGGGTACTTGCCGCGAGACCTTTACGATCTCGTGAGCATGGGACGTTCGAACTCTTTGGTGATTACACTCCCGATTCCATGCTTATTCGCGTCTGGATGCGGACGGCGGTTCGCAAAGAAGTCACATCGTTCGGTACATTCCTGAGCACTCTCTGTCACGAGTTCTGTCATCATCTCGATTTTAAGAAATTCGGATTTATTGATTCGTGGCACACGCGGGGCTTCTACGAACGGGCAGGCGTTCTCTATCACCATGCGAGGGGAACGCCATTCAAGAAGCTCTTCTGGGTTCCCGTGGCAGGCGGGCGCTGGCGAATTGATTGGCAACGAACAAATGAGTCAGGAAAGGCGGATGTTTCCAATGTTTGACCAATTCCGACTCCATCCTAGATGATGGATCACCAACCGATGTCGAACAAACCGGAACATGCCTAAAGTCCGAATGATCGCCTTCCTGCTCATCTTCGGCGGTGCAGTGTTCGGCGCACTGGGAACCATACATGCCATCTACACTTTTCTCGATCTGACAAACCCGCGACGACTCGTCCCTGTTGATCCTTCAGTCGCACAAGCGATGGCACATTCGGCTCTCAGACTGTCGGGCGGACGCACGGACATGTGGAGAGCTTGGATTGGTTTTAACTTTAGTCACAGCCTTGGTTTGCTGATAGTTGCTGCGCTGGCGGTCTGGGCTGGGTCACGACCCACGACGCCCCCTGTCGGCATCGTGCCAGCATTGACAGTCATCGGCTGCGCCTATTTAGTTCTCTGCTTGCGCTACTGGTTTCGCTCTCCTGCTATCGGCGTTGCCGTCGGTACAGTGTGCTTTGCCGCCGCATGGCTCCTGTCGCTGCGGTGAGTCGCCGCCAGCCTGTCTCATGAGGGAGGAATCAATGCGCCAGATGGCTGAATTCATCTCTGTCCTCTCGTGTGCCCTGTTCACCGGAGCCGCAATCTACAACACCTTTGTCGAACATCCGGCGAGGATGCAGTGCGGAGTGGAGATAGCTGCTATTGAATTTGTGCCAAGCTATCGACGAGCCACTGTGATGCAGGCGACCTGCGCAGCCGTGGGTCTGTTGTCATCGCTCGCAGCATGGCTCACCGGGGCGACATTCTCATGGCTTGTAGGCGGGGTGCTCTTGGGATCAGTCATCCCGTTCACATTGATCGCGATCCTGCCAACCAACAAGCGGCTGCTCAGCCCCACATTGGATCGGCGCTCAGCCGAAGCGGAGCGTCGGCTCACACGATGGGGCAGGCCGCACGCCGTGAGGAGCGTGCTCAGTGGATTGGCTTTGCTGCTTTTCCTCTACTTGCTGATCCTTCGCAAGGCTACATGAGCGTTACTGTGCGAAAATCCTTAGCGGAAAGAACATGAACCCGCCATTCCGCTCCAAACAAGAAGTCGTCATAAATGCGCCATTGGAAACGGTGTGGGAATTTGGCATGGATATAACGAGGATTCCAGCGTTCCACCCTCGCGTAGTCAAAGTGGAACTACTCTCAGGTAAGGCTCGTCGCGAACCCGGCGTATCATACCGATGCCTTCTCGCAGGCGGAAAACACACGTGCGTTGAGAAGGACATCGAAATCATTCCCATGCAGAAGATCGTCACTGTATTGCCGGAGGACACGTTCGGCATAAGCAAGGTCTTGCCTGACTACGTGCTCGAAACAACGGTTCATCGTGTCGGGCAGTCTTCTACGAAGATAGAGATCAGCCATTACTACTCGACAAGAACCTTGAAAGCCATGCTGTTGAACCTCGTGGCGAGGCGAAAAATTGCCCGTGACGCTCAAGCTACCCTGAATGGGATCAAAGCTGCAATCGAAGAGAGGGGTGCAGCGGTCAAGAATGGTTGACGAAATTCTCTTCCACCATGGAACCACTAAGGTGAGCCGTCTGCGGCTGGCTCCCGGCGAAGCTATGCCGTGGCATCGCGGCTTTGCCTAAAGGCGGAACAATTTCTGGGCGTTAGTGCGAGCAATCTTCACCCGGTCGTAGTCGCTGATGGCAGTATGCTCGAACCAATCTTTAGCCTCGATCACGTCCTCGTAAGGATAATCGACTGAATAGAGGACGCGATCAGCGCCGACTTCAAGAAGTACGTTGGTTAAGGCTTGAGTGCGGAAATTCCCGCTGGTCGTGACATAAAAATTCTCCCGCAGGTAGTAGCTCATGGGCAGCTTCGCTTTCGGAGCACCACTCCCCCTGTTTATGCGATTATCTACCCGCCAGATGCCGAACGATAGTCCTTCACCCAAATGACCTAGGATCACTTTGAGTTTGGGGTATTCATCGAACAAGCCGCTCGCCATTAGACGAAGCGCGTGAATGGATGTTTCAACAGCAAATCCCCAAGGCGACCCGGCGAGCCAACGATATCCTTCGTAACATTGCTGCTTCGTTGACAATGGATCGCGAGGATGGAGGTAAAACGGGACATCCAACTCCTGCACCGTTGCCCAGAACGAACGATATTGTGGCAAATCGTAGTAAACGGCTGAATCCTCGTCCCCGACCTGCGAGAATCCATTGACCAATGCACCGCAGAAGCCCAAGTCTCTAACACAACGCGTCAATTCCTGAGCAGCAGCCTCAGGGTCTTGTAGCGGCAGTGTCGCAAAACCTTTCAGGCGTTTTGGATTCTTGGCGATGTTCTCAGCAAGATAGTCATTTGTTCGCCGTGCTTGGGCAATGGCTTCTTTGACATTAGGGATTGCTTGGACTCCGGGTGCAGTCAGGGAAAGGATGCAGATATCGAGACCACCACGATCCATATCTGCGAGGCGTCCGCTACCAAGGTCGAGGATTCTGCTTCGAGTTTCAGGATGGAGGTCTCTGACCGCGTAACTTGTGTCGATAGCTTCGGCGAGCACAAAATGCTCTTCGAGAGCAATTTTGCCAGCCAGCGGCTCTGAGCTAGGTTTCGCCGTATCCAGCACACTCTCGCGACTGAGCACGGACTCTGCCGCATAAGCGTTTCCGACCAGCCCTGCACTTGCCAAAGCGGCTGAACCGCATTCAAGGAACCCACGCCGCGTGATAACCCCCACCGGATTTGTCGCTCGCATTGGTGCTGTCCTCTCTAGGCGGAATGGATGTTGAACACTCTACACCAAGCAATTTTCTGATGGTTAATAAGAAGCCTGCTCATTGACCCGACAACGACGGAGACGGCGGAAGCAGACCAAGCTGCCGCATCATTCCAACACCGTCCCGATTCGCAAAGTGCTCGGCGATCTTGCCATCGAGCACCCGATACATGTGGATATGCTGAACCTCAAAAATGCGCCCAGTGGGCTGCACACCAACGAGCATTCCGCCATCGACCGGAAAGCGTGACGCACCACGGTGGGTTCCGCTATAAGTGCATCGGACATCAGTCACGGCAGTCTGGCTTTCGTGCTGAATTGCCTATTCTAGTCCCAATACAAGAACAGCCGATCCTGAGTCTCGACGACCTCCACAGGTCGCGAACATTCCTCGTCATCATTCGCCACGTGATTGATCCGGGTATTGAAGCTTGTGCGTCAGGCGGCGAGTGCATTGAGACGCTGCTGCATTTCTTCGACCGAAACGTTTTCCTTGTGCGTCGAAATCGTCCATGTGCTCCCGAATGGATCGAGGACGCGTCCTTCCCGTGAGCCAAAAAACATATCGGTCATGGGACTCAACACTTCGGCTCCTGCCTCTACAGCCTGCGCGAAAACTGCGTCCGAGTCTGCGACAAACATCTGGGCAAGCAGGCTGTGTTCCGGCCATCCTTCCATTGATTCGCCCACATTCACGCGAGAATCGCCAAACTTCAATTCACAGTGAACCACTTTTCCATCGGGCGTGGATAGACGCAAGATTTCTTCAGCGCCAAAAGCTCGTTTGTAGAAAGATACAGCTTCATCAACGCTTTTAACGATGATGTTGGGGGCAATAGTGTGGAACCCTGCTGGTATCGGGTTGATGCTCATGAAAACTCTCCCTTTACACGCTGTCATCGTAGCAGACCAGTTCCACTTGATTCCCCTCCGGATCGATCACATAAAGAGAGCGCCAATGTACCCATGCGTGTTCGGCGGTTTCGACTTGGAGTCCCAACGCTTCGAGTCTCTTCTTTTCGTCAGCGAAATCAGCTAGTGGTATCTCGAACGCGATGTGGTCGATGGTGGAAAGTGCTGCATCCAAGCCGCGATAACCATGACTCCCTGATCGGTCGAACAGGGCGAGCACTTGGGTGTGACCGTCGTAGCCGTCCGCAATCCTGAAGAACGCGCAGTTCTGAACTCTGGTCATCAGCGGGAGACCGATGACCTCTGCATAGAACCTCTGCATTGCATCCAGATCCTTGACGCGGAGGGCAATCTCGCCAAGACCACGCACCGAGGTGCGCCTCTCGTCAGTGGCTGATATTGGCATCGATGATCCTCCCCGATGGACTGCTACGTCGACAGAGGTCGCGCAACAGCGTGCGTGTTTACTCCGAGTAACCTTCGCCGTCTTCTTCTTTGCCTTCGTCCTCATCTTCTTCTTCGTCGCGATCTTCGTCGTCTTCTTCAGGTTCTTCTCGAACGAGGACATCGGTAGCTACCGAGCGATCCGAAGCGTCTAGTTCGAGGTATTCTGGACGTATTCTGTGCATGTCCAATGGTACGCCGTGCGGTTGGTAAGCGTTACCCACGGGCGATGGCGACACGAGCCTTTTGAGATTGAGCGCCCCTCTGCCGCGTGAGTTCGGTCACATGCGCATCAGTCATCCAAATCAATTCGAATACTGAGAAGCTGCGTCCCGAAGAGGCGCACTGCTCGCGAATTCCCGGCGCTGCTTGGCAACTGATTAGACAGCCAGCGTTGACGCTCACGCGGATCATCGTCAGGGAGCAAGTGGGCGGTGCCCATGTGCCATCTAGTCCTTAGTCCCCCGCGCAATTTCAGTCGTACACGCGGATCACGTTCAATGTTGCGGACGTATCCCGCCTTCATGCCATGCTCTGCCACAAGCCAGAACTGGTTTCCGATGCGTCCATCCCCTACTGGTGTGCGTCGTGGCTTCCCCGTCTTCCTTCCTTTTGTTTCGAGCAACGCATATCCGGGCAAGGGCAGCCCAACCACAAGCGCGAGCTTGATCGGCGGGTTCAGCACGTATTTTTGAAGCGTGTGGACAATGCGATGTTTCATTTCGAGTCCTTCGCGCACATGACGTTGATGTCGCGATTCTCAAGGACAGGTTTGGGGAAGCCTCGCTTGGTGACATTCAGCATGGCGCGACCTACGCATTCGGTCGTCGTCACGTAGTTCGGGAAAAGCATGTTCAATAACGGATAGAGGGGTCTCATCAAAGCGTAAGCCGCCCCATACCATCTGGTCTTTGTGCGAAAGCCATGAAGGAGCTGAACGTAGCCGGGGCGAAACAGGAATAGTGCGCACAGCGCCGAAGCTGATCGACACCACCAATACAAGGATGGCGCTTGTCATGATGCAATCCGATCCCGGTCTCGCCATCGGGGTAGAGGTTGCAGGCGCATTGCGTGAACACGCGACCAGTGGCTTCTTCTAGCATCCTCTTGAGTTCGAGCACAGGACCGTCCCACTCGACGGCTGGCTTGGCGTTGACGTTGTAGTCGTAGTCGTCGCCGTAGTTGCAAGTCTCGCGCTTGAGCACCAGTGGCTTGCCATACATCTTCACTCTTTCCGGCGACCACGGTATTTCATTCTTCAGGCGCTTAAACCACTGCTCGGCGTCAGCAAGCCATGTGTCGGCATAAAGCAGGTCGCCGTCGCCGAGCTTGATCGAGGTTAGACCCTCAGTCTTCAGCCCAGCTTGAGAACCCTTATTAGGTTGGTCTGAGTTCGCGGGGATGGATTGCGACAGCGTGGTCGTTGGTACTGAGGAATTCCCGGTCGGCAATTCGATCTCGGGAACATCTCCCGATTTGAAAGAGGTCACGGCAGCGGACGCGATGCCCGCTGGTGCTGCTGACGGCTCGGCCTTGACTTCCGACATAGACGGACTCCTGCACTTCTCTTTGAAGTACCGAGTCCCTCCAAGGTCCGCCGCTGACGCGGCGTGCGTAGGCTTGCGCCTCCCGGTTCTGTGCTGTTAGGTGCCACGCACACAATGAATGTCGCAGACGCCGTGCCAGACGCCGAGTTCGGTTGGGGAAGCTAATTTGATGGTTTCTGGCACTCTGTTCCGCAGCCCTCGGCGCGGTCCGCTCTCACGCAACTGGACGTTCTCTCTGCCAGCACCGTTTCTCCCGATCAAGACCCAGATTGTTCACAATCTTCTGAGAAGGTCGAGTATTAAATCCGTGAAGCCTGATGAGCATTTCTGGGTCGTCACCGCGACTCTGGAACACTCGACGGCATCAAAGCTGGTAGATTTCAAATTCTTAGGGCGGCTTGTTCCCCCTTGGTGACGCCAGATCGCTGGCGGACACCGAGGAGCCTTTTGTGGAGCGCCCCATTTCGCTGCCGGATTCCGGCACGCCAGCAGCGGGAAGTACCCCGCTCTGGGACATCAAACAAGCAGCCGAATACTTGCGGGTTTCGGAATCGTGGGTTCGGCGGCACCTCTCCGAATTGCCCCACAGCCGCTACGGGCGGTTGATCCGCTTTGATCCTGAAGCATTGAAGAGTAAAGTAGCTGACCGGAAGTCGCTGGAATCGGGAAGGAACACTGCAATGCCAGTACCCCGACGATACCAGCGAGGTAGCATCGTTTGGAAAGACACAGAAAACGGGAAAGTAGCTTACGGGACTTACCGAGTAGACGTGCGAACGGCAAACGGCATTGAACGCAAGCAGAACAAGGTGCGACTAGGCACTCGGAAGGAACTACCGACCGACAGCCAAGCTGGCAAGAAACTAATAACGTTAATTGCTGAAGCCGAGGGTGGATCGCCTGTGCCGGAGAAGATGACATTCGGAGCACTTGCAGAACTGTGGCAGGAATCCGAGGGCCCGACTCTCACAAAACCGACCTTCGACCGCTACGCTATGGTCCTACGGACTTGGCTGTTGCCATTCTGGAAGGATCGTAAAATTCAATCAATCACTCGGAACGATATCCAACTGTTTCTGAACAGCAAAGCTTCTCAGTACAGCAAGAGTTCCATTCGCTCCATGCGGTTGGTTCTACAGATGACTCTGAGCTTTGCGCATCTGAACGGGTGGATAAGCATCTATCCTTGCGTCAAGATCAAGACCCCCCGAATCACCAACGAGAGCAGGGCGGTGGAGCGGGCGGAAATGACTGAGCAACAGAAGCTCAACCTCTCCGCACGTCTCGCAGAGCCGTACTCGACGTTGGTGCTTCTTCTGACCCGCATCCCAGCGAATCGAGGAAGCGATTGGCATCAAGGAAACTGATTTGGACGGTCATGTTCTGACGATTCGCCGAGTGGTGTATGAAGGAGAGGTGTACGACCTGCAACCGAACGAGCAGCGAAAAATTCCGATCATGGACATGGAGTTGTTCGCCCGGCTGAAGAAACTGGGGGAAGGCAGGAAATGGGTGTTTGAATCTCGCAATCGAACGCCCATCAACCCGTCCAACGCCCGTCGGCGTATCCTCAAACCTGCTGCGAAGGAACTTGGGATCAAGCTGTGCGGATGGCACGATTTCCGCCACAGCCTGACAACTGAGCTTCGACGCAACGGCACGCACCCGAAAGTGATCTCCGACTTGCTCGGTCACAAGAAGGTGAACTTGGCGATGGACGTGTACGACCGCAGCAGCCTACAAGACTTCGAGCAAGCCTTGGGTCAGGTCGTGGGCAGCCAGTTGTTACCCAGTTGTGACCCAAAGGCGAGTGTGCAGTAAGAATTTGTCAACTGTATGGGGTTTTGGTGGGCCCACTTGGATTCGAACCAAGAACCAACAGATTATGAGTCTGCTGCTCTAACCGTTGAGCTATGGGCCCGCAGATCAACGAGACCCATTGTAATTCAAGGCCTGGCGTGCGTTTCCCAAGATCTCACGCCGGCCAGCAGAAGGCCGCATTGGCGGCTTGAGTTACCAAGTTTTGCCGAGAATCGAGGATGGATTTTAGTCTTCGCGCCTGCGCGAAAGCAGACTAGTGTTTCTTGTCCTCCTTCTTGCTCTTGTCGCGTGCCTCTGCCCGGTCAAATACTGCCTTGATTAGCAGGATGACACACAAAAGCGCGCCCGCAATTAGCAGAATGTGTCGCACCCATAACAACGTATCGTGTCGCTACCGTCCAGTCGAATGGCGTCGGTAATGGCACTGGTAATACCACGAAAGTTGGGCCAGCGGACCACCTTCTTGGGATGTTGCGGCAGACTCCAGTTTGTGTAGGATCGGGGAGTGATATACGGACTCACCATTCAAAAAGTAGGGAAGAGTTTTGAGCTTCGCTGCCCTGAATGTACGTGCCTAACGGGGAGACTCGGCCTGGTTCGCCAGGACGGCCCGCGCATCAGGCTCCACTGCCGGGTGCATCCGGGGAATTTCGGAGAGTGGCGCTCGGAACCAGACCTGGAAGCAGAAAAACTGGTTTTGGCGGGACGTATAGGACTGAAGTGAGGGCGGAACTGCAGCACTCAAGAAGTTCAAACTAGCAATCGCCGGCCCCCCGGTCCGAAGCCGGGACTACCGGGAAGTTGCCATCAGAAGCGAATCACGACGAAGGTCGAGATCCGCGCCACATTGTGCCTTCGAACCTTCGCTGATTGTCCATCGTCTTAAATCCATTGTGCAGCCAGTCCACTTGTCCGCGGAGCGCGAACCAATGGGTCAGCCCCACATCCACGCCGCCGAGGTCCGAGGGCCTACGCCGGCCTCTAGTGTGCCGTCGCTTTCTCCGAGCCCAGGCCAGTATTTGATCGCACCAGCAGTTCGTTGAATTTTTCCTGCGAGGTCGGCTCCGAACTGATCAGCGTCCCGATGATGGCGCCGAGGAATCCCAAGGGAATACTCAGGATGCCGGGATTTTCCAGCGGGAACCAGGCTTTTGCCTGAATCAGATGGCGCGCTGCTCGCGTGACGGCCGGCGGATCAATCCCCATCAGGCTCGGGCTCACCAGAATCAGCCCAATCGACGCTAGCAGACCGACGGCCAATCCTGCGACTGCGCCCGCCGTGTTAAACCGCCGCCAGAAGATAGACAGCACAATCACCGGCAGATTCGCCGACGCAGCCACCGCGAACGCCAGCGCCACGAGAAACGCTACATTCACCGTCTGCAGTTTGATCGCTAACGCGATGGATACTCCACCGACCACAAAAGCCGAGATCCGGGCCACCAGCACCTCCTCGCCCGCCTTCCGCTCTACTCCGTTGTGGATGACGTTGGTCCAGAAATCGTGCGAGAACGAAGTGGTCGCGCTGATGGTCAATCCCGCCACGACAGCAAGGATCGTCGCAAATGCAATCGACGAGATGAATGCGAAGAAAATATTCCCCGCGAGCGCCTGTGCTAATAGCGGCGCACTCATATTCGTTCCACCGTGGCCCTTGATGAAATCCGGGCCGACGATCGTTGCCGCGCCGAATCCCAGGAACGTGGTCATGATGTAGAAGCTGCCGATCAACACCATCGCCCACACCACGCTATGGCGCGCCGTCTTCGCGTCAGGCACCGTGTAGAACCGCACCAGAATGTGCGGCAGGCCCGCCGTTCCGAAGATCAAGGCCATACCCAGCGAGATGAGTTCCAGCGGGCCGTATGGAGGCTTGTATCGCAGACCCGGTTGCAGAAAGTCCTGCACCACCACGGCGCCCTTCGCGTCGTGATAGGTCACGTGGCCGATGGCGCCGAAGAATTGTCCAAAGCTGAAGTGGAAGTGGGACATCACCAGAGTGCTGAGCAGGATCGTGCCGGCCATCAGCAAGATGGCCTTGATGATCTGTACCCAGGTTGTCGCCAGCATTCCGCCGAACACGACGTAGACGATCATCAAGATGCCGACACCAATCACCGCCTGGTTGTATGTCACGTGGTATGTAGCAGATCCGCCGAGCAGCAACTTCACCAGCGCGCCCGCGCCTACCATCTGCGCGATCATGTAGAAGGTGCTCACGGTCAGCGTGCTCAGCGATGCCATCGCCCGCACCGGCCGCGGCTTCAGACGATAGGCGAGCACGTCGGCCATGGTGTACTTGCCGGCGTTACGTAGTGGCTCTGCGATCACCAGCAGCACCGTCAGGTAAGCGACCAGCCATCCTACTGAGAAAAGAAATCCGTCATAACCCTGAAACGCAATGATGCCAGCAATGCCAAGAAACGATGCCGCGCTCATGTAGTCGCCGGCGACCGCGATGCCGTTCTGCCATCCTGTAATCTGGCGGCTTGCCGCAAAGTATGCTGACGATCCAGCCGACCGACGCGATGCCCAGTACGTGATTCCCAGAGTGATCGCGATGAATACCAGGAACATGATTAACGAGATATTCATGACTTACTTGTCCCCCTTGTCGGTTTTGTCCAGAATGTCCTTGGCGAGCCGGTCGAAGTTATTCGCAGCCTTCACGTACAACCCTGCGATAATCCACGCCACAAAGAATTGCGAGAGTGCGAAGAGGTAAGCAAGGTTCACCAGCCCGACCTTCGTCGCCATGAACTTCGGGGCGTAGCCGACGAGCACCGGGAGCGCGAAATAGTAGACCAGGAAGAAGATGAACGCTGGCACGATGAATGTCTTTTTGGTCGCCATCAAATCTTTAAATTCCTGGCTGGCTGCGATGCGGTCCCAGACCGACTGGGATTGCGCGGGTTCCTGACCCGGCTTCGCGACCTCTAGGTTTTGGGCGGCATTCGCCATAAGAGTCTCCTTCACGGGTGAGCTGCAAACTTTGCACTGCACAGTGACGCAAGAGTTGTACCACGGTTGACGGACAGCTTACTCCCTGCTGTCAAGTTTCCGAACGGGTGGCGCGTCCTGGGGTGAGGGCGGCTGTGGGGACGGGACTGCTGGGCTTCGCCGTCGCAGGACAGCCGAGGCGGCTGTCACTACGTGAGCAGAGGTGGCGTCCCGCTTGGGACGCATTGAAAAACTGTGAAACCTTGAAACTTAGACCTTCGCCGACTTCGCCATCTTTCCTGTCGCCGCTAGTTCCGCTAGCGAGGGGATCGATTCCGGCTCGGTCACCTTGCGGTCGGGCATCATCGTGCCGCTCTTGAATGCTTCGACCAACATTTCAATCGCCAGGTCCGTGTTCGGGCGAATGTAGATCGTCGCCGCCAGGCTTCCGTTTCGAACCCAGGCTTGACCTGTCTTGGGCATTCCGTCGCAGCCCGTTATGGGGATCTTCATCCAGCGCGCGCGATCGGACTCTGCAATCTCGCTGAAAGCCTTGCGCGCTCCCATGGCCATGCTGTCGTCTTGCGCGCCGACCAGATCCATGCGGCTGTGCTGCGAAGTCTGCAGGCGCAACCACGAAGTCACCGCCTTATACGAACTCTCCTCAGTCCAGTTCGCCCGGAGTGTCTTCACTTGAACGTTCGCGGGCTTGCTCCTGTTCATCCCGATCGACCGTTGTTTGGCTGCGGAGCTATTGTTCGGTCCTTCGATATATAAAACCGACCCGCCGTTCGGCAGGAGAGCAGCAAATTGCATTCCCTGAATCTTGCCGATTTCCTCGTGATCGGAGGTGATGGTGCACATTGGAACCTTATATTGGCGCCGCAGCTCCAGGATGTAATCCACATCAAAATTCAGCACGACCCAGCCAATGCCTGCAGACGCCGCCGCCCTCGCCACCTGGGGAAATGCCGTCCCGCCGGCCGGCTCGAACATGATGGCGTCCGGTTTCGCTTTGGAGGAGTCCTGCACGTATTGCAGCAACTGCTGGCTCTGCACCAGGGGATCATTGCTGGCGTGGATGATCTTTACGTCGACGCCTAGACGCCGCGCCGTTTTCTCCGCCGTGGCAGCCTGTTCCTGCTGATAATCGTTGTCGTCGTTCGTGAGGGAAATCAGAAAGCTGAGCCGCTTCATGGCGCACACCTCTTGGTTTCGATCATAGACCCGGAGTATCGCGGACCAATGTGACCAGAGTAACTGGGGTCTTCCTCAGACTTTCCGCGTTTCCTGATGACCGAGCTCGTGAAAAACGAAAGGCGTCCCGTCAGGGGCGCCTCAAATTGCGAATGGATGATTGCTACGCTCCCGCGGCTGCGCCCTTCGCGGTTTCGCCTAGGAACGTCTTCAGTTTTGCGTCGAGAATCTCGCGACTATTTTGGGGAAGATCGACAAAGCGGAAGGGCTGCATCCAACCTTGGGTCGCCCACATGGGAAACAACATCTGCGCCTTGCTGCGAATCGTCGCCTTGCTGATGTGAAAGATCATTTCGACGTCCAGCTTTTCGTCGAGGGGCTTCTCCAGATGAATCACTCCACCGCTGGTGGAGAGTTGATGAATCGCCGCGCGCACCGCCCGCTTATTCGGCAGACGCACCAGCACCAGCACAGATCCGCGGAGCTTCACCCGGAACGGGCGCTCCACGGGCGCGGTCGGAGTGGCCGGGCTCTCCGTGGGCTTGATCTCTGCCACCGGCACTACTCGCGCTGATGATTGGAATTCGTCTTCCATACGCTTTGCCACAGTATGGCAGTCTGCCAACCCTTGGCGAAGTTACGGAAGAACAAGACCGAAATGGAAAAAAGTTTGTGTAGGGACGGACGCCTTCGTCCGTCCCCCGAGCGAAGCGAGGGTGGGAAGGCTTGCAGAACTGGTAGAACGCAGGCAAAAGGAGTTGAAGCCTCACCTTGCTTGTAACTTATTGTCCTTCGTGATGAGCTATTCTGGCAGAAGGGATGCTTTATTTTCGTCCGGGATGGACTTCGGCGCCTTCGGAGAACACGTTATAAGGCCAGGATTTCTTCTGGACGGCCGACTTCGGCACGCTCGCCGGTTGCGGCTGCGCAGCGACGGGATCATTCTTCGCTACGACATTCCAGTCTTCGGGAGCGTCGGCAATGCCCCAGACATTTCCGTGATTGTAAAGCGAGGCTCCAATCAGGAAGCCGTCATTCCCCAGCGGGAGACAGTTCGCCACGCGGGCGGTCACGGTAGCCCCGCCGGGTAGATCGCCGATCATGACCGGCGTCTCCAGTTGCAGTGCGCGTGTGCAGCGGAATCCGCATCCCTGCGCACTTACGACGAGCACCATGCATCGCTCGGCGAACGGGCGCATGCGATCGAGACTCGTCACCGTAACGGGAATCTCGACCCGTAGCCGCGTGCTGCGCCGCGTCGTTTTCGGAGTGTGCACTTCCATCGGCGGGGAAATCGACCGGATCTCCTTAGCAATTGTGGCAGATTCATTCGCTGAGGGGACGGTGACGAAGGTAACAGGTGGCGGGGCAGAGTAGTACTTAGTTCCCGTCGACGGCTTCTTAGCTTTCGGTCGACATGACATCCTCGGTGACTTTGCGGGTCAAACGCAACTTATTTGGCGTTTCGGCGGGCCTGCGCGATGCCGGCGGACACGCCCTTCCGGACGACGCGGGCATAGCCGGCTTGGCCCATCGCCGCCATGGTTGCCGCCGCAATTCCTCCGGGGGTGGCCGCTTCATGCAAGAGTTCGTCGAGTTCTAGCCCGCTTTCTCGCCAATAGGCGATGCCATCGCTGAGCGCGTGGGCTGCGGCGATCAATGCCGCTTTGCGATTCAGCCCGGCCCGATGCGCCGCTTCGGCTAGATTCGCCAGCGCATGATATCCATGGGTGGGCGAGTGCGTGGCAGTGATCGCATCCATCTGCGATTCAGGCAAGTCGATGACCGGACCTACCAGTGCGAACAATTTCCGGACGTGCGCGCGATCTTTCTTTGGGACGCCGCGGTCAAAACTGACCGGAGTCAGTCCTCTTCCAATTCGACATACCGGACTTGGCATGGCACGCACCCACTGCACCGGGGAGCTGAGCCACTTCCGCAGATTGCGGAAGGGAATTCCTGCAGCCAGGCTAACGCAGAGAATTGGGGGCGCAGTACCACAGGCTTCGACCTCGCGGAGCATCTCTTTTACCGACCCAGGCCGGACCGCGATGATCAGTAGTCCAACTTGCGCGACTGCCGATTGCAAGTCGCGCGCAATCTCGACGTGCGATTCCCGGCGGAGAGCCTTCAGCTTTTCCGGATGGCGGTCGTACACCACAATCTTGCGCTTATCTCCCGCCAGCCGCAGGCCGGCGCACAGTGCGCCCGTGATTCTCCCACCGCCAAGAAAAACGGTTGCCTTCATTAATCCGCAGTGCCTCCCCCGTCCACCACCAGTGCGGCCCCAGTCATGAACGACGAGTCATCGGACGCGAGAAACAGCACGGCCTTCGCAATTTCTTCCGCCGTGCCCACCCGTCCCAGGGGACGCTGCGCGCATCCCGCGAGGTAGTCGTCCCACTTCTGGCCGCGGATCTTTGCGTCTGCGGGAAGCATTGGAGTCTCCACGTCCCCGGGACAAACGCAATTTATACGAATGCCCTGTGCTCCATGATCGATCGCCATCGCCTTCGTCATCAGGACCACGCCACCCTTCGACGCGCAATAAGCCACCGCATGATCTCCGCCAACGATGCCCCATCCGGAAGCGTTGTTGATGATCACTCCGCGCCGCTGCGCGATCATCACCGGCAACACGAACTTCGACATCAGAAATGTGCCCTTCAGGTTAATGTCGATCTGTTCGTCCCACTCCTTCTCCGAACATTCCAGCGTCGTGTGGGGATAGAAAACTCCCGCGTTATTGAACAGAATGTCGAGACGCCCGAACGCCTCCATCGTTTCTTCGACCGCCCGGCGGCAATCGCCCGCCTCACTTACATCCGCATGCACGAAGACGGCCTCGGGCCCAATGTCTTTGATTCGTTGCACCACCGCCGCGCCGCGCTCACGATTCCGGCCAGTGATCGCGACCTCCGCACCCTCTTTCGCGAACAGCAATGCGGTCGCCTCGCCGATGCCGGACGTGCCGCCTGTGATCAGAGCAACCCTATCGTTAAGTCGCATACTGTTTCCTTCCGGCCCAGCAACAATGTCGGCTTCCTTCCGGCCGAGAACGATGTCGGCTTGACTGTGGAAGAGCGGCCCTTTAGGGCCGCGTCAAGCGATACGAATTCCTCGGGCTTTAGCCCCCGTGGTCGTTATTCCAGACTCATCGACTGGCCAGTCCTCCCGCGGTCTCGCCGCCATCCAGCGTGTACACCTGGCCCGTCGCAAACGCCGCATCGTCGGATGCGAGATACGCAAAGAGCGTGGCGATCTCATCCGGTGAGGCATGTCTTCCCAGAGGAATCTTCGCGTTGACCTCGGCCAACATTGCGTCGGAATATTCCGCGCGCTGCATCGGCGTCAGCACATATCCCGGGGCCACCGCGCAGACGCGCACTTTTGGCGCCAGTTCCAGCGCCATCGACTTGGTCAATTCGATCACACCAGCTTTGGTGGCGTTGTAGTCGGCGTAATACGGATATCCCATCACTCCATTCGTCGATGCAGTCTGAAGAATCACTCCACTGCCGCGCTCCCACATGTGGCGGGCTGCGGTCTGCGCGACGTAGAACACGCCGGTCAGGTTAACGGCGATCACACGATCCCACTCCTCCGGGGTAATGTCCAGGAATTTGTGCCGTATGCTGACCCCGGCGTTGTTGATGAGAATATCTACGCCATCCATTAACCGGATCGCCTCGGCGAAGGCGGCCTCGACCTGCATAAGATCGGTGACGTCGGCGATGATGGCCTCACCAAGGGCAGGGAGTTCATGCTTGATGCGCGCGCCGGCGGCGTCGTCGCGATCGAGCACGCATACGCGTGATCCTTCTTCCAGAAATCGGGCGGCAGTGGCGGCGCCGATGCCGCTGGCCCCACCGGTGATTAACACTCGTTTGTCTTTCAATCCGCGCATGGGATCTCCTCTGCTCGTGTAGGGACGGACGCCTCGTCCGTCCCGCCGAAGCGAAGCGAGGCGTGTCGAAACTCAACCTTCTTCGCAATGTTTCGATGCTAGCTCGCCTCGCGGCTCGCTCGACGGACGAATGCGTCCGTCGCCACATGGTTCAGCCCACATGGTTCATCTCAGCATCCTGCCGCCCGTACGGCTATCGTATTCGGCACTGCGCGCAACTGGGCCATCAACTCTTTGTCGCACCGGCGGTTGATGTCATAGATCGCGTATCCCAGCGTGCCGCGCGTATTCAACGACTGGCGCTCGATGTTGATTCCGCGATCCCCCAGGATATCGTTGATGGCGCGCAGAATGCCGGGCACGTTGTGATGGATATGCATCAGGCGGTACGATCCTTCTTCATATTCCAGATGGCATTGCGGCAGGTTAACGCTGAGCGTCGAATCGCCGCTGCGCACGTAGTCGACCAGCTTCGCCGAAACGAATTGACCGATGTTCTGCTGGGCCTCCTCGGTCGATCCGCCGACGTGCGGCGTCAGGATCACGTTCGGCAGTCGCTGCAGCGCGCTCACGAATCCTGCGCCGCTCTCCGGTTCTTTCGGGAAGACGTCGATGGCTGCGCCCGCGATCTTGCCGGACTTCAGACACGCCGCCAGCGCTTCGTGGTCGACCACAAATCCACGGCTTAGATTGAGGAAGCAAGCGCCATCCTTCATCGCTGCGAATTCCTCCGCGCCAAATAGATTCCGGTTTTGCGGGTTGCCGTCAACATGCAGCGTCACGACGTCGGCCGTCTCGAGCAACTCGCGGAATCCGAGGCCGCGCGCGTTACCGCGCGCCAGCACGTGCGATACATCGTAGAAGACGACCCGCATGCCCATGGCCTCGGCCAGATCGGAAAGCTGTGAGCCGATTTTGCCGTATCCAACGATACCCAGGGTGAGACCCCGGACCTCATGCGCGCCGGCCGCCGATTTATTCCACACGCCGCCGTGCATCTCGGTCGAGGCTTGAAAAGTGCGCCGCAGCAGCACAATGATCTCTCCGATGGCGAGTTCGGCCACCGAGCGAGAGTTGGAGTGAGGATCGTTGAACACGGCAATGCCGTGCTCGCTCGCAGCAGCGCGGTCAATCTTGTCGACCCCGATGCAGAACGCTCCGACGGCAGCGAGTTTCTCGCCGGCTTGAATCACGGCCTTGGAAACGGAGGTCTTCGAGCGCACGCCGAGAATCGCCGCGCCGCGAATCTTCTCGATCAACTCCCGCTCTTCCAGCGCCGCCTTGTGCGACTCGACTTCGTATCCTGCGGCTCGAAACTGCTCGACCGCCACGGCGCTGATGTTCTCGAGCAACAGAACCTTCAAGTCCCCTCCCTAGGGCCGGTTGGAAAACAGAAAAACACCGACGTTCAGGATAAACAGCAAATGCGGTTTGCGGGTAGAAAGTTGTTGCAGGGGCAGCCGGGTGAGTTCATTGCCACCAACAACCGAGGCTGCCTTAATCTCCAGCCGCGCGAATCAGAAGCACGAGAGGCAACGTCTTACGGCATGAGGTTCATGGTGAAGGTTCCGGTCGGAAACTGACAACCGGAAGGGATTCCGGATTCCAAGGTGTAGAGACCACCTCCGCTCGTTGTGCCCAAATCGCCAACGAGATTGAGTGGGTCCGTGGAGCTCCCGGAGCCAGGCAACTGAATCGTCGCGTGAAAATTTGCTATCGCTTCTCCTTGCTGCGTCAGCTGCCCGCTCAGTGCGGAACCGGACAGAGGAGGGTTCGCCGGGAAACAACTTGAGGGCTGCACGAGCGAGGTAAGGCTTCCGGTCAGTCCGGTGCCGCTCTGTACGAGGGAAACGGTAAATGTCGTCTGTTCGCCCTGTTGACCTTGCTGCGCCGCCGCACCGGTGAAGACCACATTCCAGCGGCCCGTCACGGAAGATTTTGAGGAAGAACCGCAGCCGACCAATCCCGAGCAAAGGGCCGCCAGACAAATCGCTCTCATTCCAATCATGGGGCTCCTCCCGCTGCGCCCGATTATCTCTCAAAGGCAGCAAATCGGAAACTGCGGTTCACAATCTGTCTCTATCTCAAGCCCCTTTAAAGGTACTGCCGGACACCGTGCGGGTAATTCGACCCTCACAATCCGTCAGCGACATTCGGTCCACATCCGAACGTTTACGTGGAGAAACTCAAATCACAAACGCCTGTTGCAACATTAACTTCCGAATTCCCCGTTAATCATCAGGTGCCGGTCATGGCCATATCATCGTCGTTCCCTTTTCGGATTCTTTAGTGGCCTTGGATATCAACGGACATTTCTACCTCGGCGGCATCGAAGAAGAAGTGCTCGGGCGGGCGTTGCACGGAGCCCGGGTGTTGCTCCTCTTTCTTCGTTGCAGGTGGCTCTGCAAAGTGCCTCAGCGTGCCAGTAACTTTTACAGTCTGGCCCCTGCGAAATTGAGCATAGAGACTGTTTTCCTTTTCAATGCCTGATTTGTTGGCCGCATAGATATAGGCACCCCAATTGTTGAACGCGAGCCAAAAGCCTTGTTTCCCGTCGTGCAGGGTTCCCACGACCGTGATCTTCTGGCCGACCTTGGGCATCATCTCACTTTTGAACTTTGCGAAGGCTGGGGTATCGTTCTGTGCGGCGGCCGCTATCATTAGCGTCAGTCCGACCAGGGCGGCTGCGTATCCGGCTGTTCGCCACATGGGGGGCATTGTAGCCCCGATCACCGTTGTAACATCCTCGATTACACTTAAGTGTGAAAATTCCCGATCGCACTGATCACTTCAGCGGTCATTGGATGCTGTGCGTAGTGCGTAAAGAGGCGATGGTTCACAATCCACCTTTGAGGTATTACTTCATGCACAGTGCTCGTCGTGGGACGGTTGCTGTTCTGTTGCTCCTCTTCGCAAGTCCATTGATTTCCCAGACCACTAAGGCCCCGGACGCGGTCGTGGTGCGGGCGGCGAAGATGCTGAACGTGAAGGCGGGAAAAGTCGTGGCTAATCCCGTGGTCATCATTGAAGGAGAGCGCATCAAGGAGGCTGGTCCGGGGCTTGCCGTTCCGGAGGGCGCGAAAGTCATCGAGCTGGGCGGCGCGACTCTGATGCCCGGGCTGATTGATGCGCATACGCATTTGCTGCAGAACTATGATTTCGCGCTGGGTGGCGACGACAACAACATGGTGCTGACGGTGACGCAGATGAGTCCAGCGGAGAGGGCTCTGCTGGGGGCAAAGATGGGGCGTGAGGATCTCGAGGTAGGAATCACGACAGTTCGCGACGTGGGGAATTCCGGCGTCAACGGGGACGTGGCTCTGCGGCGAGCGATCAGTCACGGCTGGGTGAGCGGGCCGCGGATTGTGGCTTGTACGAGAGCCCTGGCGGCGGCCGGCGGGCAGTTCGGTAAGTTGCAGCACGACGCGCAGACTCTGGTGGAGCAGGAGTATGTGGAGATTGCGACGGTGGATGATGCGCGACGGGCGGTGCAGCGGGCCTTCTATGACGGCGCGGACTGCATCAAGGTGATCGTCAATACTGGTCCGCGGGTGGTGTCGCTCGAAGAGATGAAGGCGATTGTGGAGGAGGCGCATCGCGTCCATAAGAAGGTAGCGGCACATGCGATTGGGGATGATGCGACGCGGATCGCCGCCGAAGCGGGAGTCGACTCCATCGAACATGCCTACATCGTGCCCGACGACGTACTGAAGATGATGGCGTCGAAAAAGATATTCATGGTTCCGACCGATTATCCGGAGGAGATTTACACCGGGTTCACTCCGCCGGGCGCGACGCCGGAGGAGCGCAAAGAGGCAGACGCCGCGATGAAACAATTTGCGCAGGGCAATCGCGACCGACTGAAGCGGGCGGTAGCGGCGGGCGTGCGCATCGCCGCGGGTTCGGACGAGTACTACCAGATGGGAAAGCGCACCCGGGGCGAGAGCAGCACTCTGATTTATGAGGCGTATCGCGACTCAGGCATGACACCGTGGCAGGTCATCCAGGCGGCGACCGTGAATGGTGCGGAATTGCTGGACTTGCAGGGCCGGATCGGGTCGATCGAGGCCGGGAAATTCGCCGACCTGGTGGCGACATCGGGAGATCCGTCCCAGGATGTGACGGAGTTGGAGAAGGTCAAGTTCGTGATGAAGGGTGGGGAAGTGGTTCGGAACGATTTCACCGAGCCGCACAAACGATAATGTGGTCGCAACGTTTTACTGCTGAATTTTGAACAAGTTACTATTGGGAGACAGGGGTCATCCTAAGCGTTGACAGCTTCCATAATCGGAACGTAGAGTCGGCGAAGGTTTTCAAACAAGTAAAAAGAGCTCGGTCAGGAGGCAGGTATGCGGTCAAGGCTATTCTGGACGGGGGCCTTGGTGTGTTTGGCTGCGGTTTTCAGTGGCGCACAGGATCCAACCAAAGTCGAGCCCAAACACTACAAGCTGGATTTCGAAAATGACAAGGTGCAGGTGGTCTCGATTCACTACGGGCCGCACGAGAAGTCAGCCCTGCACGAACATCCGGGCGGCGTGGTTGTGATCCTTACCGCGGCGCATCTTCGCTTTACCGATGAAAACGGCAAGACGCGGGAAGTTTTTTCCAAGCCCGGAGAGGCGCGCTGGTATCCACCCTTTCATCATCGCGTGGAGAATCTGGGAGACACAGCATACGACGCGGTGTATGTCGGGATCAAAGGGATGTCGAGCGCATCGAATGGATCGAAAGATCCGATGGATGCGCTGGATGAGGATACGAAGAAGATTGTCGCGCAGTTGAAGGCGTCGTCGAGGCAGTAGAGTCTCATCGGTATCGAGCCGGATCCTCAAGACGTCTCGCATGTATCTCCGGAACATCCTTCGACACGCCGGGGCGGCCTGTGAGAAAGAAAGTCCAGAAAGTCAAAAGCCCTACCCTGTCGCATAAAACGCGACCAGGGTGGGGAACCCACTCAATTTTCATTCCCTTCTTCGCGGTGGACACACTCCCGTTTAGAATTCGAGGCAGCCGTCTAGCAGGGAAGAATGAGTGACGGGAAAAACTCATGATCGGTGCGGTCGATATTGGAGGAACGAAAATCGCGGTCGGCGTGGTCGATGACTACGGGCGAGTACTTGCCCGGGCAGAAACACCCACGGACGCGCATGACTATTCGAACGGGCTGGCAGCGATCGTGCGCATGTTGGGGGAAACTGCGCGGGTGACAGGAACATCTGTTAGCGGCATTGGGATTGGAGCGACCGGGCCGGTGGACCCAATTGGCGGGGAGTTCGGGGACGTGGATTTCCTTCCCGGATGGAGGGGAAAGAATCTGGTGCGCGACCTGGAGCAGAACTTTTCGGTGCGCGTCGCGATGGAGAACGATGGCGACGCGGCCGCTCTGGCCGAGGCCGGATGGGGTGCGGGCAGGAACCGCACGCGCTTGATTTATGTCACGGTCGGAACGGGAATCGGCGGCGGAATCATTCTGGATGGGAAGCTGTATCGCGGAGTGGATGGGGCGCATCCGGAGGTCGGGCATCATGTCGTCGATCCTTCTGGACCGGAGTGTTCGTGCGGATTTCGCGGATGCTGGGAATCGCTGGCGGCTGGACCTGCGATGGTGGCCTGGATGGAAAAGCACGCACCGTCCGGTTACTTGCACCGGCAGGGAATCACAGCGAAGCGAATCTGCGAGTTGGCCCAGCAGGGAGACGAACTCGCGCAGAAGGCGGTCGAGCATGAGGGCTACTACCTGGGGCTGGGGCTGGCGAATCTGATCAGCCTGTTTGCGCCAGATGCCATAGTCCTCAGCGGCAGCGTGATGAAGAGTGCGCCGCTGTTCATGGACCGGATCCGCGAGGTGATTCGTTCGGGCTGCCGCTTTGTGCCGGCGGAGAAAACGGAATTGACACTGGCATCGCTTGGTGACGACACGAACCTGATCGGCGCGGCTCGCGTGTGGCACTACCGCTTTTCGTAGGGTCGCGGTCTTCCTGTCGCGAGGGCATCCTGACCACGCAGATGGGGGCGAGACTGCGTGAGAACTACCATCGAACGCAAGCCATTGAGCAACCACCACCAAAACTCCAGCCGCGTAGCGGCGGGATATGAAAGCCCGGCACGGAAGTTCCGGGTGAAGTGGACCAAATGCGCGAGTTCCGCAGGGACGACACGCGTTCTCACGCACACTCGAGACGCCCCCGCCACAGCCGGCGAGACGCCGGCGCTACCTATCTGATACTGTTTCCAGTTCGCTTGTTTCCGTGACGCATGTCACAGATTTTGTGCGCTGCCCGTGAAAAGATCCTGACCGGGGCAGTAACTGATTGCGACCGCGGCCGGCGGATGGTTGATGGCCGCGGAAAGGACGAAGTCGCGTGATCGTCGGAGTTCCGAAAGAAAGCTATCCCGGGGAAAGGCGCGTTGCCCTCGTTCCCGTCGTCATTCCCAATCTCACTAAATCCGGACTCGAAGTGGTGGTGGAAAGCGGGGCCGGTGAGCAGGCCGGGTACCCGGACGCCTCTTACGTCGAGAAGGGCGCGAAGATTCTGCCCAGCCGGGCCGCCGTGTTCAGTGCGGCCGACATCATTGTGCAGGTGCTGTCCTATGGGTCGAACGACGTTACCGGTAAAGACGACCTTCCGCTTTACAAGCGCGGGCAGACAATGATCGGATTCCTCCGACCCTTCGGATCAGCCGAAATTGTGCAGCAGATCGCGCAGGCGGGTGTCACGGCATTCTCCGTGGAACTGATGCCCCGGACCACACGGGCCCAGAGCATGGACGCGCTGTCTTCCATGGCGACTGTCTGCGGCTACAAGGCAGTGCTGCTGGCCGCGGAAACTTCGCCCCGCGTTTTCCCCATGATGACCACCGCCGCGGGGACGATTACTCCCGCGCGGGTGTTTGTGATCGGCGCGGGAGTCGCGGGGTTGCAGGCGATCTCGACGGCTCGGCGCCTGGGCGCTGTGTCATCAGCCTACGACATGCGACCGGCTGCGAAGGAGCAGGTGCAGAGCCTGGGAGGCCGTTTCGTCGAATTGCCGATCGAGGCTCAGAATGCGCAGGACGCTCGCGGCTACGGCACCGCGCAGGATGAAACCTTCTACGCGCGGCAACGGGAACTGCTGACGCGGGTGGTGACGGAGAGCGACATCGTAATTTCTGCGGCCGTCATCCCCGGCAAGAAGTCACCGGTGTTGATCACCGCCGATATGGTCAAAGGGATGGCGCCGGGGTCAGTGATCGTCGATCTGGCGGCAGAGCGCGGAGGGAATTGCGAACTCACGAAGACGGGTGAAACCGTCAAAGCCGGCGGCGTCACCATCATCGGCGCCATCAATCTGGCGAGTAGTGTTCCGTACCATGCCAGCCAAATGTATGCGCGCAACCTCACCAGCTATCTGACGTACATGGTGAAAGACGGCAAGCTGCAGATGAATTTGCAGGATGAGATTGCGCGCGAGACCCTGATCACCAATGGGGGAGAGATCGTGAATGCGCGCGTTCGGGAGTTCTTCAAGCTGCCGGCGCTGGCGCCGGCGGCACCGTGATTTGAAGTTGTCATCCTGAGCGAAGCAAGAGTCGCGGAAGCGGCTCTTGCGCAGTCGAAGGATCCCTATTATGGCGTCGGACGTCGCGTATGAGTGGGGATCCTTCGACTCCATGGCTGCTCCGCTTCGCGGACCAGCCACTCCGCTCAGGATGACAGACTGAGAACTGAGAACAGAGAACTGAGGTACTGCATGCATTCCGACCTGATCGACGCGCTGTTCGTATTCATGCTGGCGGCTTTCATTGGATTTGAAGTTATACGCCACGTTTCTCCTTTGCTGCACACGCCGTTGATGTCGCTGACCAACGCACTGGATGCAATTGCGGTGGTCGGCGCGATCGTGCTCGTGGGCGAGAAGAAGAGTACGTTCGCGACGGTGCTGGGCGTCATCGCCATCATTGCTGCCACCAGCAACGTGGTCGGCGGATTCATCATTACCGACCGCATGTTGCGCATGTTCAAGACCAGCCGTCCTGCCAAAGCTCAAGGGACGAAATCCTAATGAACGCCGAGTTCGCTGGAAGCCAGTACGTCATCGAAGTCATTTATCTCATCGCCAGCGCGCTGTTCATTCTCTCGCTGAAGTGGATGAGTTCTCCAGCCACCGCCCGGCACGGCATTCTCGCCGGTGAAATCGGCATGGTGCTGGCCATCGGCGGCACGCTGCTGCGCCACGGCATCATCGACTGGAAGTGGATCATTATCGCGCTCGTGCTGGGGTCGGGCATCGGCGTCCCGCTGGGCATGGTGCAGATGACCGCGGTCCCGCAGCGGACGGCATTGAGCCATGCGTTTGGCGCGCTGTGCGTAACGCTGGTCGGTTCCGCGGAATTCTATTTGCGCTCTCCCGACGTGCCGAAATTCATGATGTCAGTGCTGTCGATGGAGGTAATTCTCGGCGGGCTGACGTTCACCGGCAGTCTGATGGCGGCCGGAAAGCTGCAAGAAGTTTTGCCGCAACGGCCGATTACCTTCAAAGGACAGAATCTCGTCAACTTCCTGCTCTTCTCGGCTGCGGTCGGCAGCGCTGTCTATCTGGTACAGCACCCTGGAGCGAAAGAACTCTTTCCATTCGTTGTCGGGATTTCACTCGTCATCGGTGTCCTGTTGGTGATTCCGATTGGCGGCGCTGACATGCCGACGGTGATCTCGCTTTTGAATTCCTATGCCGGGCTGTCCGCCGCCGCAATGGGATTCGTGCTCAACTCGAAGCTGCTGATCATCGCTGGTGCGCTGGACGGATCATCCGGATTCATCCTTTCGGTGATCATGTCGAAGGCCATGAACCGGTCGTTCACCAATGTCTTGTTCGGAGCGTTTGGACAGGTGCAGGCGTCGGGGGCCGCGGGACAGGAAGCGAAGCCGGTGCGCAGTGCCACGCCGGAAGAGGCTGCTGCCATTCTCGCAGCGGCGAACAAGGTTGTAGTCGTTCCCGGATACGGCATGGCGGTGGCGCAAGCGCAGCACAAGGTGCGTGAGTTGTACGACCTGCTCACCAAGAAGGGAGTGGATGTGCGTTTCGCGATCCATCCCGTAGCAGGGCGCATGCCGGGCCACATGAACGTGCTGCTGGCCGAAGCCGACATTCCTTATGACCGCCTCATTGAGATGGACGAAATTAATGGCGACTTCCCGCAGACCGATGTGGCGTTGATCATCGGTGCCAATGACGTGACCAATCCCGCCGCGCGCACCGATCAGTCGAGTCCGATCTTCGGCATGCCGATTCTCGACGTGGACAAGGCGCATACGGTCATGGTGATCAAGCGCGGCATGAGCCCGGGATTTGCGGGGATCGATAATCCGCTCTACTACCTTGATCGGACACTGATGCTGTTCGGCGACGCCAAGCAGTTCGTGGGCGGGATCGTCAAGGAACTCGGCGGGCACTAAGCTAGAACCAGAAACTCAAGAAGAGGCGGTCTTGCAGTATGCCCTACTGAAACGTTTTAATATGTTGCTTTATCAATCTAGCCTCAGGTGACCTTATGCGTACTCTTGGATTGACTAGTTTCATGTTCGTCCTCACCAGCTTTGCTGCATCCCAAGCTCAACCACAACTCAATCTGATGCCCCTGCCCGCGAGCGTGCAGCAGGGTAGCGGCATGCTGCCTGTCACACAGTTGTTTTCAGTGAGCGTGACGGGGACTCACGATCCAGCGCTCGAGGCGGGCGTGCGGCGGTTTGTCGCGCAGCTTTCAGGGCAGACGGGGATTCAGTTTCGTCCCAAAGCTGCCGCCACTCCTACGCTGACCGTACACGCCGACAAGGCTTTGGAAGCGATTCAGAAACTCGGCGAGGATGAATCGTACCAACTCACCGTCACCGATTCCGGAGCACAGATTTCGGCGCCCACCACGCTGGGCGCACTTCATGGCCTGCAAACATTTTTGCAGCTAGTCACGATCACTCCGAGCGGTTTCGCCGCCCCGACCGTCACGATTAAAGATCAGCCTCGTTTTCCGTGGCGCGGCACTCTAATCGATGTGAGCCGCCACTTCATTCCTATCGACGTGCTGAAGCGCAATCTGGATGGCATGGCTGCCGTGAAGATGAACGTGCTGCACTGGCATCTCTCCGACGATCAGGGATTCCGCGCCGAGAGCAAGGTGTTCCCGAAGCTGACGGGGATGGGTTCCGACGAGATGTTCTACACGCAGGCGGAAATTCGCGACTTGATCACCTACGCTCACGATCGCGGAGTCCGCGTGGTGCCAGAGTTCGATATGCCTGGCCACAGCCGGTCTTGGGCGATTGGATATCCAGAACTGGCCGCTGGGCCGGGGCCATTCACGCTGGAAGACGGCGATCCGATCCTCGATCCCACACGCGAAGAGACGTATAAGTTTCTGGAAAAATTCATCACTGAGATGGCGAAGCTGTTTCCCGACGCTTACTTCCACATCGGCGGAGATGAGGTCGACGGCAAGCAGTGGAACGCGAATCCGAAGATCCAGGAATTCATTCACGCGCACGGAATGAAGAACAACCAGGATCTGCAGGCGTATTTCAACCAGCGGCTGGAAAAGATTCTCACCAAGAATCACAAAATCATGGTGGGATGGGACGAGATTCTTCACCCTGCCTTGCCGAAGACCATCGTGGTGCAGTCATGGCGCGGGCAGCAATCGCTGGCCACGGCCGCGCAGCAGGGCTACCGCGGCCTGCTTTCCTACGGATACTACCTCGATCTGATGTGGCCGGCGGCGCGGCACTATGCAATTGATCCCATGAGCGGTGCGGCTGCGGCATTAACTTCCGAGCAGAAGGCGTTGATCCTGGGCGGTGAGTCGTGCCAGTGGGCCGAATGGGTCACGCCGGAAAATGTCGACTCGCACATCTGGCCGCGCAACGCGGCTATCGCCGAGCGGTTGTGGTCGCCGCAGGATGTGACGGACGTGAATTCCATGTACGCGCGGATGCACGCCGTGAGTCTCGAACTCGAATCGCTCGGGCTGGCGCATAACTCGGCCCGCGATCGCATGCTGCAGCGCATGGCAGGAACCTCCGACGTCACCGCATTGCGGGTCCTGGCGAACGTCGTCGAACCGGTGAAGGACTACAACCGGTGGAGTGATGAGAAAGGGCCGATCGATTTCCACGCTCCGCTGAGTCGCATGATCGATGCCGCGTATCCGGAAAGCGATGCAGCGCACGAGTTCAGCAATCTCGTACAAGAGTTCGTGCAGAGCGGATACAAGGATCCGGCTGCCGAGGCGCAGATTCGCACCTGGCTGACGCTGTGGCGTTACAACGATGCGAAGCTGCATCCGCTGCTGCAGCAGTCCGCGTTGCTGCAGGAGAATATTCCGGTCTCGCAGAATTTGGCGATGCTGGGCGCGGCCGGCCTGCAGGCACTCGACTATCTGGATAAGGGACAGGCCGAGCCCGACCTCTGGAAGGCCCAGCAGATGGCGGTCATCGAGCAGGCGAAGAAGCCAGTGGCTGGACTTCTGCTGATGGTGGTGGCGCCGGTGCAGCAGTTGGTCGAGGCTAATGGACAGGCCTCGCACTGAGTGCGGTCGTCATGCTGGGCTAGTTCGGTTGACGCCATACTCACCAAGTGATATCGTGATATCACTTGGTGAGAGGTGCCTACCTGGCGCAGCTTTTGGTTCGAAATATCGAGCAGAGTGTGAAAGCCCGGCTGCAGCGCCGTGCGAAAGAGCACGGCCGCAGCATGGAAGAGGAAGTGCGCGACATCCTGCGTAATGCGGCGAAGGAGTCGGACCCTCCGAGCGTGGGATTGGGCACTCAGATCGCGTCGCTGTTCAGAGGTAAAGGGTTCAATTTTGAAGTGGAAGAATTGCGCGGGCATCCTGTCCGTCCTGCCTCGTTCGATGAAGAGTGACGATGATCATTCTTGATACGAACGTTCTTTCGGCCCTCATGCGGGATGTACCTGATGTGAAAGTTGTCTCATGGCTTGATGAGCAGCCTCGAACCTCCATCTGGACGACATCGATCACGATGTTTGAAGTGCAAGTCGGGCTACAGATTATGTCTGATGGCAGGAAGAAGACTGCATTGTCGGAAGAATTCGAACGGTTGCTGGACCAGATGGATCATCGCGTCGCCGTTTTCGACGAGCATGCGGCGCGGCTCGCGGCGAACCTTGCCGGAGTAAGGCGAAAGAAAGGGCGGGTGGGAGAGATGCGCGACACTATGATTGGTGGTATCGCGTTAGCCCATCATGCATCTTTGGCGACACGGAACGTCTCTCATTTCTCAGACATTCAGGTGACAGTCATCAATCCGTGGGTCGCATGAAAGGCACAGCCGAGCCTTGTCATTCCGAAGGCGAAGCCCAGGAATCTGCTTTGCTGGCAACAGGCACAGGGTCGAGGACAGCAGATTCCTCACGGCAAAGTGCGCCGTCCGGAGTGACAACATGGTGAGGAAGCAGGTTTGGGAAGCAGGGAATAAAGCAATTCACAACCACGAGCCTTGTCATTCCGAATGCGAAGCGTAGAAATCTGCTTCTTGAAGCGTCGTGATATCCTAGTAAGATCAGCTGCGCACCGTCTTGGCGGAAATTCCCCCGCGGTTCCTGAAGAAATTCAGAAGTCAGCAAGAGAGAAGCCACAACCATGCTTTCAGTCAGTAATGTGTCCATGCGCTACGGCGCCAAAGTTCTGTTTGAAGACGTTTCCACGGCGTTCACCCCGGGGAAGCGTTACGGCCTGACCGGCCCCAACGGCTCCGGGAAATCCACGTTCATGAAACTTCTCAGCGGCGAGATGGATCCGCAAAAAGGAACGGTAGTCCGCCCGCGCAAGCTTGGTGTATTGAGCCAGGATCAATTTGCCTTCGACGCCTACTCGGCGCTCGACACCGTCATCATGGGGAACAAGCGTCTGTGGGCCGCGATGCAGGAGCGCGACGCCATTTACGCCCAGCACGATATGACCGACGAAGACGGCATGAAGCTCGGCGAACTCGAGGGAATCGTGGGCGAGGAAGACGGCTACTCCGCCGAGAGCGAGGCCGCCATCCTGCTGGAAGGTCTCGATATTCCGGAGAAACTGCACTCGCGAAAGATGGGCGAGTTGCAAGGCGGACAGAAGGTCCGCGTACTGCTGGCGCAGGCTCTGTTCGGCCATCCGCAAGCTCTGCTGCTCGACGAGCCGACGAACCACCTCGACCTCGATTCAATTCACTGGCTGCAGGGATTTCTGAACGTGTATGACGGCGTAGTCATCGCCATCTCACACGACCGCCATTTCCTGAACAGCATCTGCACACACATCGCCGACATCGATTACGAGACGATCATCAACTACACGGGCACCTACGACGACATGGTGGTCGCGAAGACGCAGGTCCGCTCACAGATCGAAGGGCAAAATGCGCAACGCGAGAAAAAGATTGCGCAGTTGAACGAATTCATTGCCCGGTTTGCCGCCGGTACGCGGTCGAGCCAGGTACAGTCCCGCCGCAAGGAGGTCGAACGCCTGCAAGTTACGGAACTGGCGAAATCGAACATCCAGCGGCCGTTCATCAAGTTTGAGCAGAAGCGTCCCTCGGGCAAGCACATCCTGGAAATCGAGCATCTCGACAAGAGCTACAGCGACAACCACGTGGTTCGCAACTTCACCGCCAGCGTCGGCCGCGGCGAGAAGATCGCGCTGATGGGGCGCAACGGGGCGGGGAAGACTACAGTGCTGAATGCGCTGCTGGCTAACTCCCCGACGACGCCGGAATCCGAACTGCGCAAGACCAGCGGATACGATGGGCCATTCGTCGATTCCGGCAAGGTGATCTGGGGACACCAGGCCTCGATCGGATACTTCGCGCAGGACCACCGCAGCCTGATCGAGACCGGTACGACGGCCATCGAGTGGTTGCACCAATGGGACCCCGCGGCTGTGACCGAAGAGCTCCGCGGGATTCTCGGCCAGATGTTGTTTGCCCGCGAGGAAGCGACGAAATCCACCAGCGTGCTTTCCGGAGGCGAGGCCGCGCGGCTGCTGTTCTGCAAGCTGATGCTACAGAAGCCGAACGTGCTCGTGCTCGACGAGCCGACGAACCATCTCGATCTGGAATCGATTAACGCGCTGAATATCGCGTTGCAGCGCTACCAGGGGACGGTGCTGCTGGTGACGCACGATCATGATCTGATCGACGAAGTCGCCACCCGCATTTGGCACTTTGAGAGCGATCACAAGATCACCGACTTCAAGGGCACGTACGAGGAGTATCAGGCGGCGGTAGTGGCGGTGTAGCGATCAGCACTTAGCATTTAGCAATTGGCCAAATCTGCCGTGAGCATTTCGTCGAAGGACTGCCAATTGGCTAAATGCCAAGTGCTAATTGCCACTTGCCCGTTGTTGCACCATTTTCGCTGCATGTAAATTAACCAGGTTCTCCACAGCGTTTCACAGGGTTTGCAGTTGCGTTGCGCTCGCAAGTTGAAGATAATTAACGCGAACAGTCCCCTGAAGGCTTCAGGGGGCATGGTGTTGTGTAGCCGTGTATAGTCGAGCTGATCTACTCAGGATTCTGCATATCACGCCGCGCCAGTTGGCGAACTGGGAGCGGAATGGCTTGGTAACGTCCGCCCAGGCCTACTCATTCTCCGACCTACTGGAAATCAAAAAGGTTCGCGATCTGTGCGCGATGAGTGTGCGGCCCAATGTGATTCGCCAATCCCTCGACGCGATGCGAAAGCAGGCAGCAGGGCTGGAGAATCCGCTTTTGGAGGCTACCGCTTCGTCCACAGCGAAGCGTCGGGTCGCGTTCCGTCATGGTGGCAAGTTACTGGAACCCATCGCCGGACAGTTCCTGATGGATTTTTCCGAGCGCGAGAAAGTCGTGACCAGCGCGCCGGTCGGCGGCCGGCCAGAGCCGGTACCCAACGAGAGCGAGGTCAGTTCCTGGTTCGCGCGCGGCATCGCACTTGAGGAAGATCCCAATACCCACGGCGAGGCGATAGCGGCCTATCACCGGGTGCTGGATCTCGCTCCCCACCATGCGGCGGCTCACATCAACCTGGGAACGCTCTACTACAACCGTCAGGATTTTGGCCTCGCCGAACGCCACTACCGGCAGGCGATCGAGGCCGATCCCCGCTATGCCCTGGCTTATTTCGATCTGGGCAACGTGCTCGACGAGACCGGACGCGTCCAGGAAGCGGTCCAGACCTACAAGACCGCGCTGCAGTTAGCTCCCACCTACGCTGATGCGCACTATAATCTCGCGCTCGCTTTTGAAAAACTGCGCGAGCCTCGCAAAGCACTGAAGCACTGGCAGGCCTACGTGAGGCTCGATACCTCAGGCCCGTGGTCGGTGCATGCGCGCAGCCAGATCAAGCGCATCCTGCAAGCGGATGGGCTGCGGCTGGTCTACAAGCGCGGGTAAAGCATTCACCACAAAGGACACGAAGGTACACTAAGGAAAAGCCCTACTTGGAAAGGTCTTCCTTTGTGAACCTTCGTGCCCTCCGTGGTTAACGCCTTTGATCTTCCTTCCACGACGAACCGTTCACGAAGCGTTTGATTCCGTCTTTGAGATCCACGACGTTGAAGTTGATCAGCAAGCCAATCGATTTCCCGCTGAGCTTGAGGTAGGAAATCACCTGCGCGGATGCACGGGACAGATACCCTCAACGGACTTAATCTCGACAATGACGAGGTCTTCGACGAGCAGGTCCATCCGATAACCGAGATCCAGTTTGGCGCCGTGATACACGACAGGAAGCCCGACCTGCGCCTCGGAGCGAATTCCTGCTTGGCGAAGATCGTATTGCAGGCACGCTTGGTACGCGCTCTCCAGCAAGCCAGGGCGGAGTTCGGTAGGGACCTTCATGGCTGCGGTGACGACTGCGTGACTCACTGCCTGGGCGCTTAAACGGCGGATCGCGTACGAAGCCATGGCGTCCCATGAATAATCTTTCCAAACTTTCAAGTGCAGTGCGCTGGTCACAATTCCTCAGCAAAATCTTCAAGAAAACCCAAATCGGGAAACCACAAAGGACACGAAGGTACACGAAGGAAAAATCGTTGCCCTTGGGTTTCCTTTGTGAACCTTCGTGTCCTTCGTGGTGAATGCCTTTGACGAGTGCTACCATAAAAGTTCGCTGAAAACTCGCTCACGAAGGTGTCTCCCATGCCCGAAACGCTGCAAGCCGCCTCACCCGCCCCGCTGACCACGCTCACAGAAGACGAAATTCTGTTCCGCGACAATATCCGGCAGTTTGCCGACGAGAAGGTCCGTCCGCTGGTCAAAGAAATGGACGAGAAGGGCCTCTTCGACAAAGACCTCATCCATGATTTCTTCCAGCTCGGTCTGATGGGCATTGAGATTCCGGAACAATACGGCGGCGGCGGTGCCAAGTTCTTCGAAGCCATTCTGGCGGTCGAGGAACTTTCGCGGGTAGACGCTTCCTCCGGCGTGATCGTCGACGTGCAGAATACGCTGGTCAACAATGCCTTGCTCCGCTGGGGAACTGAGGAACAGAAGAAACGCTATCTCCCGAAAATGGCGTCGGAGATCGTCGGAGCCTACGCCCTCAGCGAAGCAGGTTCCGGCTCCGATGCATTTGCCTTGCAGACCCGCGCTACCCTAAAGGGCTCAGACTACGTCTTGAATGGCCGCAAGCTCTGGATCACCAACGCCAAGGAAGCCGGACTGTTCGTGCTCTTTGCCACGCTCGATCCTGCGGCAGGCTACAAAGGGATTACCGCGTTCCTGATTGAAAACGATTTCCCGGGATTCACCGTCGGCAAAAAGGAAGACAAGCTGGGCATCCGCGCGTCGTCTACCTGCGAGCTGATTCTGGAAGATTGCCGCGTGCCCAGGGAAAACGTGCTGGGCGAGCCCGGCAAAGGCTACAAGATCGCGATCGAGACCCTGAATGAAGGCCGCATCGGCATCGGCGCGCAGATGATCGGCTTAGCCCGTGGGGCTTGGGAATTCGGCTGCAAGTACGCGGTCGAGCGCAAGCAGTTCGGCAAGCCCATCGCCGACTTCCAGGGAATTCAGTTCCAAATCGCGCAGATGGCCACCGAACTCGAGGCCGCGCGGCTGATGGTTTACAACTGTGCCCGGATGAAAGACGCCGGCGTGAACTTCGTGAAAGAAGCCGCTATGAGCAAGCTCTTCGCGTCGCAAGTCGCCGAGCGCGTCACCTCGCTCGCCATTGAGATCTACGGCGGATATGGCTTCACCAAGGACTATCCCGTCGAGAAATACTGGCGCGACGCCAAGATCGGCAAGATCTACGAAGGCACGTCGAACATGCAGCTGGCGACCATCGCCAAGCTGGTGTTAGGAAAATAGCGGCGTCCCGGAACCAGCGTGGCTCCCGGACGCCGCAAGCCGTTAGGGCGTGAAGTGCAGTTCCACGCTCTCCTGCGATTCCGCACCGGGAGCGTATTTCCACTGGGTAATGGCAGTTTGGGCAGCCTGCATCAGAATCGGGCTCCCACCGACTGGTTCAACTTTCTTGACGCTCCCGTCGGTGCCGACTACAGCGACGACTTTCACCGTCCCTCCGAGTCCTATCCTTCTAGCAGCTAGGGGATACTCCGGAGCCACTTTGCGGACGACCCGTCGTCTGCTTTCGAGGGAAGGCTGTTGATTCTGGGCCCGGACAACCGGCGCCAGAGAGTAAGAGAGGGCAAGAGCAATAACAATAGCGAACAAACTCTTCATAAGTTGGGGGTCCTGATATAAGGTAATTATTGTTCACAGCGTCTACGTAATAGGAATCTTATCGAACCGCCTCATCGGTCGAAAAGTAACGCCGGTAACTTGAGGATGAACGATCGTTCTCACCTGCCGTTTGCACGCCTCACGGGATCCGTAAATCTGCCGTCCCGATCTTCGCCTTTTCAAGCCAATCGAGCTTGCTCATAATGTGCAGCGAGTTGCACTTGGGGAATGATTGGTGCTCTGCGTTGCATCCATCAAGTCATTCCGTTTCAGCAACTTGCGCAGTTTTGGCGAATTGGCGTCGTGGGTGCAATTCCCAGTGTGCCTGCGTGCTTGAGGCAGATGACGGGGTGCACCTTGACGACGCTGTTCGGAACGATCGAATACAAAGAAGTCTCCGAAGTTGCTGAAACTCCCCGCAAGAAACATGGCTGGCTGCCATTGCTGACCGTGTTATTCATGATCTCTTATGGTCTGATGACGATGCTGATCGTCGAGCAGGGACAGACCATCGAATCGCAACGCGCCCTGATCCGCGAGCTCTTCCGCGACAGCACCGAACTGTCTGCCACAAAGATGAAGGCTGTCGAAGAACACAACCACGCCCAGGCATTAGCGCAAAACCCGTCATCCCAGAACCCGTCGACCCAGGCTCCATCGATTCAGGCTCCAATGAAACAGGCCCCGTCTTCCCAGGCAGGATCGCAACAACGTGCGCATAATCAGCTGAAACCGAAGGCAGATTTCCAGATGCCGTCGAAGCCGGCGGCTGATCTGGCTGACCATCGCCGGTCTCTGATCACGATTTAGTGAAAGCACGATTCAGAAAAAGAAGAACGATAGCAGCGATTGCAGTACTTGGTTCTGTAGTTCGACACTAGGCGCAAGCGAGCAGGAAACAATGAAGGTACTGACCCTAGCCTTGTTGTTCAGTCTGAATGTGGGGACCCTAACCCCACAGAAGCCCTTGCGCCAACCCACCAGCCAACTGTCCAAGCGCTCCAAGGGCGGACGCTGGTACTTCGCCGCCAGTGGACACGCCGTCTACTGTTACGGCCCTGTCATGACCGTGCCCGGCGCGAATGGCGAACTGCAAAAAGTAGCGACCTTCTGCCGTGACGGCAGCGCGGTTGTTCCTCTCAAAGACTAGACAGCGTGTCTCATACATGGTTTGAGAGGGCGCGGGCTTTAGCCGCGCCGTAAAGAGCCAGAAAAGACGCGGGCTTCAGCCCCTGAGGGAAGAACTGTAGATCCAGCCACCCGATCTATGCGACTACTCTTGCTTCGCGAACTCGGAAACGCCTAGGTTCTTAATCCACCCAACTAAGAAGGCTCAACTGCCTGCGGATTCGGGCTCTGCCCCGGTCTCCAAATCAACAATAGAATCATTCCAAGCGCAAGAAGGCAGTTCGCCTGCCAAAGCGGACCTCCAAATACGCGCAGGATCAATCCAAAGCATTGCCCTTCTTGTTTTGTTCGCACTGGCAATTGTGACAGTCGACAAGCGTCTTCGGACGTTCTGAAATGAGGTGGGCCTAGTGTTCGTGAGGAGGGCGTGAATCACTCCGATGAGAAGTTGTTCGGCGACGACCGACAGAATCAAGCAACGGGGACAGATTACGACGACGAATTAGGTAAGCAGAGTACGCCTGCAGCTTCACGCTTTCTGCCCAGTGACACTTTCGCCGGTCGGTGACACGACTTCAACGACACGATCAAGATCTCCAGGAGACACCATGCGCAAATGGATCCCGTTCACCCTAATCATGATGTTTGCACTGTGCGCTGCTGCGGCTACGAAGGAGAAGGGAAAAGTGGCGCTGAAAGACGTTCAGCCGGCCGGGGTAACTGACAAGAAGCACAAGCATCAGCAGTACGATTTGTCTTTTATTAGCACCGCTGGCAAGAACTACACCTGCCGAACCCCCGAGAACGCATCGGTAAAGGCGACTGATCTTGTCGTTGGTAGCAGCATTTCCTACGAGGTCAATGGTAATAAGGGGAAAATCAAGACTGAAGCCGGGAAAAACGTCGACTGTACTATCGTGCGTGTCTCCGATGCCTCGTCCGCACCCAAGTGAGGCGCTATGCCGCCAACTGATCAAACCTGAATGCTGAACCGTGCCCTCCCAAACCCATTGATGAGACGACTTCTCAATTCCCCGGCATCCAACTCGAGAACTCCGGCCACTTGCTCATCGCGTCTTTGGCCCACGCCGCGTTCTTATCTTTGTGGCACGACGTGCACGGGTTCGGAATCCCGTATTTGTCCGTCATCTCCGGAGAGATGAACCGGAATGTGTGCGCGTGGACGAACGTCCCGGGCACGCCCTCGCTTTCGATCGCCGGCATATGACAGGCAACGCACTGGCTTCCCGCGCTTCCTTCCTTATGATGCGTGTGAGCCTCAAGAGAAGCCGTGTGCGGTCCGTTCGGGCTCGAAGGGCCGTGACAATCTAGGCAGATCTGCTCCGCGGGTTTTCGAAGCTGAGCATAGTTCGTGGTCCCGTGCACGTCGTGGCACGACGAGCAGGTGATCCCGCGCCGGTACATCACGCTCTGGGCAAAGTCGTTTCCCTGCATGCGATTCTTGTGCGCCGTGCAGTCGGGGAAATAGTAGAAAGTTGTCTGGCCCAGCGTGCAGTCCTCCAGCTTCCAATAGTCAGCCAGCTTCAGGCCGACGTTATAGCCGACCGGCCAGTCGTAGTATTTCCCCTCGATCGGACTCGATCGCGGCTGGCCTTGCGAGTGGCACTGGATGCAGGTATCGCTGGCAGCCATCGCATCCATCAGTCCCGGATTCACAATATTGGTGCGCGATGGATGCGCCACGTGCTCGCTGCCCGGGCCGTGGCATCGCTCGCAGCCGACGTTCCACTCCGCCACCTGCTTGGTATGAATGTCGTAACCGACGGAATGGCACCCGTCGCAGGTCGGCGCGGTGGGGCGCTGCATGTTGTCGGAAGGATAGAAGGCGGTCCACCAGTCTCCGCCCTTGTCGGGCACGTGATAGGGACGCCAGGAGTGATCTGCGAAAACCCACTGCACAGGCAATGGAAAGTAGTCGTCGCCGACCTTGGTGAAGTACCGCTGCTTCCACAGACTGCCATACACGAATGCCACCTGATCTTTCGTGAACTTTGCGACATTGTTCGTGGCTAGGTCGGGAGTGATGGCTTCCGGTTGTTCGTGCGGATCGCGTACTACGTTCGCCATCGGTGTCTTCTTCCAGCGCGCGTAGATTTCCTGATGGCACTTCTGGCAGGACTGCGAACCCGTGTAGTGCGCCGAAGCGATGATGGTTGACTGCTGTTGCCGCTCGTCAGGACTGAGCGGGCCCAGGCTTCTCACGAAGAGGACTAGCTTCCAAATGTCATCGTCTGATCCGGACTTGTTCCACGCCGGCATCCCCGTGAGCTGCACTCCGTTCTCGATGATGTAGTGAATCTGCCCGTCGGTGAGGCGTTGCGTCGGCGCCGATCGCAAATCGGGCACCCGCGGATAGAGGTTCGACCCGACCGGCGTCTTTCCGCTTCCGTCGAATCCATGACAAGCCGCACAGTGAGTCAGGAACGAGTCTCGTCCATCTTGCAGAAACGTGGGACTGGCGGCGACAGGATTCGCCCTGTAGCGTTCCTCCCCGGGGATCGACAGGTTCCGCACTCCTCGCGCCACCTTGACCTCCCATGGCGGTACTGGCGCGTTGGCGCGAAAGCCGCGGCGCATCAACAGATCGGCTCCAAAAGCCGCGAGCACAACGATCGCTAGAAACAGTAGAATCAGGCGTTTCCTCATGTATCTGCCCACTTTGGTGGAAAGTCGCTGTCCGTGTCAACTCCGGGGGCTGTGGCCCGACGTGCGTCCAATTTGCACTCGGGCGCATCAATATCTGCGCGTGTATAGCGATATCTCTGCGTGTGAAAGGAACGTCCATGTCGATCCGTCCGGTGAAGCGCCTGATCAAATCCAAGCCCACGCTCGAAGGAGCTGGAGTCCATCTCCGCCGCGCGTTCGGCTTCGGCAATACGCATGAGTTCGATCCTTTCCTGCTGCTCGATGATTTCCGCAACGACGTTCCGGAAGACTATCTGAAGGGATTCCCCTGGCATCCGCATCGCGGGATCGAGACGATCACGTATGTTCTCGCCGGAACCGTCGAACACGGCGACAGTATGGGCAATCACGGCGCCATTTCCGCGGGCGACGTGCAGTGGATGACCGCCGGCAGTGGCATCATTCATCAGGAAATGCCCAAGGGCGATCCGACGGGGCGCATGCATGGTTTTCAGCTCTGGGCAAATCTTCCGTCTGCGTTGAAGATGACGGCGCCGCGTTATCAGGAGGTGAAGACCGGCGAGATCCCCGAAGTCACCGATGACGACGGAACGCACGTCCGCATTGTTTGTGGAAGTTTCTGGGGCAAGAAGGGCCCGGTGGAGGGAGTCGCTACCGACCCGATCTATCTTGATGTGTCGGTGCCTCCGGGGGAGAGAAAGACGTTGCCCGTCGAGACGACGCGGCATGCTTTCGCTTATGTCTTCGCTGGCGATGGCAAATTTTGCAATGCTTCTGGCCCGTTGGCTGTGCCGACAGAGAGCGTCGGATGGGCCGACACGAAACCGCCGTCCGATGCGGAGAATCGCGCGCTCGTAGTCTTCGACCGCGGCGATGAAGTCTCCGTGCAAGCGGGAGAGGACGGCATCCGGTTCCTGCTGGTCTCAGGCAAGCCGCTGGAAGAGCCGGTAGCGTGGTACGGCCCGATTGTCATGAACACGCAGGAGCAACTGCAGCAGGCGTTCCAGGAACTACAGCAGGGAACGTTCCTGAAGAAGTAAAGACCGGCTTCACCACAGAGGGCACAGAGTTACACCGAGGAAGAGCCAGTCTGGCGTTCCTTCGTGAACCTTCGTGTCCTTCGTGGTTAATGATTTTCATCACCATGCCCGAACTCCCCGAAGTCGAAACCATCGCCCGAGGCCTCGCGAAGCGAGTCACCGGAGACGTCATCGAATCCGTCTGGCTAGGCCAGAAAAGGGAGCCGCTGAAATCCCCAGCCGCAGAGATAGCGTCGGTGCTAGAGCAGAGCCGCATCACGGAAGTCCGCCGCATGGGGAAACACATAGTCTTCGACTTAGACCGTATGGGCGATGCTCGTGTGGCGCGGGCACTCTTGCCCGCGAATGGCCAGGGGACTAAACGTAAGCAAAAGAAATCGGATGCCACCTTATCCACTGTGCACACAGAAGCGGCCGGAAGCGCCCGCTCCACACAAATCGCCAAGGCGCAATGGATCGTCCACCTCGGCATGACGGGCCGCCTTCAAGTCTGCGATCCGCAAACGGAAATCGCCAAGCACACGCACGCGATCCTCAAGCTATCCTCCGGCAGGGAACTGCGTTTCGTCGATCCGCGCCGCTTCGGCCGCCTGAGCGTAGCCTCCTCCGCCGGATTCGACGCGACTGGCGTCGAGCCTCTCGAGCTCGATCTTGACCGATTTGTAGAATTGTTCCGAGGCCGTAAGACTCCGATCAAGAGCGCGCTGCTGAATCAGAAACTCCTGCGCGGCGTAGGAAACATCTATGCCGACGAATCGCTGTTCCGCGCGGGAATCCGCCCCCGCCGCCGCGCGTCATCGATCACCCACGACCAATTGAGGAAACTTCACCTGTCGATCCAGGAAGTGCTGAAGGAAGCAATCGCGTTGGGCGGTTCTTCGGTTTCCGACTACGTAAACGCTGACGGCGAAGAAGGATTCTTCCAGCTCCAACACCGCGTCTACGGCCGCGAAGGCGAGCCCTGCCTCGTCTGCAAGACGCCCATCAAGCGGGTCGTGATCGCCGGCCGCAGCAGCCATTACTGCCCGAAGTGCCAGAAATAGACTTCAGATTGAAGATCTCAGATTGCAGATTAAGGACTACGTGCGTCTCACGAATCTGCAATCTGACTGCAATCTGAAATCTCAAATCTGCAATCTGAAATCGATTTAGCACCTCACCGTGTTACCCTCATCCGTTATGCCTGACTACTCAATCGGTGTAGACATGGGCGGCACCAATTTGCGGATTGCCGCCATCACCACGGAAGGCCAGCTGCTGGAGAAAATCACTCTCGGCGTCAAAGTCGCCATGGGCCGGGACTATGTTATCGGCGAGATGTGCGATGCCATTCACCGTCTCACCGAGCAGTATCGCGGCACCGGACGCTTCGTGGGCGCAGGCATTGGCGTACCGGGCATCATCGACATGGAGACCGGCATGATGCGGAAGTCGGCGAACCTGCCCGGATGGTCCGACTATCCGGTGCGCGATGAGATTGAGCGCCGGCTGGGAGCGAAGGTCTTCCTCGACAATGACGCCAATGTCGCTGCTCTGGGCGAGAAGTGGCTGGGCGCGGGCCGCGATGCCGATAACATGGCGATGCTGACTCTCGGCACTGGCATTGGCGGAGCCATCGTCCTGAAAGGGAAGCTTTTCTACGGCATGAGCGGCATGGCAGGAGAATTTGGCCACGTCACAGTCGAGCCCAACGGTGTCCTCTGCGGATGCGGCAATCGCGGGTGCGCCGAGCGTTATGCCTCCGCCACGGCTATTGTCCGCATGGCTCGTGAGGCGATCGAGTCCGGTGAAGCTCCGGAGCTTGCGAAAGCCGCCAACGCCGATCCCGAGTTCAGCGCGAAGTCGATCTACAACCTTGCGATTCAGGGAGACGCCGCTGCCCAGCGCATCTTTCAGCGCTTCGGTGAAGTATTGGGAATCCTTCTCGCGGACCTGGTCAATGTTCTCGACCTCGACATGTTCGTGATTGGCGGCGGCGTCGTCAGCGCGTGGGACGCTTTCGCTCCGCGGATGTTCGCAGAGCTGCGGGAACGCTCTCTGGTCTACGCCGCATCGGCGCCGTCAGATCCACAGGCAAAAATGGACGGCGCATCCGCGCAAATCGCCAACTACACCAAAAAGAAAACGATCATCACGCAGGCATTGTTAGGCAGCGATGCAGGCCTTTACGGCGCGGCAAGAATCCCCGCATCCCAGTAGCGCCGCCGTCCCGGCGGCTGTGGTGGGGGCGTCTCGCCCCACTTCCAGACAATTAAATGATGCAGGTTTCAGCCGCCTTGCAAAGAGGTAGGTATCGATAGCCTGCGCATCGCCTCAAGAATTTTCTCATTCTGCGGCACCGTCCCAATGCTGATCCGGATGCAGGTCGGCGCACCCCACGCCCCGAGCGGACGCACGCTAACGCCTTCTTCCCGTAGACGAGCGCAGACTGCCGCTGCATCCTGCCTCAGATCGCAGTAGAGAAAATTCGCCCAAGTCGGTACAACTCTGAATCCAAGGTTCGACAGGCCAGCTTCCAAACGCTGGGCCTGCTCCGCATTGTGCGAAACCGAGCGCGTGACATGTTCTTCATCGTCGAGTGCCGCAAGCGCTGCTGCCTGCGCAACCGATGACACAGAATATGTATCCTGCATGCGCCGGCAGTAAGACAGCAGTTCCGCCGGACCGAGTCCATACCCGATGCGCAATCCCGCCAGCCCGTGCGCCTTCGAGAATGTTCGCAGCACCACCACGCTCGCACCCTGCCGCAAGTACGTGAGCGATCGCGAATATTCAACTTTGCGTCCCTCGCCAAAATGCGCCGCGAACTCGTAATAGGCCTCGTCCAAAACCACCACCACATGGCTAGGAACTTTACTTATGAATCGCTCGCGTTCGTCCACGTCGAGCAGCGTGCCCGTCGGATTATTCGGGTTGGCCAGCAATACGAGCCGAGTGTGATCGTTGATGGCACGCAGAATCGCATTGAGATCGAATCCGTCGTTCCGCGTCGGAGTTTCAATCAATTCCGCGCCGGTCGCGCGCACGCCCATGCCATAGACGATGAAAGATTGCTCGCTAGTCACCGCATTCAGCCCCGGAGCCAGCAACGTGTGGCACAGCAGACTGAGCATGCCCGTAGACCCGGCAGTCACCAGGATCTGCTTGGTGGGCGTGGAATGAAGCTCGGATAGCTTAGCCGTCAGCGCAGAGCACTCGTTGTCGGGATACGCGTGCGCCTCGGCCAGAGCGCGCCGCATGGCTTCGATTGCCCGTGGAGACGGTCCGAGTGGATTTTCGTTCGAATCGAGCCGGATGAGATGCGGCTCAGAGGTTACTGATCTCGCCGGAATGCCCGGCTCGGAGCCGCCCATCTCCCGCGCCGGTTTGGTTACGAGATCGAAAAATCGGCTCATCCTGAGATTTTGCCTTAACGCTTTTTCTCGCCGCCAGCGCTTGCCGATTTCAACCGTTGCACTTCTTTTAGCGTCAGCGAGCGGTAGTCCCCCGGCGGAACATCGAGCGCCAGCGGCCCATAACGGACGCGCTTGATCTTCTCCACGTGATGCCCCACAGCCTCAAACATGCGCCGAATCTGGCGATTGCGGCCTTCGATCAGAGTGATCTCGTACCACGGATTGGCAGCTTGCTTCACAATGCGAACTGCGGCCGGACCAGTTCTCACGCGCTTCCCGTCATCCGTCGCAATGGAAATACCGCCGCGTAGTTTGGCAATCGCTTCCTCGGTTGGTGTGCCGGCCACTTTTACCACATACGTTTTCGAAACGTGCGACGCCGCTTTCATCAGAAGATTGGCAAGCTCGCCGTCATTGGTCATTATCAGCAGGCCTTCACTGGCGTAGTCGAGTCGCCCCACCGGATACACGCGCCCCTTGACGCCGCGGACCAGGTCCATCACAGTAGGCCGCTTCTCGGGATCGTTCGCGGTAGTGACGTACCCCTTCGGCTTGTTCAGCAGCAAGTACACGTGACGTTGTTGCTCGCGCTGCAACAACTTTCCGTTCACCCGAATGTGATCGGTTTCCGCATCGGCCTTGCTGCCAAGTTCCGTGATCGTAGTGCCATTAACCTGCACATGTCCGGACGTGATGAGTTCCTCGGCCTTGCGCCGCGAAGCAACTCCAGCAGTCGCGATAATCTTTTGCAGGCGTTCGAGAGGCATTTGAGAACCGTGTAGAACCGTGGAAGAGCGGCCCTTTCAGGGCCGCGTCGGGGAGATCTTAGTGACAGGGCTTTAGCCCCCGTTGAGGAGCGTCAGCCCGCTTTTTCTTCAGTTGCGTGCTCACTTGCCGTCTCCGCCGGCTGAGCGTTGTCTGACGTGGGCGCCGGCTCGTTCACCGCAGCCGCGCTCTCCGCCGGGACCAACTCTTCCTGGAATGATTGGGCCACCAACTTCTCGAACTCCTCCATGCTGGGCAATTCGTTGACGTCCTTCAATCCGAATCGCATCAGGAATTCCTTGGTGGTCTTGTAAAGAATCGGCCGCCCGATCACTTGCTTGCGCCCCGCAGTGGTGATGAGCTTGCGATCAAGCAGAGTGCCAATAACGCCTCCAGAATCGACGCCGCGAATGTCATTGATCTCCGGCACAGTCACCGGTTGTTTATACGCGATGACGGCCAGCGTTTCGAGCGCCGGCAGCGACAACCGGACGGGTGGCTTCAGGCTCTTGGCGAACGCGCGCACAACTTCATGCTGTTCGGGCTTCGTCGACATCCGGTATCCGCCGGCAACCTCGCGGATCTCCACCCCGTGGTCGGGTGATCCATATTCACCGACAAGTTCCAACAGGCTTGAACGTACGCGCGACTTGATCTCCGCCAGGTCAGAAACGCCGTCTGCCGCAACGGAGTCCTTGACTAGCGCCGTGATCTGCTCCAGCGTGATCGGCGTTTCCGCCGCGTAGATGATGGCTTCGAGTTGAGCTTTGAGGGACATCAGTGATCAGTACCCAGTGCCCAGTATCCAGTCGAATCGTCGCCGTATTGAAACTGGCAACTGGCAACTGAGTACTGGCAACTGCTTTTCATCTCCAGTCGTCCCTTACCGCCGCACGCTCGTTCATCACTTCTTCAAAATGTGAATGTTTGCGAACTGCGATCTCGCCGAACAATTTTTCCTGCCGCACCTGAATCGCCTGCAGTCTCACCAATTCCAGCAGTGCCAGGAACATGCACACCAGCGCCTGCCGCGACGGGATACGCATCAAGAGCTGCTTCAGCCGGATCGGACGGTCCTCGAGCGACAGCCGCCGGTGCAGATAGTCGATCATCTGCCCCACGGTCACCGTCTCTTCGTCCACATTGAGCACGGGACGAGTGCGTACCCGCTCGAGCACCTGCTGAAACGTCTTGACCAGATCGATTACGTCAGCGGCGAGTTCGGGCTCCGCGCCCTCAGCCTCGATGAAATCCCTGAGCGCGGGATTGGTCAGCACCGCCTCTTCGATCTGCTGTTTCTGCAAGAGCATCTGCGCCGCCGACTTGAACTTTTCATGTTCGAGCAACCGGTTGACCAGTTCGCTCCGCGGATCTTCCTGCTCCTCTGCCGGCGCCATCGGATCGCGCGGCAGCAACATCTTCGACTTGATATGAATCAGTACGGCCGCCATATAAATGAACTCGGCCGCAACGTTCACATCCAGTTCCCGAATCTTCTCTACATACACGAGATACTGCGCCGTAATCTTGGCAATCGGTATGTCGTAGATATCGATGTCCTGCTTGCGGATCAGGTCCAGCAGCAAATCGAGTGGCCCCTCGTAGACATCCAAGACGGCAACCGCAAAAGGGAAATCGCTCTCTTCTTTTTTCTTAGCGGCGTCCTTCGACTCCGAATCGGTCGGACCGGCCACAATCGCCGGCGAAACCGCCGTGTGCCCAGAAACGAATTTTACTTCTTCACTCATCTCTACTTATTTTGTCATCCTGAGCGAAGCGAAGGACCTGTGCACTCGCTCCCATCGCAACGACTACTTCCCCGGCGCCTCATACTCCAGCGACATCCCCATGGATGCGCGCACATCTTCCATCGTCTCACCCGCAACCTTGCGCGCCCGCTCCGAACCAGCTTCCAGAATATCCCACGCCAGCTTGGGATTCTCCTCAAATTTCCTGCGCCGCTCCTGCATGGGACTCAGCAAGAGCAACAGTGAATCGGCCGCCCAACCCTTGCATTCGATGCACCCGATGCCCGCCGACCGACAGCCCTCATTTACTTTTGCCATCGTCTCTTTGCTGCTGAAAATCTTGTGTAGATCCCCTACCGGACACACATCGGGATTCCCCGGATCCGACCGCCGTACCCGCGCCGGATCGGTCACCATGGTCTTCAACTTCTGCCGCACGACCGGCTCCGGATCAGCCATCATAATGGTGTTGCCATACGACTTCGACATCTTGCGCCCGTCCGTCCCAGGCAACTTCGGCGCCGGTGTTAGCAGGCTCTGAGGCTCGGGGAACACGGACTTCGTCGCGCCATAAAATCCGTTGAACCGCCGCGCGACCTCCCGCGTCAGCTCGATGTGCGCCACCTGATCTTCGCCGACCGGCACCACGTCCGCCTTGTAAATCAGAATGTCCGCCGCCTGCAGCACCGGATATCCCAGGAATCCGTAGGTCCCCAAATCCTTATCCTTGATGTTCTCCCGCTGCTCTTTGTACGTGGGCACGCGTTCCAGCCAGCCCAACGGCGTGATCATCGAAAGCAGCAGGTGCAATTCCGCATGACCCGGCACATGCGATTGCATGAAGATCACCGACTTCTCTGGATCGAGTCCAGCAGCCAGCCAGTCGAACACGACTTCCAGCGAATTCTCTTTGACCTTCGAAGTGTCCGCATAATCGGTGGTCAGCGCATGCCAATCGACCACGCAGAAGTAGCATTCATATGGATCCTGCATCCCGACCCAATTTTGCAATGCCCCCACATAGTTGCCGAGATGCAACTTTCCGGTCGGACGCATGCCGCTGAGCACACGTTTACGTTTCTGCGACGAAGCGGTCATTTTCCAGGAAGCCCCACTGCCAGAGACACGATGACCCATGCGGAGGTTCCGAGATCATTCAAATGTAGAAGTGTCATGCGGGGCTAAGTCGATACTACCATGCGGAAAGCCCGAAAATGTGAAAAGCCAGAATGTGGGGACAGCCGCCCCCGGCTGTCCGCCGTGCGCAGCACGGCTTCCTGGCTCGCGCCAAGCCGCTGCGATCGCAGCGGCGCCAACCCTACCGATGCTTTATAATTCGCGCCGCTCCCTCTTATCAAACCCAACCCGTGACTACTCTCGCCCGCAAACTGCGCGCCACCGACTACTTCACGCTGGGATGGGGCACCATGGTCGGCGTCGGCTGGCTCGTCATCATGGACGACTGGCTGCTGCGCGGTGGCTCCCTTGGAACGGCCCTAGGATTCTTAATCGGCGGCGCGCTGCTCCTGCCCATCGGCTGGGTCTACGGAAAACTCGTCGTTGCCATGCCCGATGCCGCGGGCGAGGTCGCCTACACGGCAGCCATCTTCCCACGGGCAATAAGTTTCGCCACCGGTTGGATGATGACCCTCGCCTACTTCATCGTCTGTCCGTGGGAGGCTGTAGCGGTCGGACGCATCGCCGCCTACATATTTCCCGGGCTCGATTCGATGGAAATTTATCGCATCGCAGGCCGTCCGGTTTATCTTCCTCACCTGATCGTCGGGCTCACACTCACGGCGCTACTCACGGTGCTCAACTATCGCGGCGTACGCCTGAGCGCTAGCTTTCAGAACTGGACCAGCTTCGGCACACTCGCCTTATTCGTCGTGTTCGTCGTCGCCGGTGCAAGCCGAGGGAGTGTTACCCATTTCGCGCCACTCTTCACGCATGCTCCGCTGGTCTCGATACTGCTGGTGATCCAGATCGTTCCTTACTTCATGACTGGATTCGAATCAGTGGGGAAGGCCGCGGAGGAAGCAGGTCCCGAGTTCCGCGTACAAGGATTCTTTCGCGCCATCTGGATGGCGATTCTGATCGGCACTCTTTTCTACGCCAGCATTGTCGCGTCGGTCGCGTTCGTAGCGCCGTGGCGCAGGCTGACGGGCGAGAGATTCATGACGGCGGTTGCCTTTGAGCAGGCGGTCGGCAGCCGCTGGATCGTAAACATCATTCTCGCGGCGGCTTTGTTGTCGCTGTTTAAATGCTTCAACGGAAACTTCGTCGCCGCTAGCCGCCTGTTCTTCGCTTTAGGCCGCCGCGGCATGATTGCGCCGAGGGCAGGGAAAGTGCATCCGCGATTTCAGACTCCATCGACCGCGGTCCTCTGTGTCGGAATCGCAACCGGGGTGTGTATGCTGCTGGGCGACGCGATTCTCGTGCCCGTGACCGAAGTGGGCTCGGTCGCCTGCGCCATCGGCTGGGCAGCCGCGTGCGCGGCGTGCCTGGCATTGGCGCACTGGAAGCCCGATGTAGTTTCGTTGTCGGCGGCCGAGAAGGCCTTTGCACTATTTGGATTAGTCGTCGCGGTTGCGCTGGCCCTGATGAAAATCGTCCCGACAGTTCCCGGCCACTTCACCATGTATGAATGGTTGGCCCTGGCAGTCTGGTCCGTTCTAGGCGTGTTCGCCGCAGTAGCAAAGTAGCGCCGCCGTCCCGGCGGCTGTGGGGGCGGGCGTCTCGCCCGCCCTGCTGGAAGTGGCAATGAAAGAAGGTAGGATGTCATCCATGCTCTCAAAGCGAATCACATTCACCATAGTCATAATCCTCATTTTTGCGTCGAACCCTGTCCGCGCCCAGGCCCCGAGCTCCTTCGACATCGTCATCACCAACGGCCACATCATCGACGGCACCGGCTCGCCGTGGTACTCCGGTGATCTCGGCATCCGCGACGGAAAGATTGCCGCCATCGGTAACCTTTCCGCCGCCCAGCGCCAGCGCACCATCGACGCCGCCGGCAAGGTGGTCGCCCCGGGTTTCATTGACATGCTCGGCCAATCCGAGCTGACGATTCTCGTCGACCCACGTTTGCCATCGAAGATCTACCAGGGCATCACTTCGGAAATCACCGGAGAAGGGAACTCGATCGCGCCGCTCAACGATGCCATCATCGAATCCGACCGGGTCGGTTACGACCATTACAAGATCAGTCCCGACTGGCGAACGCTGCGTCAGTATTTCGCGCGTCTCGAGAAGCAGGGAATCGGCATCAACCTCGCCACGTATGTTGGCGCAACGCAGGTTCGTCGTATGGTGCTGGGCGACGACAACAAGCAACCCACGCCCGAGCAACTCGACCAGATGAAGGCTCTGGTGCGCGAAGCGATGAAAGACGGCGCCGTCGGCGTTTCGACTTCGCTCGAATACGCTCCCGCGCCCTACGCGAAGACCGACGAACTGATCGCCTTGGCGACCGAAGCCGGCAAATCCGGCGGTATTTATGCCACGCACATGCGCAACGAGAGCGCCTCGGTGCTCGAAGCGATCGACGAAGCCCTGCGCATCGGCCGCGAGGCCCATGTTCCCGTCGAGATCTGGCACATCAAGGTCGCCGGCAAGAACAACTGGGGACACATGCCCCAGGTCGTTGCCAAGATCAACGCGGCACGCGCCAACGCCGCTGACGTCACCGCCGATACCTACGCGTACACGGCGTGGTACAACGATTTCTCCGCCTTCATCCCCGCATGGGCGCACGATGGCGGCACCGCAAAACTGGTCGAACGTCTGAAGGATCCCGCCACCCGCGAGCGCATTCGCAAGGATATGCTCACGCCTTCGCGTGACTGGGACAACGAATGGCAAGAGATCCCCGGACCCGACGCCATTATGATCGGCGCCGTGGCCAATCCAAAGTTGGTTCCGCTGCAAGGCAAGCGCCTCTCGGAAATCGCCAAGCTGTGGAACAAGGATCCCATGGACGCGGTCTTCGATTTCCTCATCGAAGACCCGAACACGGGCGTCGCAGTTTTCGGCATGTCGCAGCCCGACGTAACCCTTGCGCTGCAGCAGCCGTGGGTCTCGATCGACAACGATTCTGAAGGCACTTCGCCGGAAGGAATTCTCGGCCAGGCGCATCCCCACCCGCGCGCCTATGGCACGTTCCCACGCATCCTGAGCAAATACGTTCGCGAAGAAAAAGTCCTGATCATGGAAGATGCCATCCGCAAATTCTCATCGCTCCCGGCGCAGCGCATGCGCCTGACGGATCGCGGCGTGCTCAAGCAGGGAATGTGGGCCGACGTCGTGATCTTCGATCCCGCAACGGTGCGCGATCGTGCCACTTTCGACAATCCCAACCAGCTTTCGGAAGGGATGGATTATGTGCTGGTCAACGGAACGCCCGTGATTGAGCAGGGGAAGATGACGGGCAAACTACCAGGAAAAGTCTTACGCGGCCCTGGATATGATCGCTAGCTTGTGTGGGGACAGCCGCCTTTGGCTGTCTGTCGCCCAAAGGGCGACTACTTTTGCCTGCGCGGCTGCCATGAAAGCAGTTCCTTCTTGGCTCGATTATGTTCTTTTATGAGCACTGAATTGACGGCGCAAGAAGCAAACACGGCCGCTGGCGCGGCCGGACAGCCGAAGGCGGCTGTCTCCACAAAATTCCTCCTTATCTTTCGGAGTGCCGCTGTTACGGTTGAGGTTTCAGCCGCGCCTGCTCCGTACCGTTGATGTGTGTAACGCGTGGTTCAGCAAGAGTGCCGGTAATCGTATAGGAACTGACTCCTGATCCCGCTGGAACTCGCGCCAATTTGAAATCAATTTCTCTCGTCAACGTGGCAGTGCCGCTAACTTCGTAGGTTCCTTCCGGCGAGTCCAGTTCGCCTTCGCTGACTTCGATCGTGCCGGCATGCAACTGAGCCTGCGCGCTGAACTTCCGGATCTTCAACATCCCCGCACTTTCCCTGAAGAGTACGTGGGGGAGGCTTCCATCCGCCACATTTACCTGCAGCGTCCCCTCGGACGTTTGCCAGAAATCAGCAGAGCATGGCCCGCGAATCTCGTAGCTCGCGCCGGCGCTGCCCTCAACCCACTCGTCCTTCATCAACCGGGAAATGTTCCCCAGGGAAATTTCCGTCAGACGTCCGCTTCCGCGGCACACAGCAGGTTTCACGCCGAAGTCCGCCTGCCATTTCCCGCGATGCTTGCCGCCAAGCAGGTCCGCGTCCACTGACGTGACCTCCAACTTTCCGGCATCGAGGCTGACATTCGCCGACACTTTGGACGCCATGATGCCGCGCAGCGCAAAGCGGTCGGCTGTCACCTGCCCGGATGCTCGCACCCGCGCCAGCAGCGACGGCGCAGGCCATGCACTTCCCAGGCGATACCAGGGCCGGCTCTTCGGACTGGGATTCGCCCACTCGTTGGTTTCGTTCAGCGAGATCTCATCCGTATTGAGCTGGAAACGAATCTGACACTTCTCCGGACTTCCGCAGCCGCGCGGCATTTCCAGGGATCCTTTCCACACGGTCCCCGCGGCCTTCAGATTCAACTTCCCCACGCGCACGATGTCGGGTGAGAGTTGCATTTCAGCCGAAGAAATCTCTACCGGTTCTCCCGCGCCGCGAAGTCCGAAGCGCACATTCTTCAGTTTTGCCGATCCGGTGACTTGCGGGCCTGCGAATGCAGCCGTTCCGCCCTGGCCCATCCACGACCCTGCAATCTGCAGGCTCAGTTGTGCTGTGCCTTCCGCCGCCGAGTTTAGCGTGCGAATTCCAAACATTCTGGCTAAACGTAGAGTCCTGCCTACTTCGGCATCGCCAAGAATGGTGAAGCCATATCCGGAGCGGTCGACCCAACCGCGAACGACCGCACCTCCCACGCGCGCACGATCGAGTGCGAACGGCCCCAACTCCATTTGCGTGTGTCGCGACGACTGCGTCCTTGATCGATCTCTGGCAACGCTGGCCGTCGCGCCTGTCAGAATGATCGGAATCGTAACCGGACCCAGCTCAACCTTCTCGGATGTAGAACTCAGTCGCAAGCCTGCAATCTCGCCATGCGCTTCTACATGAGACTGGACACCGGTGGCGGCGTTCTCTGACACCGTGAGCTTGCCCCCCAGCGTCCCTTCCAGCAGCAAATCCTCAGGCAGATCTTGCTTCGCCCGCCGTGCGAGTGCACCGATCGCGCTTGCGGGCAGATCCTGCGCGCTCACAGTCAGGTGATACTTATGCCTGCCGGGAGCGCCCGCGTCTCCTGTGATGGTCACCAGTCCCGTTCCCACGGGAGCCATGCAGGCGATCCGGTGAAACTCATGCTCCTGCGTGTTGTACTCCCCGTCGCAGCGTCCGGCCAGTCGCAACGAGCTCCCGGTCAGGATGTCGTAGCGCCGGAAGTCATCCGCAGAAACGGTGCTCGAGATTTTGAGAAGCGCCGGCGTTCCCGTGACCGTAGCGCTGACTCGAATGTCCCCCCGCCAGCCCCGGTCGCTCCCGGTAAAGAATTGTGTTATCTGCCCCAACTGCGCCCGGGCCCACTCGACGTTGAACTGCACAGGAGTGTCGCCGAAAGTCCCAGCGCGTTGCCAGGTGCCGCTGAGCTGTAGCTGTCCTGTATCGTTCAAATTCATGTCGCTGCGGAACGGCAGAGCCTTAAGCCGGACGCCCCAGGTATCCTCCGACTCTTGCCACAGCGAAAAATCCGCATTGGTCAGCGCGTAGGGTTTCTTCTCCGGGCCATTCTTGAAATTGATCCGCCCTGATGTTCCCTGGATGTAAGGGAAACTCGGCCTCGGCTCCGACCTCATTTTTCCGGTAGGCGCCAGCGGCGTGCGTGCCGCGCGCTCCAGCAGGCTCTGAAGGTTCCATCCGCCGCCCTCGTGGTGCGCGAGGTTGAGACTCGGCTCGGTGAGGTCCAGCTTCGATACCTCGAGCCTTCCGCGCAGCAGAGAACGCAGCCGAAGGTCCGCCGTTACCGCGCTTGCCCGCAGGATGGGTTCGGAGCCGAACGCAGGATCGTCGTACACCACCAGATTCTCCAGATCAAAACCCGGTTGAGGCAGCAACCGTATATGAACCGACGCGAGATCGACCGGACGCCCCACGGCCGCGCTGAGAGAGGTAATGATTCTGGATTTCAGGCGGGATGCGCCCGGGCGCACGAGGAACAGCGCCAGCAGCACCAATGTTGCCGCCGCAGCCCAACGGCGCTTGGAGGAGAAGATGTTCACCGCGCTCTCACCGAACATCCGAGCGGTTCATTGGACGACTTTCAGCGTCCGCTTCCAGCGTGTCTCGTCAAAGAAGTGAAGAACTACTTTACCGAGGAGAAACTTGACCCGATCGGTCCATTCTGTCTTGAGGTACTGATTATCGGGAGTTTCAAACGACCAGTAAATAAACATCGGCCGCCCGATAACATTTTCCTTGGGAATGAATCCCCAATAGCGGCTGTCCAGACTGACGCCACGATGATCGCCCATGGCGAAGTAATGGTTGGGCGGAACTACGATGTCATCGCCCTGGATGTACGTTGGCATGTCGATCGCCCAGTTCGACCAGACATTTGGATCATCGCCCGGGGGAATTGCTGGAAAATTGTTTCGGTAAACATCGGCCGGATTATCTCTGTCGGTGTCGAGATATTTGGCTTCATCCAGCGGTTGGCCGTTGCGATACACCACTCCGTTCCGCAGGTGGATCTTGTCTCCCGGTAAGCCGATGATCCGCTTCACAACATACAGCCCGGGAGTCTGCGGCGACAAGAACACGACGATGTCACGAAAGTGCACATCGCGGTAGGGAAGCAGCGAACCAACCCACCCGCTCTTGGGCGCAAACTGGACTCGATTGACGAAAACGTGGTCGCCGATCAGCAGCGTCGTCTCCATCGAACTCGATGGAATCTCAAACGCCTGCACAACAAACGTAATGATGAAAAGCCCGGTCACCAGCACTGCCGCCAGTGACGAAAGAAACTCAACCGTAGTCTCTTTCGGCTTTTCTTCCTCGCCGTTCTTTTCTGCCTTCGCCAGCTTTTCTTCTTTCTTCGCCACGGTCGCTTTCATGTACTCGAGTGTTCCTTGGGTTTCGTGGAAGAGCGGCCCTTCAGGCTTGCCCTGAGCTTGTCGAAGGGACCGCATCAGTCGGACCCCAAAAAGGGCTTCAGCCCCTGAGGGACCGATCCATCAGTGTACCAGCCGCAGAGTCCGGTTCCATCGCGTGATCTGAAACAGGTGCGTGACCGCGTATGCCAGATGATAGATCCGCCCGCTCAAACTTGATGACGGATTTCGGTCCCAGTCCTGCACCGACCAGTAGATCACCAGAGGTCTTCCGATGATGTTCCCCTGCGGAACGAAGCCCCAGTAGCGGCTGTCCTGGCTGTCATCGCGGTTATCGCCCATCACGAAATAGTGCCCCTGCGGGATGATCAGTTCCCCGTCTTCCACCAGTTTCCGCATTTGCAGCCACCACGAGCCTTCCATATTCGCCGCAGGGATGTCGGTTCTGGGGAAGTCGTCCCGGTAAAGATTGTTGGCGGGTTCCAGAAAATGTACGTACGGCTCGTCGATGGGCTTGCCGTTGATCAACACCTTTTTGTTGACCATGCGGAGCCGGTCGCCGGGGATCCCGATGACTCGCTTCACAAAATGCTGCTGCGGGTCCACCGGATAATGGAACACGATGATATCCCCGCGCGCGATCCTCTGATATGGCATCAGGTGATCGCCGAATCCAGATCCGCCGTAGCAAAGCTTGTTGACCAGCAGGTAATCGCCGACCAGCAACGTATTCTCCATCGATTCCGAGGGGATCTGGAATGCCTGCGTGATGAAGGTGATCACAAAAATCGCAATCACCACCGTCCCCATCAGCGACTGCAGCGAACCGATCAAGTCCGAGCCAAAGCTGCTGCCGACCTTGCGAGCGGGAACTGGTGCCGGTTGTGATGGAGACGGCGAAGGATCCACGGTAGGCTCGCTCGAAGCGGCGAGTTCGACAGGCGGCTCCACCGGGGCCGGCAAGGCCGCGGGCTCGGGCTGCGAAACGGTAGGCTGGTTTAAAGAATCCATGAATCCTACTTATCCACCGCCTGCGCGGACCGTGCCGTCTTCCCGTCCGCATCCTTGGGCCGTGATGCCAGGTAGGTCAGCAATTGCCGCGCGGCATCCTGTTCAGCAGTCTTCTTGGTCGAGCCTTGCGCGCGTCCAACAAATTCCGGATTGCGGCTCTCGCGGGAATGCAGGCGGGCCTCCACGGTAAACGTCTTGCTGTGCTCCGGCCCCGCTTCCTCGACCAGCACATACGCCGGCTGCGGCAGCCCAAGGCTCTGCACTGCTTCCTGCAGCGCCGATTTGAAATCCGTAATAGGCAGGCTCCCGCCGCCGCGCTCCATCCGCTCCAACTCGGGCGCAATGACATTGCGCAGAACAAACTCGCGTGCCACTTCCAGCCCGCCATCGAGATAAATCGCCGCCAGAATCGCCTCCAATGCATCCACCAGCAGGGCCGTCTTGCCCCGTCCGCCGCTCTTTTCCTCGCCGCGCCCCAAGCGGAGATAGTGGCCTAACTCCAGCTGCTGTGCCACCTGTATCAAATGCCGCTCGCTGACCAGATGCGCCCGCAGCTTCGATAGTTCCCCTTCGCGAAAATGCGGGAAGCGCTGAAACAATTCTTCGCTGGTCACCAGGGCCAGCACTGCATCTCCCAGAAACTCCAATTGCTCGTTGTCACTGACCTTGTACTTGCTTTCGCCGGCATGCTGCGCCTCGATTTCGCGCGCCTGCGAACTGTGCGTGACCGCCTGCTCGATCATCGCCCGCCGCCGGAAATGGTAGCCGAGCCCTTCCTCCAGCGCCGTGATTTCCCGTTCCTTCATAGATAGAGACGTTGCTTGCAACGTCTTGCTTCGAACGTCTCGCGCGAACGTCCCTTGGGGCGGGCTAGTTCTTCGGAGGTGTCCCAGCTTGGCCGGAGGTGCCGGTGGTCGAATACTTCATCAGGCGATCCTGCTCTTGGCGAGCTGCCTTTCCAGCGGGCGAATCGGGGCTATCCTTCGTCAGTTCCACTGCCTGCTGCGCCGCTTTCAAGGCTTCCGGAATTTTGTTCTGGAAGTCGAGCGACAGCGCCAGATGATATATCGTGACTACGTCCGGCGACTGTGGAAGCGCGTCGATCGACTTCCTCAGATTCGCCTCCGCTTCCGGCCAGTGGCTGGCCTTGTAGGCAGCCATCCCGATGACAAAATAGGCCTGCGACCGGATGAAATTCTTGTAGTTCTTGAGCTGCTCCTCCGGATATCCGGTCGTCGGTACGTCCGTTTCCACCGTCACCAGGCTGCGTTCGGCACCTTTCTTGGCTGCAGCGAGACGCTCATCCTTGTCCAGACTGTCGTCTTTGGTCTGGTCGATGTCTGCCAGGGCGACGGCTACCAGCGCTTCCGGATCGTCGGGATCGATCGCCAGAACTTTCTTTGCTATCTCAACCGCCTTGGCCTCATTGTTGGCCTGCTGATAACGCAGCATTGCCGCCTTGTAGACAATTGTACGCACCTCGCTGGCGGGATATTTCGCAGCAAAATCATTTGCCGCCTTCTCGCATTCCCCAGCGTCAGCTACTTTAACCGCTGCCTGGTACGCCGCATATTCTTCCTGGCTGTTAATTTTCGGCGGACGCTTTCCCTGTGGAGCTGCCGTTTGGCTCGCCCCCTGTCCGGCTGCCTGCCCGGCGGGAGGATTCTGCGCCGCCGGTTTGTCCTGTCCCCAACTCCCAACGCAGATTCCGAGCACTACTAAGATGATCGCTATGCGCTTCATGCGTTCTCCTCGACCCAAACGTCCTTCATTTTCATTGGAATCCTGCAACGTGCATTCTATCCCAGCGATAGCGCCCCTACGACACCGGGGTGCCCCACCCTTGTCCCGCCGTCCTTTCGCGGGACAGGGTGGGGGATTTTGACTTTCTTCGGTAGCGCCGCTATGTCGTAGCGCCGTCGTCTCGCCGGCCGTGGGGCGGGTATCTAGCCCGCGCCGCGCTATTTCGCCGAGTCCTGCGGCTTCACCCTGGCCGGAGGTTCGTACGCCGCCTGCAGCCCGTGCTCGGCCGCAGCCTTGGCCTCCGGCAGATCTGCCCCTGCACTCAGCGCCGCCCGATACTCGTTCACCGCGGCCTCTCGCTCCGGCGGATCCTTCATATCCAGCATCCGCCCCAGATACACGTGCGACCACGCCACCACCTTCGGATCTTTCGTCGCCTCGATGGCCTTATGGAAATTATTCGCCGCTCCGTCCGGATTCTTATTCGCCACCGCGACCTGTGCCAGGATAAAGAGCGCTCGTCCTTCGTCCCCGATCTTCTTATCCAGCGCCTGCTGCGCAAGTTCCTGCGCCCCCTTGGGATCGCCCGCTGCCAGCCGCTTTTCGGCCGTCACCAGCATCCGCCGGTCCTCCAGTCGCGACAGTTGCACGAGTTCAGGCGCGGTATTGCGCACAAACTGCACCTCACTGGCCGCCTTCTGCTGCTGCTTGATATCGATCGCGTACAGGATGTCGGAATACGCTGTCCTCAACCCCGCCGGATCCTTCTCGAACGCCACGATCGCGTTGTAGAAATATTTGGTCAGGATGTAACCCTGCTTCTCCGCATCATCCACGGCCTGCAATCGCATCGCTTCGGCAGTCTGCTTCGTGCCTGAGGTCCGTATCTCAATCGCCCGCACCAGGCACTCGGTGACCAGCAGCGAAATATCAGTCTTGAAGTTCTCGTCGAGAGGCGCCCGCTTGACCGATTGCAGCAACGGTTCCAGCCGCTTGATCGCGGTGAAATGCTTCTCCGCCATTGGATCGAGCAGGTAATGCAGGTACGTATGCCGGATCTGCGGCATCTTCAGCGGATCGACGGTCGACGGGTCGGGCGATGGGAAGACGACAACGTAATAGTCGGCCCCGTAGTTGCGGGCGTTCGCTTCATTGGGATCGCCCATGAAATCGAGCAGAACCGTGAACGTCCTCCCCAGATATCCGCCGGATTGCAGTTTCAAATAGATGTCGGTATCGAAGACCATCTTCTGCAGCGGCACGTGATACCGCGCGACCAAAGCTGCATAACTCGCCCGGTGCGTTTCCCAAATCGAGTGCAGCGACGCCCTGTCGTAGAACCGCTCGAGCAGCGCCCCAAACCCGGCAATGGGCACCGCATCCGGAGGCATGTCGTCCTCCTTTACCCGCGGCAGAAAATGCGGAGGCCCCTGCATATAAAGCGCCAATGACACGAACTGCGACAGATCATGCTGCGGATCCTTGCCCTTGTGCGCCACATACCAGTCGCACAGAGAGGTCAGCGACGCCTGCGCTTCCTCGGAGTTGCGAAGATTCCTCTGCACCTCGGCGCGCACGTTGAGCCGCTGCGCGTCGGAAGTATTCAGGCCCACGTCATATCCGCACGAGTTCATCGCGGTGAGCACGACGAACAGCGTCTCGCTCGTGTCGAGGGTGATCGGAGTCTGGCTCTGACTCTGGGGCAGAGCTTGAGGCTTCTGAGGCGGCGCTTGGGGCTTCTGGGCCGGCGCCTGGGGCTGACTCTCTGGTTGAGCTTGGCTCTGAGTCTTGCTTTCGGCCTGGTCCGGAGCCTGGCTTTGAGCAGGGCAGACAACTGCGAGCAGCCCTGTCAAAGCCGCGATCAGAAATATTCGAAGTCCAATACTGAGAAAACGACTCAGGAATCCCTCCCGCAGAATGGCCGCACGCCCGGCCAGTAGTGAAAGATAGGCGGAGAACACTAATAAGTTTAAGGGCTTGAGGGCAGAGGGTCAAACGCGCCGAAGGAGTGGTATATACAGACGGCAAAATGGACCCTCCTCCCGACCTCCTGAGCTGGAATCAACCGATTTTGACTTTGGCCAGCCCGCTCGCCGTGCACTGCATCTTCTCATCCCGTCTGTTGGGTGTCATACGTCGGAAGATATGGTATGGATTCTAAAATCCGCCATTCCGAGGCTAAGCGAGAGTGCCCGAATTTCCTGATTCTGAAGCTCAAGGTCGCGAGGGAATTTTCGCGGTAGGGCGTGTCCTATCGAAGATGAAATGGATCTTTCGTGAACAGCCGGTTCCGGATACGGGCATTGACGGTCACATTGAGACCCGCGATGAGAACAGCAAACCAACCGGGCGACTCATCGGATGTCAAGTGAAGTCGGGGGCGACCTATTTTCGTGAGGAAACCGCCGACGGGTTCACTTATCGGGGAAACGCGGAACATCTGGCTTATTGGCGTGGACACTCTCTGCCCGTAATCGTAATCCTTTGTGACGAACAGAGCGATAGATGTTATTGGCAAGTCATCAATGCAAAGATTGTCACTGCACCGGAA
>Ga0210408_10000263_pt1 | contig 73580 bp, 54 predicted proteins | sample IncBWH4MmetaG_FD_155471 | JGI IMG/M metagenome (GOLD analysis project Ga0210408, IMG submission 155471) | Forest soil microbial communities from Barre Woods Harvard Forest LTER site, Petersham, Massachusetts, United States - Inc-BW-H-4-M | ecosystem: Environmental > Terrestrial > Soil >... | reverse complement strand
GCTTGTGCCCCTGATCAATACTTCGTGGCGTCCTTACGGAAACACCTACGCATGATTCGGGGTCAGGATGGTTCGCTATTCCTTTCCTGTAGGACTCTTTCATTCCCTACTTCATGCCGGTTTATCCCGGCGTTCCCTCCGTTGCCTCTGTATTTCAAAGGTTTTGGGTTATCAGCGTTTATCCGCGCAAATCAGCGGTAAGAAGTTGGTTTTCTTTGGTTGCGGCTATGCTGCGCTGTGATTGTTCGTGTCTAATGCATGATCAAAGGTCACTTCGGCTTGGCTCGGGTCAGTGGCGGGATTGTTCGTCCCTGCTCAGAGTCTTTGATCAGAGTGGCCAATCGTTTCAGTCTCGTGTCTTCCCGCTTCGCGCTAACTACCCACCAACTGGCGCCTCTTTGGTACCAGGGTGCTTGGGCCTGGAAGAAATTCCAGGCTTTCTTGTTGGCGCGCAGTCGCTGCTCATATTCTTCAGTGAGTTTGGCGGACCCTCTTTGCTCATACGAATAGATGGCTGATTTTTCATCCTGCCGTTTCTGAAATGCCTGGAGACCCGCAGGCTGCATCAACCCCATTTTGGTGAGCTCATGGGCGCGTTTGATATTAACAGCGCTCCAGGTGCTGCGCGGCTTTCTTGGTGTAAACCGAATGGTGTAACGGACATCGTCGATGCTCTTCCGCACCCCATCGATCCAGCCAAAACAGAGCGCAGCATCTACAGCTTCTGGCCAGGTGATGCTCGGCTTGCCGGAATTTTTCTTGTAGAACCTAACCCACAGTTCCTGGCTCTGACTGTGATGTTCCTCAAACCAGGTACGCAGTGCAGAGGGTGATGAAAAGAATTTGGGCTTCATGTTCACTCAATTACAGCGTCGCTCTTCCGCTCAATCCGGTCCCTGCGGGCCGCCCTCGCCTGGCAAAAATAGTTTAAACCCTGGGAACTTTTTGTCCATTTGCGACATTACAGGATATGTATGAAACTCCAAGAGAGTTCCGGGACGACGGAAGGAGATAAACGGGCAGCATGATTAGCGACGAAGCCCTGATGCTGGAATTCCAGCGCGGATCACGCGAAGCGTTTGAGGAATTATTTGCCCGCCATCGTGGGCCGCTGTACGGCTTTTTCCGGCGGCGGCTGCAGAGCCATGAGCGCGCTGAGGAGCTGACCCAGGAAACTTTTCTTGCGGTGATTCGCGCAACCTCGCGCTATGAGCCCCGTTCCCTCGTCCGAACCTACCTTTATGGCATCGCCCTGAAATTGCTGGCTGCGGAGCGCCGGCAACGGGCGAATGACACGCCTCTGGCGCAGTCCGACTCAGAACCTTCGCGTGACGATGCCCCTGATGCGGCGCTTTGGATCCGGCAGGCGCTCGAAAAGCTGGATGCTTCGGAGCGCGAGATCTTGATGCTGCGGGAGTACGAGCAGCTCAGCTATTCGGAAATTGCCGAGTTATTGCGGCTTCCGGTAAACACGGTCCGTTCCAGGTTGTTTCGGTCACGTATGGCTCTGAAAGGCCATCTGGAACCTGGGGGGCCCCGCAATACTATGGCGGCTTATGGAGCGGCAGATAACAGAGAAGCCAAACTGGGCGATAACGAGGCAATGAAATGAGTAAAAACAACCATCCGATCGAACAAGAAGAACTGATGGCTTATCTCGATGGTGAACTCGCCACCGATCGAGCGATGACAGCCGCAGCCCATCTGCAGCGGTGCCAGGAGTGCCAGAGGCTTGCTGCTGATCTCCGGAACATCTCCGAAAAGCTGATGACCTGGCAGGTTACATCGCCAGATACGCAGACCGCGCCGGACCTTGCCGCCGCGCTGGAGAAAGGCACGCCGGAAAAGAATGCTAATACTCCTCGCCGCAGAAGCTGGCGCGCAATACTGAGTCCGAGGTTGCTAACCTGGAGTGCTGCCGGCGCCGCCATCGTGCTTCTGGTAGCTGCGATCTCGATGATGACCTTCAAGAGAACTCCAAAAACGATAGCGCAGATGCAGGTCTCGCAACACGTCCAACAACGTGACGAAGAGTTAGAGGAGTCGCAGGGTGTGGCGACCGACGGCAATTTCGTCGCCGAATCCCACAGCACCTCTGACAGTCCGGTAGCGTCCAAGGAGTTACCATCGAAGACAGCAAGACCTGGTCTAGCAAAAAGTCCGCCTAAACAGCCTAGCCGGCACGATTTAGCCACCGCCATGGGGCCCATGGTTATACGCACGGCAAATCTTGCCCTGATTACTGGAGAATTTGACCGCGCGCGGAGCAGCATACAGGACATTCTCAAACGCCACCGAGGCTATATTGGAAACTTATCTGTCGGCGGCCCTGCCGACGCCGGACGTACCCTTGACGCGACCTTGCGGGTGCCTGCCGATCAACTCGACCCCGCCTTGGCGGAGTTGAAAAACCTTGGCCGGGTTGAATCAGAATCGCAAAAGGGAGAAGAAATCTCGGCGCAATATGTCGACCTTCAGGCGCGGCTGCTCAACGCCCGGAACACTGAACAGAGACTGACTGACATTCTGCGCGAGCGTACCGGAAGACTCTCCGACGTTCTGGAGGTGGAAGAGCAGATCGATAGCGTTCGTGAGCGGATCGAGCAGATGGATGCCGAGAAGAAGAACCTGGCCGATCAGGTGGCCTTCGCAACCCTAAACGTGAAGATGACAGAAGACTACAAAGCCCAGGTAAAAATGGTGCCGCCCTCTACATCCAGCCGGATTCGTAATGCCGCTGTGGACGGATATGAAACCATGGTCGGCGGCTTGATCAGTCTGGCTCTGCTCTTGGTTTCCTGGGTGCCCAGCCTTCTCCTGTGGGGCGCAGTGCTGTTCTTCCCGGTTCGCAGTTTATGGAAGAGACTGCGACGGCCCCGCGCTGCCTAATGGCGCGGGTCAATTTCAGCTTTGCACCTGCTTCGCAAACAACAGTGCTTGCGGGGAATGGTCTGAAGAAACTTTACTACGGTGCGGACCTTACCCGGTGGCCGGCATTTAAATGCCGGCCCTCAATCGCAAAGAACACTTCTACTGAAGAGCGGAGGAAGAGCTTTCCGCTCTTGCAGGTCATCCAGAAATGTGGAATCCGCGATCGGATCCGAGGATATGCTACAGCTACAAACAGAAAAAACTGCCAGTATTGGGAGGGCGACTGGTATCGCAACCAGGAGTGATTGTCGTCGTCGGTGCAGAAAATTGTAAACTATCGAGCGGGTCGGTTCCGGTCAGAATTCTTAACGTTTCCTGGCTAAGAGAGAGCTGTTTAAAGTTTTTCTTTTGCATACTGAGGTCCTTCTCCTTTACTCAAAATTCAATGGGCCCTAAGCATCCTCCATGCCGTCCAGAGGAAGCCAATTTCATTGAACGATGCGTAGCATTGTCCTCCAAAGCCGGTCCGGCCAGCGTGGCATTTTCGGAAAAGAACCTCCAAAATTCTTACCGCTGATTTGCGCGGATGAACTGCTGATAAGCCAGAACCTTTGACTCGCATTTTCTTGCTTACTCCCGTCTCCTGGCTAGCGTGTCAACAACTGGCGGGACAAATGGTAGACTGCGTACCCGAATTGCCAAAGAATAAGGAGCGAATCAACGATGGGCCATTGGAGAGCAGGTGCAGTGCATTTGAGCATGGTGGTCTTGCTGGGCATGGTGTTGCAGGCGCAGAACGTGAGTAACGCGCCGCCTGCAGTCGTAGAAAAGGGTGCTCTGACTCTCCATCTTTTGTTGCATCCCATCGGCGAAGAGAGCTACGAGGTCACACGCACCGGCCCGGATGGAGGACTGATGATGAATACCTCGCTTGAGTATTCCGATCGAGGCCGCAGAAGATCCGTCACCGCCGTGTTGCGCATGAAGGCAGATTTCACTCCTGAGAATCTGGCGGTGAAGAGCAAGAATTCTCCGACTTCGACCACCGATAACTCCGTTGAAGTACACGCCGGAACAGCCACAGTGCGGGAAGATGAATCGACCCGTGAGATTACCCTCCCTGCAAAGTTCTTTGTTGGCTTTGGCTACACGCCCGCCTCCGCGCAAATGATGATGATGCACTACTGGAAGGCCCACGGAGAACCGGCACAACTGCCTATTTTACGGGCCAATCCCGCTGCCGATGCTTATCCCGCGCAGATCAAAGTCGCAGGCCATGACTCTCTCAAGCTCGACGGGAAGATCCTCTCTCTTACTCGCTATACCGTTGCCAATATCGTCTTTGGACGGGAGATACTCTGGTTGGACCAGCAGGGCCAGCTTGCGGCAGTGATGAACTTTGCCGGCGGCCTGCCCTTTGAGGCGGTGCGCAAGGAGTACGAACCAGAGTTAATGCAACTCGTTCATAGCGGCGTCGCGCAGGAGATGAAAAACCTGGCGGCATTGCAACAACAAGTCCCCTCCGAGGCCGACGGCAGTTTTGCTATCGCTGGAGCTACTCTGGTTGATGGTACAGGCCATCCGCCAGTGGCCGATTCCGTGGTCATCATTCGCAACCACCGCATCGTTGCCGCCGGCCCGCGCAGCCAAACCAGGATTCCGCACGGCATGAAAGTGATAGACGCCTCCGGACAAACTTTGCTCCCAGGATTATGGGAGATGCACACCCACTTCTCCGGCGTAGAGTTCGGGCCGGCGCTACTGGCTGCTGGCATCACTACGGCGCGTGACTGTGGAGGAGAGTTTGAGTTCCTTACCACCATCCGCGATGCAATCGAGAAACGTCATGGACTCGGCCCTCGCCTGCTGCTCGCCGGGTTGGTAGATGCGAGCGGCCCCGACGCTTTTGGGGCGGTGAGCGCGGACACTCCCGAGCAAGCCCGCGTTGTGGTGGCGCGATACAAAGCGGCGGGGTTTCAGCAGATCAAGCTCTACACGCTTCTCAAGCCCGATATCGTGGCCGCGCTGTCGGCGGAGGCCCATCGGCTCGGAATGACTGTTACCGGGCACGTCCCCTCCGCTATGAATGCGATCCAGGGTGTCGAAGCTGGCATGGACCAGATCAATCATCTGGGTTTTGTCACGCCAGTCATGCGTCCGCCGGCAAATGATAAGAGCGAGAGGCGCGATGCCCCTATCGACCTCAATTCCGAGCAGGCGCGCAAAGCAATTGCATTTTTTCAGCAGCACCACACTGTCATCGATCCCACCGCCTCCTGGGGTGAGATGGCAAGCCGCTCCAAAGACGTAGAGATTCCATCCTTCGAACCCGGCATCGCTAAAGCGCCGTACGTGGTTGCTTCCAAGTTTTTATCTCTTGGCTCCCCGGTGAGCGAGAGCGCACGATTCCAGGCGCGCATGGCGGAATCGAGAGCAGTCATTGGGGCCTTACACAAAGCCGGGATTCCAATCGTAGCCGGCAGCGACACCGGGCTCATAGGATACGGCCTGCATCGCGAACTGGAGTTATACGTTGATGCCGGAATGACGCCCCTCGAAGCCATCCAGTCAGCCACCATCGTCGCCGCGCGCGCGATGAATCTAGCGAACGACTCCGGCTCAATTGAAACTGGAAAACGCGCAGACCTGATTCTGATCAATGGAAATCCACTGGAGAACATCAGCGACATCCGCAAGGTTTCTCATGTAGTTACGAATGGCCGCATGTACGATTCAGCAAAGCTCTGGCGAAGCGTTGGCTTTCGTCCCTAGTTGTAAGTCAGCCCACGATTGTCTTGCGAACCTCAACCGCAATTGCCGGGGGGAAGCTTTGCAATCCGCCCAGCTCAGATCTATTTCTTCCGTTGGCTTTGGCCCTGCCGAGTGCAAGGGCAGCCTGCTGCAGCAGATCGTCGATCCCCATCTTGGGTCGCCATTCACAAACTCCCAGGCTTGTGGTCACGCTAAGTGTGGTAGGACTGAAGACCAGAGGCACGTTGCCCACGCTTTTGCGCAAACGCTCTGCTATGGTCAGGGCGTCTTCCCCGGTGCAGCCAGGAAGCACAGCGAGAAATTCTTTCCCTTTATAACGGCCCAGGGAGTCATAGTCTCGCAAGACATTCGCCATTCGGCTTCCAGCCTCTTGCAGGACCTTATGTCCTACGCGATGTCCAAAGTTGTCGTTGATCAGCTTGAAGTGATCGAGATCGGCCAGGCAGATGCTCAGGGGCATTCCGGATCGAGACGCTCGATTCAGCTCCTTCTCGAGGAGTTCCATGATTTCGCCGCTATTCCAAACCTGGGTCAAACCATCATTGGTGTTCTGAGACCGCAAAAGCTCTTTCGATTTCAGAGTATTCTGGGCCTCAATGATTCGCTTGCCCGCCCGCAGCCGGGCGCTGAGTTCAAAAGCGTTGAAGGGCTTGGACAAATAATCATCGGCGCCGAACTCGAACCCCAATGCCACGTCGCTCTCCTCCCCATTGGCGCTGAGCAGGATCGTGTAAATGTACTCGCTCTTGCTTGCTCGGACCGCCTTGCAGACTTCCGGTCCGGTCAAGCCAGGCATGATTCCATCCAGAATTGCCAGGCGTGGAGGATCCGGGCCTTGCAGCACCGCCAGCGCCTCGTTACCATCCTTTGCGAGTACGACTTCGTACTGCCACTCTTCCAGGCGCACTTGCAGCATTTTTCGGTAAATCGGGGAATCATCTGCCACGAGTACTTTCATACAGTCCATACATCGGCAGGGGAGGGCATTTCTTTAGAAGAATTTACTACGGTCCTTCCGGCGGCGGGTTGGATGGCTTCGGTCCACTTTTGCGTTTCTGGACAGCCTGTCTCAGGATGTATTCGATCTGCCCGTTCACGCTGCGCAGCTCGGCCTGCGCCCAGGCCTCCAGTTCGGTCCAGAGCGCAGGATCGATGCGCAGCAGAAAAGGTTTTCTTTCTGACATTCCCAACCACTCAGTTGTAAAGTGTGCCGGTATTCACCACCGGATGGACCTCGGATTCACCGCACAATACCACCATAAGGTTACTGACCATGGCGGCGCGGCGCTCGTCGTCAAGCTGTACCACCTGCTTTTCGGCCAGCTCCTTCAGCGCCATGTCGACCATGCTGACCGCTCCGTGGACAATCTTGGAGCGTGCCGCAATCACCGCTTCTGCCTGCTGCCGCCGCAGCATGGCCTGGGCAATCTCCGGCGCATAAGCGAGATGGGTCAGCCGTGCCTCATCCACAACTACACCTGCCTTAGCCAGCCGCTGCTGAAGTTCGTCCCGCAGCGCCTTTGATATCTCATCCACATTGCTGCGCAAGGTGATCTCATTTTCTTCACCGTCGTCGTAGGAATAAAGGCTTGCCAGATGGCGCAGCGCCGATTCGCTCTGGGTTGGGACATAATTCTCATAGTTGTCCACGTCAAACATCGCCTGCGCCGAGTCTTCTACGCGCCACACCACGACTGCGGCGATCTCGATAGGATTGCCTCTCTTGTCGTTGACCTTTAGCTTTTCTCCGTTCAGGGTGCGGGCCCGCAGCGAGATCTTGTTCCGTCCGGTCGCCTTGCGCTGCAATTGGGGTGCCCCTGATTTATCTCCAAGCTGCCTTCCTTGTATTCCCTGCGTTCGAGTGAACTGAGGTCCGTTGCTATAAAACGGATTGCCCCAGTGCAAACCGCTGGTGCGCACTGTGCCTTTATAAGCGCCGAATAACAGCAGTACGCGGCCTTCGTTCGGTTGCAGGGTAAAAAGGCCGGTCAGCAGGATGATGCAAACCGGCAGCATCAGGAGCGAAGCCACTAACAAGACGACTTCCGGTTGCCCCGTAGTCTGTACCCCGTGCACAATCGAGTAAATCAGAAGCGCAATATCGCAAAAGAGAAGCACCAGGAGCACGACCAGCATCACCCAACCGTTGAATGCACGAACTACCCGCTCCCGATTGACCGTTGCCGCAAGTTGATTGGTATTCATTTGTTCAAGTTCCTTTACAAGCTCTGGCTTGTTATCAAAGTGATATCATAATGATTTCAAAATGTCAATCACACCCGAGCCGCTTTCATCCGATAGTTACCATTCAGTAAACCTAGAAAAAATGGGGTCCAACGCCGTAACTCCGTGCAACTCATTGGAAAATCAGGAGTTGATTGTTTCGGAGTGGGTTTGAAACGCTGTTTCTGTTCTAGAACAGACGGTTAAAGGCGGCAGATAGCTGCTCCCATGCATCCTCAAAGCTCTGGCGCAAATAACCCTTGAAGGAGTCATAGCACCAGGTGTAGAGGCTCCAGAGAGGGCGAGCAGGGTGAGTTGGTGATCGCTGCAGACCAGGTAGTGGCGGAAGAAGGCGACGATTTCATCGAGCATCGGGAGGGGTGGAGCCAGCTCTTGTTCCAGGAGGCGGAGGAATTCAATGTCAGCGGCGGGCAACGCCTTTTTTTTGACCCCACCCTCGTCGCTCTCATCCTCTTCGCTCTCATCCTCCTCGATCGCGTCTTCTTCGGTTTCAACCAAGCCTGCGAATGGGGAGTTTTTAATGGTGGGAGGTTTCTCAAAGCCAGGCAGCATTTTCGACAAATGGGTATCTTGATCGTCCATAGATTCCAGTGTTCCAAAAGAATTAGTATATCAATACTATTATGATTGTACTATAGCGAGAAGAATTGTCAAGTGTAATTTCGCGAGGTCAACTTTTGAGGGAAATTTAAAAGCTTGAATCCACCTTCGCAAAAACCGCGAAGGATGGGGCACCTGGCAACGGTTTCAATATCAATCACTTAAGTGTCCTTCAGGACCGTTGCCCGCGAAAGCTCATGAAAATCAACTTTTCCCGTAGCGAAGTGTGGACTGAGTGGACGTTGTGGACTGAGTGGACGCCAATAAGCGATACGCTTTCAAAGCCCCTGCTCGCACAAGGGTCGTCTCACGATCTTGAAACGAACGCCGTCGGAGTCGAGCTTTCGGTTGAAATCACCCGGGTGCTGATTCAGGATTGGCAATCGTTGTCATCGAAACTCGCTTTCTTCCCGCCAAACATAAACATGTGGATCTGCTGGGTTCAATTAGACTGAACACGAGAACCGCTAAAGCGTGATCTTGAGATTTGCGGCTTCCTCTGCTGTTTCCGCATAGACCGCGGTGGTCTTGTAAACCGTCAAAAGATGGGAGGAAAAAGTAATAGTGCGCTCATTGACGGATGCGCTTCTTTCGAGTATTTTACTGCGCGAATCATTTCATCTGGCGGCGCCGATAGGGGAAAACTCATATCAGACCTCGCCAGCTTTGTGCATACCCTAAAAGGAAGGAAGCCCCCTGGCCGTCCGCGCCGCGGGAGTCTTCTTCTGCATCACACACAGCACCATTCATAACCGCCCAATTCCAAAATGGGCAACGAGAAAGGATTTTGAAACGTGAAAAACAAAGTGCTTTTGCTTGCGAGCTTCGGCGCCATGTTTTTGAGTGGCGCGCTGCTTGTTACACCATCAAGTGCAAGCTCCATTATTCACCGTTGTTCATTCTGCTCGAACGCGACGAGAACGTCAGCCTGCGAGCCAGTCACGGCGGACAGTTGCTCCTGCCCGCTGCCGCCTCCGCTTAAGACCAATAGTTGCTTCTAGGTCAAATCATGCGCATTTACCTTCTTTTGGCCATTCTGGGTCTCATGATTGTGGAAGCGCTCCTGCTTCCGCGATCGCTCCGGGACTTCAGGATCATGCAAAAGATGCGCCGCGAGACAGCGCCCACGCAAGGTCTGCCGCTATCGCTTGGCCCGTTTGACGGCTACGATACCAACGGCAGGCCTTTGGCGCTGGTAACAGACGATACCGGCATAGCCGCAGCCAAAAACAAAACCTTTGAAACACGGAGGAACTGAGGAAGCGGAGGAAACCAAAACCCTTAACCACAGCGCAGCAGGGCCGCAACCAAAAGTATGCGGCTGATTTGTGCAGATGTACGCAGACAGAGGAGAATTTGGGGGTGAATTTTTCTCCGCTCCTGGGGAGAAATACTTTTACAATGGAGAGGTAGAGAACCTAACGTCATCCGCGATGACCTTAACTTTCGTGGCCTTTATCTCACTAGGTCCATCTCCGTTCCAAAGCATGATAAAAAACCAGGGCTGCCAGCAGATTAGAAGTTTCCAACTTAAAATTACCAATTCATTACTACCCTACTTAATATCCCCACCCCCTGCAGATACCCCAAGGATACTGTAAGGATATTTTGAGTCAGAAAGAGCTTTGCAATCGCTAATAAAGCACTGGAGCGACGGAAAGGTAAAGTCAAAAGCTTTACCGCAGAGGTCGCAAGAAAGAGCGGAGAACACAGAGGAAACCTAACGACACGTTTTGCGAAGGACACGAAGAAAAGCAAAGAAAATCCTTCGCGGCAGGACAAGACTTTCACGAATAGTGTTACAGAGGGGGCCAACTGTGGCCAGCAGAAGCGTGCGGGTAAATCAATGCCAAAAGCCAACAGGATGGTTGGGCCGATTCATTTTGTGGATCATGAATTCGCGGCATTCTAAGGTAACAGACTGGGGCTTATCTCACATTTCGATAGAAAAGCACGACACCGTCCTCGACGTAGGTTGTGGTGGAGGCAGAACGGTGAGTAAGTTAGCCGCCATCGCCATCCAGGGAAAGGTCTACGGGGTCGATTATTCCAAGGAAAGCGTCCACCGTGGCCAACAGAACAAATAGACAATGGATAGATATGGCACGCGTCGAGATTCGGGAAGGGTCTGTATCTCAGTTGCCGTTTTCGGAGGATATGTTCGATCTCGTCACGGCAGTGGAAACACACTTCTGGTGGCCTGACTTGCCGGCTGACATGCGCGAAGTGTTAAGAGTCCTGAAGCCCGGTGGCACGCTCATTATTGTCGCGGAAGTCTATAAAGGAGCGAAGGCCACGACTGCAAAGCTCGCCGAAAAATATCTCCCATTGTCGGGCATGAAACTCCTGAGTGTTAATGAACATCGCGAACTCTTCACAAATGCCGGTTACTCGGATATTCAGGTCATTGAGGAGTCCGGCAAAGGATGGATTTGCGGCATTGGCAGGAAACCCTCCATGCCGAAAGGCCCCGCCTCCGATGATGCTCAAAAAAGAGCCTAAACAGACGCGAGAAGCGGAGGAAAACCAAAACCCGAGGCTTTGGTTTGCGGCTGTGCCGCGTTTGTGTCCCGGTGGTCAATGAGATTGGTCGTTGGGAATGCTACTGTCACGAATTTTTTGGCGCGCCCATATAATTGATTTCGGAGTCCCATACGATGCGCCGCGCTTTAATCCTTTCGCTGATACTCTTTGCCCTTGCAATCGCAAGCTTTGCGCAATCCGAAACAGCGGAGTCAGTCGTCGCCAAGTGGCGAAAAGCTGTCCATGCGGAAGAGCCAGGAGGCCCGAAAGCCGCAGTGCTCACCAGCACGTCGAATGAGGACGGGATACCTGGCCAGATCGAAGAATGGTACCTCGGGGAGAACTATCGCCGCGTTGTAACGCGCGAGTTCGACGAAGCCGAAATTGTCGTTACCGGACGCTTCGCACAGCGTCTTGATTGGAACGGCTTTGTGCGCGACATCCAGGGCCAGGAGCTCAGACGCCTGCGGACTGCAATCTTTGAGAACAAGGTGCTCGTCTTTGGACCACCGCAACGGATGTCCGAAGCTGTGCTTTCTCAAAGCGACGACCACAAGTTTTACCTGCTGCGTATCACCCCCGAAGGTGGCTCTCCTATGACGTGGTATGTGGACCCGGCGACCTGGCTTCCGGCAAAATCTGTCCGTCCCGGCGACGATACCGAGATCACCACAAGCTATGAGGATTGGCGAGACATCGGCGGAACCACCACCCCACATCGCGTCCGTGTAAGCGAGACTGACAAACCCGACTACCAATGGGAGCGAACCAGTTTGCGATTGGAAGCGGCCCTTCCGCGTGAAACATTCCAGCCTCCGAAACCTGGACCGCCGGATGTTCACATGGGAGCGAAGGTCCCGCCTATTCCGTTTAACTTCGAAAACAGCCACATCATGTTGAAGGTATCGGTGAACGACCGTGAGCCGATCTGGTTCATCCTGGATACCGGCGCCGATCAGGAGGTCATCAATGAGACCCGCCTCACCGATTACGGCCTGATCGCCTACGCCAAATCGATGACCACCGGTGGGGGAGGTTCAGCCGAGTACAGCTATGCAAGCGGCGCCAGCTTCAGCCTGCCAGGGGTTAAGGTCCTTGATCAGCACGTGGCGGTGCTCGATCAAACAGGTTTGGAGCGAGCTCTGGGTATGCCGATAGGCGGCCTTCTTGGCTACGACTTCATCAGCCGCTTTGTGGTCGAGATCGATTACCAGAAGAAACTCATCACTCTCCATGACCCCAACCGGTGGCGCTATTCGGGAAAGGGCCTGGTCGTGCCCATCACCTTCGATGAGGGCATTCCATTCACTAACGGGGCTGTCTCCGTAGCCACCAAGCGTGATTTGCCTGCCTATCTGGTGCTCGACTTTGGCGCTGCCGAAACCATGACCCTCACTTCGCCCTTTGTGAAGGCCAATGATCTGTTGAGCGTGGCCCAAACCAACGCTAACGTGAATCGTCCAGCAGGTTTGGAAAACCAGTTCTTCGCCCAAAATAACGTTCGAGGTCACATCGATCAGCTCATGCTGGGAAAGCTCATCGTCCAGTCGATTCCCGTCAACCTTTCCATGAACACCAAGGGCGCGTATGCCAGCGCCAACTTTTCCGGGACGGTCGGCGAGAGTATTTTTCGCCGCTATCACGTGTTTCTCGATTATGCCCGCAAGCGCATGATCTTCGAGCCCACGGCGGATGCGGACAAGCCCTTTCCTGAACGCCAAACCTATGGCCTTACGTTGCTTGCCTCAGGCGCTGACCTGCATAGCTACACGGTCACCGCAGTGCGTCCCGGATCTCAGGCAGAAAGAGACGGCTTCAAGAAAGGCGACGTGATCTCCGGGATGGACCGTAAGCCTGCCATCGATTTCACCCTGGGCGAGTTGCGCGAACAACTTTCTCATCCCGGCGAACGCCACGAACTGCAAATCACTCGCAACTCTGAAAGCCTGACAGTCCCAATACAAGTTAAGTTGGTGTCGCTCGACAAAAGGTAGGGGGCGCTACGAGAGCTTGCCGCTGCATTTATGGCGTTTTTAAAGGGCCATTCTTCCAGCGGTGCACGCGATATAGCAACTGTGGAACCGCTATTAGTCGAAAGGCGCTGAGTGCATCTCGTAAGGCTGCAGGCTGCAACTTGATTTGGGAATTTTAAGAATTGTTTACTCTTCGCTGACACCTACAGTACGAAACCAAAGTAATGAATCAGGACATGTACTCTAGCGTTATCCTTACTCTAGCAACAAGCCAAAGCTTGCTCGGAAAAATCATTTTAGGAAGAAACACAGATGGAAGCTTCGCCACCGATCGCAGCTTCAGACGAAAACCAGCCAGCCACTCCCAGTCCCGAGAGCCGGTATCAGATTCAGTCAGAGCTGGGGCGGGGCGCGATGGGAGTTGTGTACAAGGCATACGACCGGCTGATTGGCCGCACCGTAGCGCTGAAGACCATCCCAGTCGATAGCAGCAGCGAGGACCGCGGCTCGCTGGCCGAGCGGCTGGTGCAAGAGGCCAAAGCTGCCGGTAGTCTCGACCATCCCAACATCATCACCATTTATGACGTTGTACTGGAAAAAGGTTTTATCTACCTGAGCATGCAGTTTGTCGAGGGCACTACGCTGGCAGAGCTGTTGGAGAGCGGCAAGCTTCCACGTCTTCCGGTACTGCTGTCGTATGCGGAGCAGATCTGCAGCGGGGTGGGGTTCGCTCACCAGCGAGGCGTGATCCATCGTGATCTCAAGCCTTCCAACCTGATGCTCACCAGCCAGGGGAACATCAAAGTCCTTGATTTCGGGATCGCTCAATTTGGCGATTGTGGAAAGAGCGATACCGGCATGATCACCGGAACTCCCAGCTATATGGCCCCGGAGCAGGCGCAAGGCAAAGAACTGGATAACCGGTCGGATATTTTTGCTTTGGGCGCGGTCTTCTACGAACTCTTTACCGGCAAGAAGCCATTTCGAGGCGAAGATACTGCCAGCATCCTGCAGAAAGTAATTTATGAAGACCCGATCAAACCTGCTGCAATCAAACCATCTTTGCCTCCAGGCATTGAAGCCATTATCCAGCGCGCTCTGTCAAAGGACCGCCTGCAGCGCTTCCAGGACTGCGAAGCCATGGGTGCCGCCTTCAGGAGACAGGCCAAATTACTAGGCGCTCCTCCGCAGATTGGAGTGGCCGCACCAGGAAATCGCATGGGCGCTGCCAATCAGTGGGCTGCGCCTCCAGCAATGGCGAACAAGGACAAGACAACGGTTTCCAAAGCAGTTCGCGCACCAGTCCCAGTGAAGCGGACGGCCGGCGCTTCAAAATATCTGACACTTGGTCTGGTGTTGGTTGCCTGCATTGCTGTTGGGACCTTTGCCTTCGCATGGCTGCATCGCAACACAGAAACCTCCAGCGAAAACCAGCCAAATCAAAAGGGAAAGGCAACGAGATCAACTGCCGCAGAATCATCGCCTTCGCCCAAGATTCGCGAGACACAGCCCAGAAACAACCAGGAAACCAGGGACAACACCTCGGAAATATCTGCGGTCCCGGTTACGCCCGCTCAAGGAGAGATGGTGATTTCATCCCTGCCTCCGGGAGCGACGGTTGAAATTGAAGGCCGCCCGGGACAATCGGGAAAAACCCCTCTGACTGTAGCCTCGCTGAAGCCCGCCGTTTACAAAGTCACCGTCAGTAAAAACGGCTACGCTTCGGAGACACATCGCATCGAGGTCTCGGTGGGAAACCGCGCCTTGCTCGATGTCACATTGGCTCCCACCCAGGGATTCCTGACGGTGAGCAGTACTCCCCCTGGAGCCACGATCGTGATTAACGGAAAGGACACCGGAAGGGTCTCTCCGGCGGAGTTCACGCTCGATCCTGCGGCGCAGAGCATTGTTGTCCACAAAGACGGCTATCTCGATGCGCAAACGGAAATCAACCTAAAGGCAGGCCAGACTGTGAGCTATGCTCCCAGCTTGAGGGAGGCTGGCCGTACAGATAACATCAAGACCATTGGCGGTTTTTCCAAGATATTTGGCGGCGGACCCGCCCATGGTACAGCTCGGATCGAGGTCAAAACGCACCCGGAAGGCGCACAAATCACTATCAACGGAGATCCGTTCGCCAAAACCACACCTGTAGTACTCCAGGTTGAGCCGGGCAATTACGATATCGGTCTCCAGAAAGAGGGCTACAAACCCATACTCAAGAGCCTTACCGTGAATGCCCAAGACAAACTGAAGATTGACGAAACGCTGCCGAAATAGCAGTCAGCAGTCAGCACTCGGCATTCAGGCCAAAGAAAAACCAATACACACCGCGGAAGTACGGAGACAGAAAACCCGACTTCTTGCCGCTGATTTACGCGGATGGACGCTGATTGAGAAGAGCTGCTGGCTACTAGCTTCTAGCCCATGGCTTCTGAGTGACTTGGAAAATTTGCGAGAAAAAGCAAGATTCAAAGCACCTCGTAGTACGAAGGCAACACCAAGAAAACCACAAAGAACGCAGCGCGGCCGAGCCGCAACCAAAATAGAAGTCAGCACTCGGCCTTCAGCCCGGCGCAATACTCTTCAGCCCCAGACACGGCGGGCTGTATCAACGACAAGTTGCAGCTTGGCCCATTGTTCGTCTTCAGTGAGCAAGTTCCCTTCCATGGTCGAAGCGAAGCCGCACTGCGGGCTAAGGGCCAACTCCTCCAAGGGCACATATTTTGCGGCGTCGTGGATTCGCTGGACCAGCACATCGGCGCTTTCAAGCCGTGGCTGCTTGGAGCTGACCAATCCCAGCACAACCGTCTTGCCCCGAGGCATCAGCCGTAGCGGTTCAAAGGTGCCGGAGCGATCGTCATCGTACTCCAACAGAAAGCGGTCCACAGCCATGGTTCCAAACAGCTTCTCGGCAATGGCATCGTAGCCGCCCTGGGCATACCAATGGCTGCGATTGTTGCCTCGGCAGAGATGCATCGCCAGGGTAACTCCCGGACGGCGAGCCGCATGAAGACAGGCGTTGTCGGCCCGGATCGATTCATCAAGCAATACGTCCGGCTCAATATTCATCTCGGTGCGGATCCATTCGCGCCATTTCGGGTCCATATAGTAGCTGTAACGTGGCGCGTCGATCTGAATGGAGTCGACTCCATCGGCCGCGAGCTTCGCCAAGTCGGCCTTCATGATCTCCACGATGTCCCACAGCAGTTCCAAGTGGTCCTTGTAGATCTTGTCGGTAATGCCACGCTTGAACGAGATTGCCGGAAACTGGGTAGCGCTGGGCAGCGTCATCTTGATTGCGCCAGGACTGTGTTTCTTCAGAAACGGCAACTCGTGCCCGGTCAGCGGCCGAGTCTGGCGAAGCTTAGCGGTCACAATGCCTGTAACCTTGCTGACCCGGCTGTCTTGCGCCTCCCCGGCTTTCCAGGCACGGGCCGTGGCATCGCCCATGTCGAAACCCTCGACCGCATCGGTGAAGTCGCTCATGAAATTGCGGCGGCGCAACTCGCCATCGGTGAACACCGCAAACCCCAGCTCTTTTTGTTTGTTGAGGATGCGCTGTATATGCCGATTCTCCAGCGCTTGCAGGCGTAGCGGATCGGCATTGCCGCGCGCCTCCAGCAATTCGGGTGGGCGAATGAAACTTCCCACTTGTTCGGCTCTGTACTTGGTAGCGGTCATAAACATCCTGTCTCAGACTGCATAGGTAAATGTCCTACATCAGCGTGTATCTGCGCAAATTTCGCATTTTCATGAATAGTGGGACCAAAGGATTGACTCGCACTTTTAATTACACCCGTGAGATCCCTAATTTGGAAGATTTCTCTCGCCCCGTCAAATTGCTTGACATTACATACCCACTGTGGAGAATTGCTGCGCCATCGGAGCGAGTGGTTTTAAAGAAAATCTGGAACGAGCGTTCGTTCGGCAAAAGATTCGCCGAGGCTGGAAGGAGTTGCTTATGAAAACGAACATGCAGGCAAACTGGGCGGTCCGTTTCATTGCCGTCCTCATGTTTTTTCTGGCAGCGCTTAGTGCTGCAGGCCAGACTACCACGGCCACTCTATCAGGAGTGGTACGCGATTCCAGCGGCGCTCTGGTTCCGCAGGTCAAGATCACACTCAAAAATACGGTCAAGGGTACCATCCGTGTGACTTCAACCGACAACGAAGGCCGCTACAACCTGACCAGCGTGGAGCCCGGGAGCTATGAACTGCGGGCGGAGTGCACCGGGTTCAGCACCGAGGTAAAGAGTGGAGTCGTGCTGGCTGTAGGCGGCTCTTCTGCGGTGGACATATCGCTTCGGGTCGGTCCGGCCAATGAAGTCATCACAGTTACCGGCGAGGCGCCGCTCATCGAAGCGTCTAAAGCCGAGGTCAGCAATGTGATCAATGAGCAGGCCATTCAGTCTCTGCCCAATATTGGCCGTAATTTTGTCGACTTCGTCAAGCTCTCCAGCGGCGTGGCCCCTGGCCGGGAAAACACCGGCGGAGGAGCATTCAAAGAACCGGATGCTGGCGTGGGCTCATCGGCAGCGCCCAGACTCACCTTCGGCGGGCAATCGGAGCTCAATACCAAGGTCCTGGTGGATGGCGCGGACAACAGCCAGACCTTTACCGGGCTCCCGCGCGTGACTCCCTCCCAGGAGGCAGTCCAGGAGTTTCGCGTCGTCAACAACACCTTTGCCGCCGAGTACGGAGGCGCGCTGGGCGGCTTTGTGAATATCGTTACCAAGTCCGGCGGCAACGATCTCCACGGCTCAGCCTATTACTATGGAATGAACAATGCCTTTAACGTGCAGCCTGCACTGACCGGCCCGAATCCAGTATTGCGCCAAAATCAGTACGGCTTTACTTTGAGCGGCCCCATTAAGAAAGACCGGACCTTCTGGTTTGGCAACTATGAAGGACAGCGCCGCGCAGAATCCAATAAGTTCTCCTCGGTCATCCTCAATAATCTAGCAGCTATCAACGCCGTCAAGAGTTTCTACGGCTTGGCGCAAGAAACCACGAATTCTCTGCGTACCAACGATTATGATGGCTTCCTTCTCAAACTGGACCACAACTTTACTGAGAGAAATGTTCTTTCCTTCCGTTACAACCTGCTGAACTCGGAAACCCTTGGGTTTCTTGGTGGTGGGGGGCGCGCATCACCGGCCTCCAGTACAGCCAGGAACAACAAGACCTTCGATCAATCATTTGTGGCCAGCGATACCGCTATGTTGACGGCCAACACGGTCAATGAGGCACGCTTCCAGTGGTCCCGGCGCAGCTTCGATTTTCTCTCTGTGCTCAAGCAGCCCGACCTGGAAGTATCTAATCTGCTCCTTACCGGCAAAAGCACTTCCGATCCAGACTTCTACGAAGAGACACGAGCCCAGTTGTCCGACAGCTTCAGCATCATTTTGGGGAAACATCAATTGAAGATGGGCGCGGATTTCAACCATATCACTGATGATTCCCAGTGGGACCTGTTCTTTCCCGCGCGTGTCATCTTTCCCAACCTGACCACCTTCTTTAATCACACCCCGGCGGTCTTCTGGTTTCCGTTCTTGAGCACAGCCACCTCCCATCCGGGGTTTAGCGTGCCCTTCACACAGGATGTGCCAACTCCCTGGCAGCCGTTCACCCAGACCAGCTATGCCCACAACGCTTACGGGTTCTTCTTCCAGGACGAATGGAAGGCCACACAAAGACTGACTCTGACCTACGGCCTGCGCTACGACTTTGAGACTTATCCCTCGAAGTTCTTCCTAAATAACGACCTGAACAACTTTCAGCCCCGCTTGGGCTTTGCGTTTGCCTATAGCAAGAAGGGGGTAATTCGCGGCGGGTTTGGAATCTTTAACGACCGGCTGATTTCCAGCGTTGGCCAGACCCTGGACACCGCGGAATGGCTCAGCGCCGGGTTCCAACCCAATGCACCAACGCTGTTCCCTGGAATCTCTGGAATTCGGGGCCGATTCATTCAGCCCACGGTCGGTGGTCCGGGAGCAACGACTGCCACCAATAACTTTATTGCTACCGGCCAAGTCCCTAATCTGGCGGTGCGGCCAGTGGGCTTCACTGACAATCTCGACAGGAACCTGCGTACGCCTTACAGCGAGCAAGCCAGCTTGAAGGTCTCTCAGGAAATCGGCGGCGGTGTGGCTGTGTCCGTGAGCTACTTGTACGTGCATGGATTGAAGATCCAAGCCCACACCTCCATGCTCAACGGCGTGCCAACTCCTGGAGCAGTGATTCCCGGCGAACCCGGCAAACCTGTCTTCGGTGACGGAACGCCCGGCGTAGTCCCAGGGCAAAATAAGAGATTGTTTCCCGAACTAGGCGATTTCTTCGTCAAGAGCAGTGGCGGGGCATCGATCTATCACGGCGCAACCTTTGAGCTGGAAAAACGTTTCTCTCATGGATTCAGCTTTCACAGCAGCTATAGCTGGTCCAAGACCATCTCCAACGTCGACTCGGTGGCCAACCTCGCCGATGTTCCCGAAACGAGCCTGGCTCTGGAGCGCTCGCTTTCCCGCCAGAACGTTCCGCAGCGATACACACTGTCTTTCATCAGCGAAATCCCTCGCAGCGTACGCATACTGCACGACTTCAAGTTCAGCTCGCTGCTTTCGCTGGAAAGCGGACAGCCGTTCAACATCTTCGCGGGCTCCGATGCCAACCACGACGGTAATCCGCTTTCTGATCGTCCCGGCAATTTGCCTCGCAACTCTCTCATCGGGCCTGGTTACGCCAGCTTCGATATGCGTGTAGGACGGGCATTTCAATTGAAAGAACGCCTGCGCGCCGAACTGAGCGGCGATATGTTCAACCTGTTCAACCGCACCAACATTAAAGATTTGAACACACTTTATGGAAACACCGTTTTCACCGGCCCCGCCGGCGCCCTTCCAATCCTGGGCTTTGGCACTCCTCGCGACGTCTATAACCCCTTTCAATTCCAGTTCGGCATGAAGCTTAGCTTCTAACGATTCCTGCATGGCTCCACGGATATCATGTCTGTGGAGCCATACATTTTCGCGCAGCTGTCAGCAACAAACTTTACCGCGGATCTGCGCGGATATTCGCGGATTTTGTACGATTTACCACAATATGTTTTGCCAAAAATGCCAGTAGTCTAGTTAGAACGGCTTAAAATCTTTGCAGGCGGAAAAGACTTTGGGGACAGTAGTACAAAAACAAGGGTACGCAGGAAATCTTTCGCTGCCTGGCACAAATCAAATCTGATTGTCAGCAGTGCAGATCAAGGACAAGGCTGGTTGTGGACTCTGCGAGCAACTTCATCTGCTAGGCAGCGAAAAATACTTCCGCACAGATGCCGCAGAGCCTTTTATGGCGACTGAAGATCTCGTCCGCTTCTCGCTGCTGAACACCCAGCATTTCAAGCTGGCGTTTCTGGCCGTCATCCTTTCTCGAATTCGAAAGGAAGTCGATAAGCTGGGACTTAAAGACTTGATCGGCAGTCGCAGCCTTTTCCTGGAGCTGCGCGCCGAGTGGACACAGTTCTTTCATTTCTCGATTCCTGCCCTCACCTTCTCACAGCGAAGGACCGGGCCAGTCCAGAGTGTTTATTGGATCTTTACATCCACTTAACCGGGAATTTACGAGAGCGACGCCGATGTGGGTCTTGTGCGTGCTATGGACCCGCCCCTGAAACACGCCGCATATAGCCAATAGAACCCGTAATTTACGAAATTGACTCGGTTTTTTTCTTTTTATTTTTGCCGGTCCCAATAGAACGATTCGAGTCTCCAGGCGAAATTGAGAACGCCCTGTTCCAATTTGGACGAAGTTATATTCCGGATTAGACGGGTCTATAATCCAAAATGGACGGAGAACCTTTTAGTCTGAAATAGGCTGTGAGTAGAGATGGGCACTACGACCAAAATCACGTTCCAGGACTATGAAAAGCTGCCCGAGCGACAAGGAATCATCTATGAACTCGATGAGGGAGAACTTCTGATGGAACCATCTCCGGCGCTCAGACATAACTTGATAAGGCAGCGCATCGCTCTTCAATTAATGCAGTTCGTTCGGTCCAACCATCTAGGAGTCGTGGTGGAGAAAATGGACTTCCGGCTCGCCTCCGACACAGTAAGAAATCCCGACATGGCGTTTATCACGGGAGAACATCTCAAAAATATCGATCCCGATCATTCTCCGATCAATGGTGCGCCCGCCTTGGCCGTTGAAGTTATCTCCCCCAGCAATCTGGCCCAAGACACGCTCAAAAAAGTGCGCCAATATATGGCTGCTGGCTGCCGTGCTGTGTGGGTGGTTTATCCGGCTTTGCGACTCGTCGAGATACATGACCTTGACGGCATCCGCGCTGTAACCGAACCGCAATCTATCCATGAGAAGCGCCTTTTTCCTGGTCTCGAATTCTCCATTTCGTTAACGGCAATCTTTGACGAAGATCTGCAAAGATGAGCAGCGCGCTCAATGCACCTCACTTTGTCGACACCATCAAGTCTGAGAAGAGACCTTTGTCCTGATACGTGAATGCCATTCTGCTATCAAAGACGCGGCTGCGGTTAATCCATTGGATAACCAAATCCTCTGTTTCCCGTCTATGACAGAGGCCGGAAGTAATCCACGGCCAATTACTCATGAAGACGCAGAACACTGGATGCTGGCTTTTGCTAAGCCTGGCTGTCCTGTGGCGCGGTTCGGCTCTCGCATGGCCCCATCACGACAATCATGCGGATGGGCATCCACCAGAGCACATTCAACGGGCTGGACAATATCTACCGAATTCCCATGGAGTACATCTTGCGCACGACGCAACCGTGAGCATCCTCGCTCTTGGGAAGTTCTGGCCTCGACCAGCCTAGAGTTCTGCGGGAGTTTTGATGATTTTCGCGATGTGAGGGCCAAGCCGGGTAAAGTCGCGCACATTCCATGTGAGCAGAATGGCAGCATTGGCTTTGATGGCGCACTGCGCAATCAGCGCATCATAGGTGGCACCTCCGACAACGGTGTGAGATGCTACCTCCAGTCCCGCAACGTACTCTTGCTCGCTAAGTGAAACCACGGTGAGCCTATCCCGAATCTGCCGGACGATGGCGATGCCTTCCGCTCCGATGATGCGCGGACGAACGGGCAATCCGGTCAAGGTTGAGTAAACTTCCCCCAACGTGCGGAGCGCACAGAAATCGTCTTTGCCCGCACCAAGAAATGCTTTCGTACTTGGAGCATGATGCGGATGATCGGCGTAGAAGACCGGAACCAAAACAGAGCTATCGAAAAACAACTTCAAAAAAGATCGCCCAGGATGTGCTGTACGCGCTCTTCGCGCGAGCGGCGGATGGCATCGTTCACCACGTGGACGGGCAGAGGGTTGCCGGTCCGATAGACGAAAAGGCCGCCTTCCCAGACCATGCCGCTGCCTTCAGCAGAAGCGGACTGTCCGGCTTGCATCGGAAGTTCTCTCTCGACGAGTTGCTGAAGGTAATCCTCTACTGACAGGCCATGGGCGGCAGCTAAAGCTTTCAATCCCTCGGCAATCTCCGGCCTTATGTCCAATGTCATGATTCTTCCTTCTCAGATTATCAACAGTTTACGCCAACGCAAGAAAGGTGTCACGGCGATAACTTGAACTCAAACAGCACAATCCAACAATCGCGATTACACTAGTCATGATGAGCAACGAGACACTTAACTCTCTCTCCCGCGCCTCTTCTTCGTATCTGCGTTCCGCCATGCACCAGCCGATTCATTGGCATGAATGGGGGCCGGAGCCGTTTGAAAAAGCCAAGCGGGACAACAAACCTATCCTGCTGGATAGCGGCGCTGTGTGGTGCCACTGGTGCCATGTAATGGACCGCGAGTCCTATGAAGATCCGCAGATCGCCAGCCTCATCAACGAGCATTTTATCGCCATCAAGATCGATCGTGATGAGCGTCCTGATGTAGACAGCCGCTATCAATCGGCCGTACAGGCCATCAGCGGGCAGGGTGGCTGGCCGCTTACGGCCTTTCTTACCCCGGAAGGCAAGCCCTTTTACGGCGGCACTTACTTCCCGCCCCAGGACCAGCATGGACGTCCCAGCTTCCGCCGCGTGCTGCTTACCCTGGCCCAGGCTTACCAGGAAAAACTCAGCGATGTCCAAGAATCGGCGGAGAGCGTGATGAACGCCATCAGCCAGGCGGAGTCGTTTACCGGAAAATCAGGCTCGATCCGCTCTCAACTCATCGACCGCATTGTGGAATCGGCGGTCAAGCTTTATGACGGCGAACACGGCGGCTTCGGTTCCGCGCCTAAGTTTCCCCATCCCAGCGCCATTGACCTGCTGATGCAACGCCAGGCGGAAAGACACACTGAGGCCGAAGCGCGGCAACTCCTGGAGATTGTCACTTCGACCCTTCAGAAGATGGCCGAGGGTGGAGTCTACGACCATCTCGCCGGGGGCTTCCATCGTTATTCAGTGGACGAACACTGGATCGTGCCGCACTTCGAAAAAATGTCCTACGACAACTCTGAGCTGCTGAAGAACTACGTCCACGGCCATCAGCTTACGGGCAACAAATTCTTTGCCTGGGTCGCCCAGGACATCATCCGCTGGATGGATGAGTGGCTTACCGACCAGCAGCATGGCGGCTTCTATGCCTCGCAGGATGCCGATTATTCGCTCGACGACGATGGCGATTACTTTACCTGGACCTTGCGTGAAACCCAGGCCGTCCTGAGCGGTGAAGAGTTGCAAGTTGCGACTCTGCACTACGACATCGGTGAAGTCGGCGAGATGCACCACAACCATGAGAAAAACGTGCTGCACGTCCGCGCCAGCCTGGAAGATATCGGCAAGCGGATGAAGAAGACACCTGAAGAAATAGGAGCTATTCTTCTCTCCGCCAAGCAGAAGATGCTGGCAGCACGGGTGCACCGCCCTACTCCGTACGTGGATAAGACTGTTTACGTAAGCTGGAATTCCCTATGTATCTCCGCTTACCTCAAAGCTGCACAGGTACTCAGGCTAGACTCAGCGCGCAAGTTTGCCCTGCGCTCGCTGGATCGCATTCTTTCCCAGGGATGGAACCCGGAATCAGGGTTGCAACATGTGATTGCCTACTCCGATCCGCAGGCGGCCAGGCGGCAGGTTGCAGGCGTGCTGGAAGACTATGCCTTCATGGTAATTGCCTGCCTGGACGCATACGAGGCCTCCTCTGACCTGAGTTATTTCAACTTTGCCCGCAAGATTGCGGATGCCATGATCGATCGCTTTCATGATCAGACCAGTGGTGGTTTCTTTGACATTGCGACCACAACAAACGTCGATGACGCCGAGCTTTTGGGCGCTTTGACCGCGCGACGGAAGCCCTTGCAGGATTCGCCTACGCCCGCCGGAAATCCAGCGGCAGCCATCGGGTTGCTGCGCCTTCATGCCTTCACTAATGCGACCAAATACCACGATATCGCCGAAGACACCCTGGAGGCGTTTGCCGGAATCGCAGAGCACTACGGCCTGTTTGCGGCAACCTACGGAATTGCCCTGAACATGTACTTGCATCCGCACACTCAGGTCATCATCACCGGCACGGGAGAGCAGGCGGAGCGTCTCCATGCTGCCGCCCTCAATCGCTTCTCGCTCAACAAATCTGTGGTGCGCCTGGCCCAGGGAGAGGTCGTGCCCCAGATGCTTCCTCCGGCGCTGGCCGAAACGGTGCCCAATCTACCGGCGATCAAGGAAGGAAAAACGGTAGCCGTAGTATGCAGCGGGTTTGCCTGCCAGCCGCCGATCTCTGATCCAAGCCGTTTGGAAGAAACGTTAAAAGAGCAAATGGCAACTGGCAAATAGCAATTAGCAAAACAACAATTTGCCACTGATGACGCTGATGAAACTGATTTACGCTGATTGCGCCAGGACTGCTGGTGGCTGAGTGCTTCTTCTCCCCACAAACAACATCACTGCGGCCACCACCGCCAGTCCTGCCGACAAATAAAATGGCAGGCGGGCGCCAAAGTGTTTCCATAGCTCACCGGTGAGCAAGCTGGCCAGCAGCGTGGCAATGCTGGTGGAGAAATAAAAGACGCCAAATGCCCGGCCGCGCGAGTCGGCTGGCACCGTATCCACTACCAGGGCACGCAGCACTGGACCGGTGAGCGCATAGTACAGCCCATAACAGCCCATCATGATCCACAACAGCGCGTGGCTGGAAGCAATGGCGAAGGCGCAATAGGTGGCGGCAAACACCAGATATCCGATGCCAGCAATGACTGGTTTGGAGCGCCGGTCAGAGAGCCAGCCGGCCGGCCAAGCCCCTAACGCATAGACCACATTGAAGGTCAGCCCCAGCAGCGGGGCAAGTTTGGGACTGATCCCGGTTTCCTGGGCGCGAAGAACCAGAAACATGTCGCTGGAATTGCCTAACGAGAAAATCAAGACTGCGGACAGCATGTAATAAAAGCGCCGAGAAAGATTGCCAGGCTGCCAGATGGGACTCCTGGACTTGGCAACGACGCGAGTTCCTGTCTCGCGGACCAGCAGCACCGCCAGAATGCACACCAACCCAGGGACAGATGCAGCCCAGAAGACAGTGCGCAGATTCGCAGTTTTCGCCAGAATTGCCAGGGCCAGCAATGGACCAATGACTGCTCCGGCTGAGTCAAGAGACTGCAACAGCCCAAAAGCGCTTCCTGTTTTCTCTTTTTCCACCGACTCGGCCAGCATTACATCGCGTGGCGAGCCTCGGATGCCCTTGGCCGTGCGGTCGGCAAAACGGACCAGCAGGACGTGCCACCACAGGGTACTGAGCGCCAGAAGCGGCTTAACAACGTTGGCCAGAACATAGCCAAAGACAACGATGGGTTTGCGCCGCCGGACAATGTCGGTGAAATAGCCGGAAAACAGCTTGCCGAGTGAGGCCACGCTCTCTGCAATGCCTTCAATCAGGCCGAGCACAGCCGGGCCAGCGCCCAAGGATATGAGAAAGGCCGGGAGAATCCAATAGGCCATCTCGCTGGCAATATCGTTGAACAGCGATGTTGCGCCAAAGATAGCTACATTCCGCCTGGCGCCCGGTGTGATTTGAGGTGTATTCATCCGGCCAAATTAATACGTTAACAGAATGTCCCCCAACACCTTAATTTCTTTTGGGGTGATAATGTTCAACCCTCGGTTCAAGGCGAGCCAGAAAAAACTTGCGTGCGGTTGCCTGCCCAGCAACTCTCGATCTGAGTCTTGGCATCTCATTCAACGCGCCACAGGGGGTTAGGAATGCGAATTTCACGCGCCTTAGATGGCGCTGCGCAATTTTTCAAGTTGATGATTGATCCCGAACTCTACTGCCTGGCGTGGATCGCATTGCAAAACCACTTCAAAAAGCCGAAGAGCAATTCGGAAGCCAAGGTCGAGAAGAAAAAGGCCAAGGCAGTTACCTCCCTCTAAGTCCGAGACATCTGAAATTTCACCGGAGAGGACGCAAGGGGCGCAAAGGAACATCAAAAATCTTGCCGCTGATTTACGCGGATTTGCGCTGATAAACCAAAAACCTGGGAATTTGGAACTGGTCAAGGCTTATAGAGCCGAAAGTTTTGAAAAAGCCGATTTGCAGCCCAACTTCAGGGAGATTTAACTGCTCGCAGAGATCTTTCGTGCAAATGTCTCGTTACGTCATTCCGGAGGATGCATCTCGGGGTCCCTCACTTCGCGCCTATCAACTTCGTTGTGCTCAGTTCTTGCAGCGCTGCGTTCGGGTAACACTCTACTCCAGTTGATTTTCCCTCTTAACTCGTCCCCGCGAGTCTTAAGCAGAACGACCCCGCAGGCAATCTGCGGGGTCGCGGTAGTCTGTTGGGATTGGCTGAAGGCGTTGCTCCCTAATCTTGCAAGAGGCCTTGTGCGAATCCTAAATCGCCAGGACTTCAGAGCTTACGCCCTAAGCCTCAGCCACCTCACGTTTATTTTTACTACTACAATCAGAACTTTTCATTTTTTTGGATCGCCCTCCTTTCCCGTGTAATTTAAATATTAATCAGTCCTAATTCAGAAGTCAACTTTTGGACGATGGTTATTGCAAACATTACCCCAGGCGCTGTGGTGACGGGTAAAATCACAAGCGCGGCATAGCCACAACCAAAACAAACCTTTGAAACACGGAGGAACAGAGGAAGCAGAGGAAACCAAAACCCTTAACCACACGTTCCCCTTCTCAAGCTCAGGTCAGTGCAGGCTCCGGAACGACGAAGTTTTAAGGGCGAAGGACATGAAGGAACGGCAAAGAAAATCTTCGCAAATCCTTCGCGGCATGGCACGAATCTGATTGTTAGCAATGCAGATGTACGCAGACCGAGGAGAATTTGGGGGTGAATTTTTCTCCGCTCCTGGGGAGGAATCCTTTTACAATGGAGGGGTAGAGAGCCTAACGTCATCCGCGATGACTTAAACTTTCGTGGCCTTTATTTCACTAGCTCCATCTCCGCCAAAAGCATGATAAAAACCAGAGCTGCCAGCAGATTAGAAGTTTCCAACTGAAAATTATTAATTCATTAATACCCTACTTACTATCCCCACCCCCTGCAGATACTCCAAGGATACTGTAAGGATATTTTGAGTCAGAAAGAGCTTTGCAATCGCTAATAAAGCACTGGAGCGACGGAATAGAAGAATGCCGGAATCAGGGGCCGGAACTGATCCAAGCCTTATGCTTCGCCACTACGGAAAATTTGCGCGAAAAAGCACGATTTCAAAGCACCTCGTAGTACGAAGGAAGAGCAAAGAAACTCTTCACACGGAAGAAAAGATTTTTAGAAATAGTAATACAGGACACGAACCAGAATACAAACACATACGAAGTTAGTGGAAACTCAGCATGCCAAGCGACGCACCGAAATTGCCGGAACAAGGTCTCAAAGTCTCTGTTGAAGCGGAAGCTGCGCCGCCATCGGATGATCGGTTCGCAGCCGACCTGCGCGGATTCGGGCCGCTCGGAATTATCACGATTCTCGTCATCCTGCTCACCGGCAATGTGTCCGCCGGTAAAGCAGTGGTTGTGCCCGTAGGGGCATTTCTGGTATTGGTATGGGCGTGGCGGTCGCGCACGCCATGGCGTGAAATCGGCTATGTACGCCCCAAGAGCTGGATCGGCAGCCTAGCCATCGGCCTCGCTTTCGGCATCGCCTTCAAATTCGTGATGAAAGCCATCGTGATGCCCCTTCTCGGGGCCGATCCGATCAATCCGGCCTACCATTTCCTCGCCGGAAACCGGGCCATGCTCCCATCAGCTATATACTCCATGATCGTCGCTGCGGGTTTCGGAGAAGAGACCTTGTTTCGTGGGTACATGTTCGAACGGTTTGGCAAGCTTTTCGGACCCGGCGCGCGGGCCAAAATATTCATTGTGCTGCTCACGTCTGTTTGGTTTGGACTGGGCCACTACGCTGACCAGAGGCTCGCCGGCGCCGAGCAGGCCACAATCACCGGGCTCGTGTTCGGTGCGATCTTCGCAGCCACCGGCCGAATCTGGATGCTGATGTGTGCGCATGCGGCCTTCGACCTGACTGCGGTCGCGCTAATCTATTGGAACCTCGAATCCAAGGTGGCACACCTCGTCTTTAAATAGTCTGGAAGTTCTCCGCCCATCTTGTATCCGTCCACAGCCCGCCGCAGGCCAGAAGAATCGCTGACAGCCGCAGTTCCCCTCGATATCACGTCGATGTAGCCGTTAAACGGGCTCTCGGTGCGAAACTTGGAACTCTCAAAGAGAAAGCAGGTTAACGGCAAGTGAAAATAGAGCGGCATTCCAACCGCCCTTATTCTCATTTGGCGGCTAGCCGTTCTACCGAGCCGCTCCTCGCGGACGCTTGATATTTGTAGAGCGCTTTCTCCCCGGTAATCGAATTGGCAGTCACAAACAGCGGTTCAATGTCCGTGGGCAGAGACTTCAGCCGTTCCAGGGCCCGCTGCACCTCGGGACGAACCATGCTGTACTTTGACAACATCGTCTTGGCCGCGGTGTAGTCTCCCTGGGCTTCGGCGGTGAGCAGATCGTGGTCTAGATCTCTGACGGCAGTCTTGATCTTGTCGAGATTCACGCTGAAAGTTCCATCGGGGTTGGCAACAAAACCGCCTTTGTCCAGAAAGAAATTGAACTGCATGGCCATGCCTCGGGCATGTGCGTCCTGCAGGCCAAAGCGCAAGGTACGGAATGAGGAGGCGAGGTAGGTAGTGTAAAGCTGTCGTTCGGCTTCCGGACCGTGAGGAATCGGCATCTGAATGGCGCCTTGATCGGCCTGCGACATTAAATGCTGCAACGCAAATAAGCCGGTGACATCGGCCTTGGCTTCTTCAATGGCGCTGTAAAGTTCTTTCAACTCCAGCCGGGGATTGGTCGATCGTCCATTCACATTGATCTGGTGCGGACCCAGGCCATGAGTCAGTTCGTGGGCGACGATGTGGGTGAAAAACAAATCGAAGTTCACATCCTTCTGGGCAGCGCCGGCCAGCACGACCTGGGAGATAGGGGACAAAATAGCTTTGAACTTTGCCTCTTGCACATTCTTCAACATTACCCTCTTGCTGCCCTTCTGCTGCACGACCTTGTCATCGTTGGGCAGGTTGTAGGCAGCAGTTTGGACGCCATGATTACCGTCACCAGCGCCGAAAACCTCGTTGACTACCCGAATCGGCGCGAGCGCGCCGAGTTTTGGATTGCGGAACTGCGGATCTTCAGGGAGGTTGTTCTCGATGTCTTGAAGATGCTGGCCAAGGAAAGCAAGCCGGGCGGTTTCTTGGTCATCGCGAATATTGATGTAAGCCTCGAAGGCCGCCTTATATCCAAAGAGTTCATCATTGTAGGTTTCGTACGGCCCGAATGTGACATCTAGCGGAGCATCCAGATCCATCCACGCTACGTCACTTTCAAAATAATTATTGGAGCTGAATGCCTGGGCACGGGTCGTCAGGAACTTTTTCAGGCTGGGATTGTCGGTCAGGGCGGCGGCCTCGCGCAGCAGCCTGCCGGCCTTATCGAGATCGAGTTTGTATACCTGACTATAAGGGACCATTTTCAACTTGTGGTTTTTGTCTCGCCGGATGATGGTGAAAAAACCTTCTGCCAAGGTTTTGGACTCCGGATAAAGCGTCTTGGCCCAGCTTTCAAATTCATCCTTGCTCATGTCTTCAGGATAGAAATTGGCGCCCGCAGGCTTCTTGGGAGGAACCCCAGGAAGGAAGGCTTGGTGCTCGTCAATCTCCGACCACGGGCCCTTGTTGATCCAAAAATAATGGAGCCGTTCGCGGCCTAGAGGCGACTTGTCCTGCTGGAGCTTCTGGTAAAGAGCAACATCGCCACTCCAGAACTGGTTCATGAAGATGTGGTTGACAATGCGGGCGGCCTGGACCAGTTTCGCCAGCGCCTTCTTGTCCCCGGCGGAGAGGCCGGAAGTATCCACTTGCAGCGGTGTGGGCGCAAAACGCGCCGACATCTTCTGGAGATCAGCCAAGCCAGGGGTTGAGGTAGTGGAAGTCTCTTGAGCGATACAGATGGTCATAGCGAGTAAGGATGCAAGAAAGAGCCTGCGCATACACAAAGGATAACGCAGTTCATTGGGTAAATGGTGATTGTCGATTCTTCGGAGTCGCACTCTGCTTCTTCACCACAGCCGGGGCGGCTGTGCCACACGTCAGGATGACAAGGGCACAAGGCAGGAAAAGACTCGCTATCTCACTGGCTCCAGTTCGTGTTCATGCTCAGTCGCAACCTCCTCAGCCACCTTCTTCTTGCCAAAGACATTGCGAAAGCCCTGCTGAAGCCTGTCGAGGTACATGTAGTAGATGGGCGTGATGTAGAGTGTTAAGGTCTGAGAGAAGACCAGGCCCCCCACGACTGCCAGGCCCAACGGGCGGCGAGATTCTGCGCCGGCGCCAAAACCTATCGCGATGGGCAAAGTACCCATCAACGCAGCCATGGTGGTCATCATGATCGGACGAAAGCGTACCAGCGCGCCCTGATAGATCGCCTCCTTGGCGCTCTTTCCTTCTTCGCGCTGGGCGGCGAGCGCGAAGTCGATCATCATGATGGCATTCTTCTTCACCAGGCCGACCAGCATGATTACACCGACAAACGCATAGAGGCTCAATTCAACCTTAAAGATCAGGAGCGTGAGCAGGGCACCTACACCAGCGGAAGGCAATCCGGAGAGAATGGTGATGGGATGGATAAAGCTCTCGTACAGAATCCCCAGCACAATGTAGATCACCAGAACAGCCATCAGCAGCAACATGCCAAGGCCGGTGAATGAAGACTTGAAGGCCTGCGCGCTGCCCTGCAAACTGGTGGTAATGCTCTGGGGCAAGACTTCGCCGGCGGCGCGATTTACGGCATTGATTGCGTCCCCAATCGAGGTTGCCGGGTCGAGATTGAAACTGAGAGTAACGGCGGGCAACTGACCCAGATGGTTCACCGTGAGGGGACCCACTTCCCGCTTAAAAATTGCCACAGCACTGAGGGGGACGAGTTGGCCGGTTTTTGAATGGATGTACAACATTGAGAGCGCCGATGGATCAAGCTGGAACTGTGGCCCCAATTCCATGATCACCTTGTATTGATTATTAGGAGCATAGATGGTTGAGATCTGACGCGAGCCATAGGCGCTGTACAGAGCATCTTCCACTTGCCGCGGATCAACATTCAGGGCCGCCGCTTTATCGCGATCGATTTGCACTGTGACCTCAGGGTTGGTGATTTGCAAATCGGTGGTCACGTCCAGAAAGCCATTCAAGGCCCGGACCTTTTGCTCCAAAATGGGCGCGTAACGGTAAAGCTCATCGGTATCCGGGCCCTGCAAGGTGAACTGATACTGGCTTTTTGAGAGCTGGCCGCCAATGCGGATGGGTGGCGGAATTTGCAAGTAAGCATTGATGCCGGGGATTTGCGAGATCTTGGGCCGCAGCTCTTCGAGAACCTTCTCCACATGAGGGCGCTCACCTCTAGGTTTCAAGCGAGCAAATACCCTGCCGGTATTGAGGCTGGAGTTCACGCCACCACCACCCACGGTTGAGCTGTAAGAGGCCACCCACGGACTCTTGCCGACCTCTTCGGCTATCTGCTGTTGATGGCGGACCATATCGTCAAACGAAATGCCCTGTTTACCCTCGGTGAAGGCAAAAATCTGTCCTTGATCTTCATTGGGCAAGAAGCCTTTGGGGACTGCTCCATACAGCCATACGGTAGCGCCGAGAACCACGAAAGAAAACATCAAGGTCGCAAAGGGATGCGCCATGACCTTCTTCAAGCTCCAGTCATAGGAACGCAGCATCCCGTCAAAAACGGCTTCACTCTTTTTGTAAAGCACCCCATGTTTTTGATGGGCCGAGGCGCGCAGAAAACGGCTGGAAAGCATGGGCGTGAGGGTGAGCGAGACGAAACCAGAGACTAAGATGGAGACGCCGATGGTGACGGCAAATTCATGCAGCAGACGGCCAACCAGCCCTCCCATAAACAAAACCGGGATGAACACGGCCGCCAGGGAGAGCGTCATGGAGATGATGGTAAAGCCTATTTCGCGGGCTCCATCCACGGCTGCCTGATAGGGGCGCTTGCCCATCTCCATGTGGCGCACAATGTTTTCCAGCATCACGATGGCGTCATCCACCACAAAACCTACGGAGAGCGTGAGCGCCATCAGAGAGAGGTTATCGACGCTGTAGCCCAGCAGGTACATGGTGGCAAAGGTGCCCACGATCGACATGGGCAGCGCCAGGCTGGGAATGATGGTAGCCGAAACATTGCGCAGAAAAAGGAAGATCACCATGACCACAAGGGACATGGTCAATATGAGCGTGAACTTTACGTCATTGACGGAATCACGTATGGAGACGGAACGGTCATAGAGAACATCGAGATTGACCGCCTGGGGCATCTGGGCCCGAAACTCAGGAAGCAGCTTCTTGATTGAATCGACGACCTCAACTGTATTGGTCCCAGGTTGCCGGAAAATGGGGAGAGTAATGCCACGCCGTCCATTGAACCAGCTTGCAGTCTTGTCGTTCTCGACGCTGTCAAATACCCTACCAACTTCATCCAGGCGTACGGGAGAGCCATTTCGATAAGCGACAATGAGGTTGCGGTACTGGTTGGCATTCAACAATTGGCCGGTGGCCTGCACTGTGTAGGCAGTGGAGTGGCCGTACAAGGTGCCCGTAGGAAGATTGACATTGGCATTGCGAATAGCATTTTCGACGTCGTCAATACCGATCTGATGGACCGCGAGAGCACGAGGATCAATCTGCGCGCGGACCGCATATTTCTGGGCGCCAAATACCTGTACCTGGGCCACTCCGCTGACCATGGAGATACGCTGGGCCACAGTGGTTTCAGCATACTCATCCACGTCAGACAATCTCATGGTGGGTGAATTCAAGCTAAGGTAAAGAACGGGCTGATCGGCAGGATTGACCTTCTGGTAGGAAGGCGGGGTCGGCAACTCCGGCGGCAACTGGGAAAGCGTCTTGGCGATCATGGCCTGCACGTCCTGGGCGGCGGCGTCGATGTTGCGGTCCAGGGCAAATTGCAAGGTGATGCTGGTACTACCCAGGGCGCTGGAGGAGGTCATGGAGTCCAGGCCAGCAATGGTAGAAAACTGTTTTTCCAGAGGGAGCGCTACCGCGGAGCCCATGGTTTCTGGACTGGCTCCGGGAAGACTGGCGTTGACCTGAATGGTGGGAAAATCGACATTAGGCAGGTCACTCACCGGCAACAAACGATAAGCAAAAATGCCGAACAACAAAATTGCCGCCATGATTAACGTGGTGGTAATTGGGCGCCGTATAAATAATTGTGTATTCATGAATAGCTACTGGCTCTTGGCTGCTGGCTTCTAGTAAAACCGCTGCTTCTGAGCAAAAAATCTTTTATGACGCTCCCTTGATCTCCACCTTGCCGCCGGGAACGATGCGCAGTTGTCCGTCGGTCACAATGCGCTGTCCTGCCTGTAGGCCGGAGGCGATGACAGCGTTGTCGCCCACGGTCCACCCCACTTTGACCGGCTGGGGTTGCACTGTCAGGTCTTGGCTCACCACATAGACATACGTCCCGTTCTGGCCGGTCTGCAATGCAGCACTGGGAATAACCACGGCATTCGGCTGGGTGGTCAGAGTCAAATTTACATTGACAAACTGCCCCGGCCAGAGAGCGCGCTGCTGATTTTCAAAAGTTGCCTTGAGCTTGATGGTGCCGGTGGTGAGATCAACCGAGTTGTCGATAAAAGTAAGCTTCCCTTCAAAATTCTGGCCGCTTCCCTGAGGGGCCGCTTCCACTTTCAAAGATTTTGCCATTGAGTATTTCTTCACTTCGGCAAGCTGCTGCTCCGGGACCGAGAAGGTCACATAAATCGGCTCAATCTGATTGATCGTGACCAGTATGGGCACGTCATTGGCTTTTACCAGGTTTCCGGCCTTCACACCCACATTGCCAGTGCGGCCGTTGATGGGCGAATAAATTGATGTGTACTCTAAATTGATTTTGGCGGTTTCGACCGCTGCCTTGTCGGCGGCCACCGCTGCGTTGAGAGCATTGAAGCTGGCCAATGTGGCATCCACCTGCTGCTTGGAAACCACGCCCTCACGTCCCAGGCCTTGGTAACGTTCAGCATCTATTTTGGCGTTCTCCGCCTGGGCCTGGTCTTTGGCCAAGGTGCCTTCCGCCTGGCGCAAGGCGGCCACGAAAGGAGCACGGTCAATGGTAAACAGGAGCTGGCCATTTTTTACAAAATCACCCTCTTTGAAATGGACGCCCACCAGTTGGCCGGAAATCTGCGGCTTGATGCTCACGGTGGCAATGGCTTCGACATTGCCAATGGTCTGTACTTGCACCGGCATGCTCCGCTCCGTCACCGTGGCCACCGTCACCGGAGCTGCTGGCGCCTGTGGCTTTGCTGCCTGGACCGCCTGCTTGTCGGAACATCCAAAAACGAACGGTAAAAGAATAAGTGCACAAATTTTAAGGTTCAATGTTTTCATAATTATTTCTTGGTCATCTTCCCAGGTTGCGGGAGAGACGCGCGTACGTCCGCAGCCCGAGAAGAAAAAGTCTTTGCATGATTCCCATTGGCGCCGTTCGCACTCGCAGTCGGAGACTGCATGCCCGCCAGCCAAATCGCAGCCAGCGTAGTGGCAACTTGCTCGGGATCAAATTTCTGATATTGCTCGCCCCCAAAGAGTTCCTGGATCAGGAAGTGGTAGACCACCATGCCGAAGAACCCGCGGGCCGCCAGCAGCGGATCTACCTTGCGAAACTTGCCTCGCCGAATACGCTCCCGAATATGGCTGCCCAAGGCCTCGTAGTAGTCCGCCACAAAAGTCCGGAAGAAACGCTCGGAAAGTTTGTGGTTTTCAAGGGCCGTGAACCACAACAACCTGGTGAGCTCGGTATCGCGAGAAGTGCGGACCAGAAATTCGCGCGCCATGGCGGAAAAAATCTGAAGGTCATCGCCGCCACTTTTAAGGATCTCATGAATGCGGGTCCGTCTTCCCCGCGTGGAGCACTGTTCTTCGATAATGGTCCAGTAGAGATTTTCTTTGCTCGGAAAGTGGCGAAACAACAAAGCCTCATTCACTCCGGCTTCGTCCGCAATCTCTCGCGTGGTTGTCCCCTGATAGCCCTTGCGGGCAAACAAACCTATAGCCACATGCATAATCTGCTGGCGACGGTCATTAGCTGAGAGACGAAGAGACATTTGCCTGAAAGTAAGTGAATACTTACTTTATCAATTAGACTGGGCTTACTCAACCTTGTCGCAGCGAAAGGCAGTAAAGAAGTGTAAAGGAATGTTGTGTTTCAGCAAAGCGTCGTTCCCGCAGTGTGTTCCCGCAGTATTTCGCAACTCGGCAAGGCGCTCTTCATCCTGGCGACAAAATACCTGTTGCGCTTCGCACACCTTGTTCGACGCGCTCTGTCTTACGCGGAGAGGAACTTGATTGATTCAAAACTTTTCGACACAATCAAGCTGGGCTGTGTCGTGATACAAGGAAGGTGAAGTCATGTCGAAACCAAGCAAATACAAAATCCCAGCAGCGGCGGTTGGAGCCATTGCGATAGGCTCCTTTGCAGTGGGCGCATTGGCAATAGGAGCGCTGGCGATCGGTAGGCTCGGGATCCGTCGATTGGCCGTTTACAAGGGTTCCCTTGCCTCGGTGGAAATCGGGGAACTTTCAGTCGGACGTCTTAAGGTGAAAGAACTTCTGGTAGAGGACAGTCTGAAGCTGCCCGTCGACTAAATGTCTTGCCAAAGTTTTTTGTGAATCGTTGAGGCGGAACGGGAGTTCCGCCTCGATTGCGAATTTATCCCAGATACTTCAGGAAGTACTTAGGCGAACTCTTGTCAAAGCCGGGGAAGACCTTTTCCAGTTCCTTGTTCCCCAGGTGACGGTACACAGCTTCGCTGAGCACCTGGCGAAAATCCGTGGTAACGGCCAGATCGCGGCCTTCATAGAGCTGCTCCTGCTGGAGACCCGGCCAGTGGCCATAAGCTCTGCCGCCCTTGACCGGGCCGCCCAGCACAAACATCACATTGGCGTGGCCATGATCGGTTCCGCGATTGCCATTCTCGCGAGCGGTGCGACCAAACTCTGACATGCTGACGATTACGGTATCTTCGCCAAGATCGCCCAGGTCGGTCCAGAATGCCGTGATGGCTTGGGAGAACTCACGGGTCAGGTTAGCGATCTGTCCCTGCACGCTGCCTTCGTTGACATGATGGTCCCATCCGCCAATATCGGCGAAGGCCACCTCGACGCCCAGGTTGGCTTTAATGAGCTGGGCCACTTGACGCATGCTGTCACCAAAACGTCCTCTGGGGTAGTTAGCGCCGGCCGCTGGGGTGTATTTTTCCGGGTCAGCCGATTTCAGCATCTTCACTGCTTCAAAGGTCTCATTACCAGTGCCATGCAGTACTGTATCCACAGACTGCTCGTACATGGCTTCAAAGCTGTTGCTGGCGGCATTGCCTGCCGGGCCGCGTCCACCGACCGCGAATTCCCGGATATTTCCCATGGCGACCGCTGGGGAGGCACCAGCCAGAGTGCGAGGCAACGCTCCACCCATCGCCACAGCCCGGAAAGGTGATGGGCTGGTTTCGTTAATACCGACCAGAGCACGGTTAAGCCAGCCATCTTCAGTAGCTTTGACTCCGGGCGTGCCCGATTCCATGTAGTCCTGCGCATCAAAATGGGAGCGGGTGTTGTCGGGCGATCCAGCGGCATGCACCAGGGCCAGATGGCCGGCATCCCACAAAGGTTTGAAAGCCGTCATGGAGGGATGCAAGCCGAAGAAACCATCCAAGTCGATCGCGCCTTCACTGCCCCGGGGGCGGGGAATAGCGATGCTCGGCCGCATGGAGTAGTAAGCCGACTCGCCGTGGGGCACCACGATATTCAGCCCGTCAGCCGCTCCGCGTTGAAACAAAACCACGAGGCGCTTCTTTCCCGAGCCCACTCCAGCAGTTTCCGCCGCGTATACAGCCCGGGTAAGGAAGCTGGGAATCACGCTGGTCCCAACAACCGCCAGCGCGCCGCCTTTTAAAAATACTCTGCGAGTAATCGCCATAATGCTTCTCCTTGGGATTCCCTTTATCTTCTCATCTTCGTTGAAATTCAGGTGACCCCATTATCAACCCGGCAATTGCGCCATAGTTGGGTCCTTTGTCGGGATCATCGAGCTTGCGCTGGGTGACTTGCGGGTCGGCCAGTTGCTTCTGGATCACGGCGTTGGTTTGTGCCGACAGGTCTCCTCCCAGGATTTTTTGCGCCATAGTTGCCACAGCGGAGTCGGTGTCCTGGGGAGCGGCGCCTTCTAGAATCGCTTGTGGGTTGGGAGTCATGCCTGGCAGTCGTCCCGCCCCAAGCTGGAGGGCAAAGTTCATGCGGTTAACCAGGGCAGAGGAGTTTACCCAGGTTTCCGCCTTCATGGAATAACCGGTGGGCGGCTGCATACCGTAGAGAGGCATGCCCATGCGATTGAGCGTTTGCACCAAGGGCATGGCATTCTGCACATCAACCCCTGAGGCGCGTACGGCCGACGCCACAAACTCCAGGGGAGTCTTTACTTTTGCGCGATAGGAGTCTGCCGCCCAGAATTCCGGCGAACGGAACATGGTCCGTAGCACTTCGCGGATGTCTCCGTCTTTTTTCAGGAAAGTGTCGGCCATGCGATCAATCAGGCTTTGTGGAGGATTATCAGAGACGAAGCGCATTGCCAGCTTTTTGGAGACGAACTTTGCGGTTGAAGGATGGTGCGCCAGGATGTCCAGCATCTCCATTGCCTCGCCTTCGCCTTTTTCCTTGATCTCATGTCCCAACACATATTTCTTGCCCGGCTCATGAGCGCGCTCGTTGAAGGTGAAATCGCCGCCGCGCTGGGGCTGTTGAATGCTCCAGCCGGTCAGGACTTTAGCTAGCTCGGTTACATCTTTTTGCGTGTAGCCTCCGTCCACACCTAGAGTGTGCAACTCCATGATTTCGCGCGCATAATTCTCATTCAGGCCGCTAGGCCGGTTCTGCTTGGCTTGTTGAGCCTGTTTCTGGTTGTTGCCCTGATCTTGATTACCGTTGCCATTGCCGCCGGATGGAAACCGGGGCCGGCCAAAGCCTCCACCGAAGCCGCCATTGCCTCGGGGGAACCCTGCCGGGCGATTCAACCCTTGACGCCTCTGAGGTCCATATTTGGCCAAATCGGAATTGGGACCAACACTCTGCCAGTTGTCCAGGTAAAACAGCATCGCTGGGCTCTTAGCCGTGGCCACCAGAAGATCTTTGAATTTGCCCAGAGCGTGAGGCCGGATTACATCCCGCTCATAGGCAGTGATCATGTAACGGTCTGGGCCTTTACCGATAAAAACGTTGAAGTGGTTGAACCAGAAATCGGACATGACCTCATCAAGCTGGCGCTCGCTGTAGACGGCACGCAGCAGCTTTGACTGGGCCAACTCGCCGCCGACTACAACCTGAGGATTTACGATGGCCTGTATGGTTTCGCGCTGCTGGGGCGTCATGCCCTCCATCATCTGCATGCCCTGGTCGCCCTTTAATGAGCGGCCCAGCGCCAGGCGCTCGTCGGCGCTCATTTTCAAAATGTTTTTATAACGCTGGTCGGGTGGCATTTCCAGCAACTGGACTGCATCAACATCGGCGTACATGCGGGCTTCAAGCTGTTTTTGCCGCTTTTGTTTCTGCTCCGGAGTCATTTGGTCGTCGCTGGAGCCGTCCATCTTCACTTCGGCACTGGCATCATCCTTTTGTTGCTGCTTGTCCTGTTGCTGCTTTTGCTCGTAAGCAGCGATGCGCGACTCATAGATGGCACGCTTGGCCGGATCGGAGGGCATAGACATGCGGCCATTCTCAACCGCCTTTAGCACTTGTGGAGGCGGGAAATTTTCCACCATCTCGCTGGTGCTCATCTTTAAGGTACGGAATGGGGCCAACCGGGCTTCTACTGCTCCATCGTCGATCTTTTCCGGGTGGAGTTGCTCCTCAAACCACTTTTCCAACCCTATCGAGCGGACCTTTTCCATGTCGCCGGGCCGGGGGCCAAAACTAAACCGATTGAGGATGTGCAGGACGCGTTTGTCGTCATCCATCTGCGCCGCAGAGTTGTCGGCCGCAGAGTTCTTGGATTTGGATTTTTTGTCGGCGGCAAGCAGCGCGACGGTTGAGATCAAAATGGCAAACGTCGCCAGGACGAATAGATAGCGGGTGGTTCGCATGGACACTCCAGGCAGCCTCATGTCTGGAGGATATTAACCCTAAAATCGAGAAAAGTTGTTGAATTTAATAGGCCCCGAGTTACGAAAGGTAGATTCGGCCGCGGTTGAGGCGACGGTTCAGCTCAGAAGTCAGGTGGTCGATGTCCGTAGGCGAAATATTACAAGCCACATCCGAGCCAATAAAGGGGCTTGCCTTCTCCTCCTGGGAGGCCCAGGGGCGGGGTGGAGTCATAACGTCTACGGCCTCCCGTCGAAGCTGTACCAGAAGAGCATAGACAATCTCTGGGTCCAATTTCTCCGGGGCGAGCCAGGCAATCTGGGCAGCAGCCTCCCCCAGCGATAGTTTCTGCCGGTAGGGGCGGTCACTCAGCATGGCATCGAAGGTGTCGGCCACGGCGATGATCTTTACCGGCAAGGAAACCTCATCACTGCGCAGGTGATCGGGATAGCCGGACCCATCGGCGCGCTCGTGATGCGAACGCACCACCTCAGGAATGTTTGGCCAGGGGAACTGCACCGTGGAAACAATCTGATGACCAATGACCGTATGGTCAACCATCTCCCTAAATTCCATGGGTTCCAGCCCCCCAGGTTTGCTGAAGATGCGCTTGTCCACGCTTATTTTCCCAATATCATGCAAATAACCGGCCGAGCGCAACTCAGTCAATTCCGTTGTGTTCAGGCCTATCGCTCCTGCTATTACCGCCGCATACCTGCCTACGCGCAGGGAATGTCCCTGCATGTGTATTTGTTTGGCATCGATGGTGGCGGCAAAGGCTTCCAGCGCTTCGTCCCAGAATGAATGAACCGAGGCGATTAAACGCAGATTTTCTGCGGTGCGCTCCTGTAACGACATCATAAGTTGATGGTTATGAATAGCGAGAGCTATGAATGGCGCCAGTTCCCCGATGAGCTTCAGCAATTCTCCAGAGTAGTCCGCGCTGCCCTCTCGTTCCCCCAGCATCAGCGTTCCCACCAGCTTTCCGCGCACCCGAAGAGGCACAAGATAACGGAACCAGACGCTGGAAAAGTTTCCAGTAGAACTTAGAAAGGTGTCGCAACGTTCTTGGCATAGCATCTGCGGACCAGCCGCCCGGTTTAGAGCATGAACATGCTTGGGCAGCAAGGGAAAGACCGCAGTCTGGGGAAACAGAGCAAATCCTGTAGCGGCGATAGAGCTGAGCATCGCTGGTTTGTCTTGAAAACGAAACAATGCTCCTGAACTTGCGCCGACAGCGGAGATTACCAAATCCAGAGCTGCCGCAGCAGTTTGGCGCAGATCGCGTTCGCCAGTAAGCACTGGCCCCAGATCGGCGAGGATCTGCGAGGCCAGCAATGGAGAAGTTGTACGAGAGTCCGTCAATGAGATGTCGCGAACTCCAGAGCGAATCAGGTTAACAGTCCGCTCTAAAACGGAAAAGGCAGGGTGCTTTGGTGATTAATACCAAGGAAGCTGCTGGTAAAGCAGGGAGTCGTTAGTTCTTAGTCCTTAGTCCTTAGCCAAAAGGCAAGACCTGTTAGCCGCGAATGGACACGAATGAACGCGAATGAAGAAATAATGGCGCATAACAGGCAATTGCACTGTTCGATTCCCTGCCCATTTTTTGCGGCTGTCTTTTCTCTGCCGCCGCTGTCCTTTGTCCGCGATCGGTGTGGTGAGATCTTGACTTTGTTTTGTTCGTGTCAATCGTGTTGATTCGCGGCCAAATGCCGTTTCCTGGATCAGAAATGGTTCTGCAAATCGGAGAATCTCTCTACTTGAAGCAAATGGACACCCTCGGGAGCAGGGTTGACCGCTTCGTGTTCGAGAACCCATGTCTGATCGTGCGGAACAAAGACCGCATTGATGCCTGCGGCCAGCGCCGGGTTGATGTCTGATTTGGGGCTGTTGCCGACCATCCAGGTCGCATCCTGGGCAAGCTGGTATTTGGACACAATGTTCCGGTACGTTGGAGCGTTCTTCTCCGCAACGATCTCAATCGCCGAAAAATATTCTCTGAGTCCGGACCTCTCTACCTTGCCGGATTGTTCGGTGATATTACCTTTGGTCATGAGAATGAGGTGGTGTTTGCGCTTGCACAGATAACTCAATGTCTCCGGCACGCCTTCAATCAAGGCAATCGGGTATTCGGTGATCCGGTGGGCGAAGTTCCAGATAGTCTGGTGCAACTCCTGGGTAACGGGCTCAGCCGACAGGCGCTCGAAGGTCTTGACCAGGGAGTGAGCAAAGCTGTGGTACCCGTAACCGTGCTCCAGAATGTTCTCACGCTCCACTTCGTTGATGACTGCGCGCACCTGTGAGCGAGTCATCTCCTGATGGTTCAGGAACGACATGAAGTCGGCAATGGCTTGCTCAAAATAGATGTTATTTTCCCAAAGGGTATCATCAGCATCAATGAGCAGGATTTGCGGACCAGGTTGGGCGCTGGGCATCACGGTTCTTAAAATAAGTTTTCAATTCTTAATTGGAAACCATCTCATTTTGCCACACTCACACGATTTAGGACTTGGTAGACTTTACTCATTATGAAAGCGAAATACGCTTGGCCGGCAGCCGTACTTCTGCTCACACTTGTCTCGGTGAAGCATCTTCAAGGACAACAGGACCGGGTCGTCACCGGCTTGGGCGACACACTTAATACGCCAGACGAGCGCATGCCTCTGCCCGATCTCTATGCCCAACCCTACGCGGAGGCTTCTACGGTCGTTCCTTGCCACCTTCCTGACGCAATTAGCGCGGACCTTGGCTCGGAGCTCAGCAAATTCAAGAAAGTGAAGATGCCGTTCAACACTGCGGGACTGACCTCCCAGGAACGACAGATGGTGCTGAAATTGGTTGAGGCTTCGCAATATCTGGAGAGTATTTATTGGCGGCAGAGCGATCCAGGAGGACTGGCCCTTTATGATCGTCTCGCACCATGCTATGGACAGAAAGCCAAAAATATTCGGCGATATTTGATGATCAATGGCAGCCGTTATGATCTGCTGGAAAACAATAAACCCTTTGTAGAGGTTGATTCTTTTCCGCCAGGACGGGCGTTTTACCCTGAGGGCATCACCCGGGAGCAGATTGAGAGTTACGTTGCTCAACATCCCGCTAAGAAGATGGAGATTTACAACCCATTTACCGTGGTTAGTCCAGGCAGCAGGTTTATAGTCCAAAAGGAGCGGGACGAGTTACGGGCCGTGCCCTATCACGTCCAATTTCAGAAGTGGCTCGAGCCGGCCGCCAAGGCGTTGAAGGAGGCCGCCAATCTTAGTCCTGATCCAGCGTTTGCCAACTTCCTTCGCCTGCGTGCTGAGGCGCTGCTTACTGATGACTACTACAAAAGCGATCTCGCCTGGCTTGACCTGGAAAATCCGAAATTCGACATTATTTTTGCGCCTTACGAGACTTACCTTGATGATCTGCTGGGCGTGAAAACTTCGTACGGCGCGGCGGTCATGATCCGCAATGAAGCCGAGAGCCAGAAGCTGGCTACTTACAAACAGTATGTCCCTGATATACAGGAGGCGCTCCCACTTGCGCCGGAAGACAAGCCGTCGAAAAAGGGCCATAGCACTCCTATGGAGGTCATGGACACTCCTTATCGCGCCGGCGATCTGCGCCACGGATACCAGGCGGTGGCCGATAATTTACCTAACGATGCACGGATCCATCAGGAGAAAGGGACCAAGAAGATTTTCTTCAAGAATTTCATGGATGCACGCGTCAACTACGTGGTTTTGCCTATCGGCAAGCTGCTCATGCGCGAAGACCAGGCGAAGCTGGCATCGATGGATGGATATATGGCTGCGGTGCTCATGCATGAAATATCGCATGAACTCGGCCCTTCCTACGCCCGCACCAGTGCCGGCCAAGTTGACATACGCGAGGCCATCGGGCCGGCTTACGGAGGTCTGGAAGAGGCCAAAGCTGACATTGTTGGCCTTTTTGGCCTCGATTGGCTGATGAACAAAGGGGTCCTTCCCAAAGAACGAGCACCCGAGTATTACGCTTCCTACGTTGCCGGAATCTTCCGCACCGTGCGCTTTGGAGTGGCTGAAGCCCACGGCCGGGCGGAGATGATGGAGTTCAATTATCTTTCCGAGCAGGGAGCCATCAGCCGCGATCCACACTCCGGGCGTTACGTGATCGATTACGGCAAAATGCCCGGAGCAGTCGCCAGTCTGGCAAAAGAACTGCTTGAGATAGAGGCCACCGGGGACAGAAATCGCGCCGAACAGTGGTTTAAGAAGTACGATTCCATGCCATCTGAGCTAAAATCTGCATTACAGAACATTCACAACGTGCCTGTGGATATCGACCCAGTTAGTGCTATTAGAGAGAAGGTGCAATGACCCGACATGCAGATGATGATCACAATCCATCCGAGCGGCGCAAATTTGAACGTATTGATATTGCTTACAGTTCGCAAGTGCTGGTCCTGGATTCCAAGAGCAAAAAAGTTGGAGTGCTTCGCCAACTCGGACGAGGCGGCTTCATGATGGAGCCGGACAAAAGCTACAGCAAGGACGCGAAGACCCACAGATTCATTATCCACGAGCCCCAGGAAGACATCCGCGTGCAGGTGAGCGCCCGGGTCCGTTATGCCGATCCGCGCTTTGTCGGTTTTGAATTTGTCGATCTGGATCCCGATGCTGCCGTGGAAGTGGGAATCATTATCGGCAAATACTACGAGGCCAACCACGCAAGGACGTAAATCAAAACCTCTTACCGCGGATTTGCGCGGATGCACACGGATTGTGTTGCCGGGATGTAAAGTCCGAGCTCAAAAGCGATGAATGCCACAGAGAACAAGGAAAAAGTTAGCTGCCTAAGCGCCTGCCAGCAGCCTGGAGCGGGCTGTAGTGGCTTCTTTCAAACAAACTCCACATTCGGTTTATGGGGAATGATTCCCGCACGGTGTCCCATGCCTAGCAGGCGATTCACAGCTTCCTTCCCGTCGTCACCGTAGTCGAGAGTACGCTCATTGACGTACATTCCCACGAAGCGGTCAGCCATTGGTTGGTCGAGGTCGCGGGCAAACTGCATGGCGTAGGTAAGGGCTTCTTCGCGGTGGTCAAGCGCGTACTGGATGCTGTCTCGCAAGGCCTTGGTAATGGTCGCGATCAACTCCGGTCCAAGTTCCCGGCGAATGGCATTTCCGCCCAAAGGCAGCGGCAGTCCGGTCAATTCATACCACCATTTTCCCAAGTCGAGGATCCTATTCAAGCCCGATTTGTCGTAGGTAAGCTGTCCCTCATGAATAATCAGGCCAGCCTCAAATTTGCCAGCCAGGATTTCGGGAATGATTTGATCGAACGGCACCACCACTGTCTCGATCTTGGGTGCGAACAGCTTGAGCGCCAGATAAGCGGTGGTCAGGGTACCGGGGACAGCAACTTTCATCAGCTTTAACTCTTCCAGGCCAAAGCTGCGCGGAGCCACTACCATGGGGCCATACTTGTCGCCTACGCTGCCCCCACACGCCATGAGCGCGTATTTATCCTGAACATACGGATAGGCATGGAAAGAAATAGCGCTCACATCATAGAACCCTTCCATTGCTTTTCGGTTCAGCGTCTCAATGTCGGTAAGCGTATGGGTGAACTTCAGGCCAGGCACGCGGACCTTGTTTGTGGCCAGGCCGTAAAACATGAAAGCATCATCAGAATCAGGACTGTGGGCAACCGAAATATCACGTACTTGGACAGAAATAGACGAAGAGGACATATCGAAACATTTCCTACGATCTATATTATTTTATGGGGTTAAAGGCGAGCGTGCCGCACTCGCAATATTATTTTTTTAGATACAGCCGGATCTCACGTTCAACGTTGTTCCACAGATTCATGCTCCGGCTGAATTTCGCTCAAAGCCTGTTTGAGCGCCTCGTTGGATGCACGCATGTGGCGGCGAAGACGCCACCACATCGCGACCACAGCCACCAAAACAGCGACTGTGGAAAGCACGAGTAGTACAAACAAAATCTTCATCAGCACTGGAGTAGCATACCAAACCCAGCCTTTGCCTTGTTGAAAAATAGTTTCATGTGAAAACCTTAACTGACATCTTTTGATCGCTGAAGAAATGTTCGCTCCTGTTACGGACTTCGGAAGGGCCACAATTAAAAAGAAGGCAAGATAGACGTTCAATGCTGAATTTGAGGCGCCAACAGTGCCCTTCGCATTGCAAGGGACATATTACACACCAACCGGGAATGGTTTAGTGTGAGTTTCGCGGCCCATCGAGAGCTTGTCGAATCTGCCCTGAAGCAATGACATCAGGCCGGTGCACCAATATCCAACAACAAAGAGCGCCAGGAACGGGATCGTCCAATAGTTGTCGGTGGTGCAGGCATACAAGCACATGAAGACAAAGTAGCTGCCTACCAGCAGCTCCAGCCATGGAATCAGGCCAAGACGGCGACGGTACTTCTGTCCCATTACTTTGTCCGACTTGGATTGCACCCGGTATTTCGGCGTCCGCGCAAAAGGAGATTTCACTCCTAACAACGCCTCCAGGACAGCCTTGGTATTGGTGAGCGTCAGTCCGATCCCCAGGGCCATTAGAAATGGCAAGTAGAAGAAAGTACGCGGCCATTTTCCGGGAAACAATTCTTTCTGCGACACCAGATAGAAACTGGAGATAGAAAAGGTTGAAGCCAGAAATAATGGAAGATCGATCAGCAACATCTGAAACCACCCGCCAAAAGACCGGATGATCATGGCCGGCAGCAGCAGAGTAGAAAGAGTAATCATCAAGGGATAGCTGATATTTGCCGTCAGGTGGTACCACGCTTCCACTTTGACCCGCCATGGGACCTTGCTCTTCAGAATACGTGGTAAGACCTTTTTTGCCGTCTGAATTAGCCCTTTTGCCCATCGCGCCTGCTGTATTTTGAACGCAGTCATCTCAATGGGGAGCTCCGCCGGGCACTCGATGTCTTGAAGGTATTTGAACTTCCACCCTTGAAGCTGAGAGCGATAGGAGAGATCGGTATCCTCGGTGAGTGTATCGTGCTGCCACCCGCCTCCATCCTCAATGGCTTGGCGGCGCCACATGCCGGCGGTCCCATTAAAGTTGAAAAACACGCCGCTGCGTGCTCGTCCGCTATGCTCGAGAACAAAGTGGCCGTCCAGCAGAATTGCTTCGACCTCGGTGAGAAACGAGTAGTCCCTGTTCAGGTGTGTCCACCGTGTCTGCACCATGCCGATTTGCGGCTCAGCAAAATGATGGATGACTTTTAGCAGCCAGTCCGGTGGTGGAACAAAATCAGCGTCAAAAATGGCGATGAACTCGCCTTTGGCTGTCTCCATGCCGTGCTTCAAGGCTCCGGCCTTAAAGCCCTCACGATTGGCGCGATGAATATAGGTGATAGGGTGACCCAGTGCAGCATATCGCTGCACAACCGAATTTGCCGCTTCGACAGTCTCATCGGTGGAGTCATCCAGCAATTGGATGTCGAGCTTGTCTTGCGGATAATCCAGCTTGCAGATGGCCTCCACTAACCGATCTACCACATATTGCTCGTTATAAATAGGTAGCTGGACAGTTACCCTGGGCAGCTCTGAAAACTTTGATGGAGGCTCCGTTACATGGTTCTTCCGGTTCTTGTAGTACATGTAAACCAACTGATACCGGTGCAGGCCGTAGAGCGCCAAAATGATCATCAGCGTGAAGTAAGGAATCAGCAGCATCAGATCAAAAGCGTTAGGCGAGTAGAGCCCTTTGAATGTCTGATCGAGAAAATGAGTGCGGATGTAGTGAACAAAGCCCCGAGGCGCCTCACATACAGAGAGCAGCAACAATTTGTAATAGATGCCGTTCAGGCAGGTACTCCCGGCCAACAGAGTGGGAATGAAGATTCTAACCGATAATGCCGGGAAAACACCAAACCTTTAAAAGATCTGGATTTAATTCAAGAAGAACTGCCGATAGAGAGTGTCCCGGCGCGCTGGACGAAACCCCGCATCCCGTATCATGTGGCGCAGCTCTTCTTCGGTCGTGCAGTTGGTAACGCCGGCGGAGCGTACAACGTTTTCCTCCAGCATCACCGAGCCCACGTCGTTCCCACCAAAGCGGAGCCCCAACTGGCAGACTTTCAAACCCTGCGTGACCCAACTGGACTGGACATTCAGGAAATTCGAGAGGTAAAGCCGGGAGATAGCCAGGACTTTGAGATATTCAACGGCGGTGGCCTCATCCCAATGCCGTCCGCCGAGCGCCGTGTTTTTCGGCTGAAAGCTCCAAGGAATGAATGCCGTAAAGCCGCCGGTTTCCTGCTGCAAGTCATACAGCCGCTGAAAATGATTGATACGGTGTTCGTGCGTTTCTCCCACGCCGAACATCATCGTGGCCGTGGTCCGCATGCCCAGCTTGTGGGCGGTGCGATGCACATTGATCCAGTCCTCCGTAAGACATTTCAGCCGGGCAATTTTATAACGGACCTCATCATCCAGAATCTCAGCTCCTCCGCCAGGAATGGAGTCTAGTCCTGCATCGCGCAGCCGCTTAATGGTATCTTCGATGCTCAACCCGCTGACATCGGCAAAGTGGATGATCTCTGACGCCGAAAAGCAGTGCAGATGAACCTGAGGAAAACGCTGTTTGATGCCGCTCAACATCTCTTCATACCACTCCAGCTTTAAGTCTGGATGCAGTCCTCCCTGCATCAGAACGCCGGTTCCGCCCATCTCGACCGTCTCTCGGATCTTTTCGTAAATGGTCTCAAACTCCAGGACATATCCTTTGGCCCGGCCCGGCCCCTTTACCGGCGCATAGAAGGCGCAAAAGGTGCAGTACTCGGTGCAGAAGTTGGTGTAGTTGATGTTCCGGTCGATGATGTAAGTGACTGTATTCTCCGGGTGCAGCTTGCGGCGCAGGGCGTTGGCCTCCATGCCGATGCCGATCAGATCATCGGAGCGGAACAGATCCAGGGCTTGTGCTTTGGTCAGGGACATGAAGTGTTAATTTTATAGCAGTCAGCACTCCGCCGTCAGCATTAAGACAAAAGGGTAGTGTCTTAATAAGCGTGTTGCTGACAAAACAGCGAGCGGTTGCAATCCTGCTCCCGTCGTAATCTCGGCCAGCGAGAGTGGCCCCGACTGGCATCCGGGCTTATTTTTTTAAAGTACTAATCAACTGGTTCCACATCTTAACTTCTAACTGTCTTTGTTCTCTCACTCTCTTCCAAGTAGCTTTATCTGACAGTCCCAAACGTTTGCCGAGATCATTCCAACGGTCAAGATGTGCCTTAGCTTCTTTGCGTCCGGCCTCATAAAGGGCACGCTCTACCTGTTTCGCCACGGAACCAGCAGACCCAAGTGGATTTTTTCTCTTGCTGCGGAGAGACATAAGGCCGCTTCTCTTTACAATTTAAGCTTAGCTTACAGAAGCGTGCCATGCAACGCATCCAGCCACGCTAGCGGCAATTATGGAAACAATTACTGTGAATATCTCTTGATCCGTGATCCAAGGAATATCTTTACCGACTTTGCGATAGACAGCTCGCCCCTCCCGCGAAAAGAGAAGGCGGTAATGCGCAGCTTCGTTAACGGGATGGAAAGCGATTAAGACGTAAGCAGCAGTTAAGGTCGTCTTTGCGGTTCTGCCGAAATCTCCAAGCACTGTAGGTGCGACCACACAGCATAAAATCACTGCAAGAAGCGACAGGAGGTTCAGATAATCTGGCAACGGCAGCCAGGTAATACGCCGATTATCTCCCTGCGTAATCTCCCGATTAAGTCGCCAGCCGAATGCTACGAACTGAACAGCAATTAGCGTCGGCACAAAGTTTTGCGGAGAGACGACCATGAGTTCTAGTGCAACGGAGAAATAATAGCAAAAAGCCCTGACCCGCGCCGGGGCCGTTGAGTGGATTTGGCCGATAGTTCTACTGCCAATTTTTGTGCTGCTCGAACTTGGGTCGTTCTCGATTCAGGTAGTGGTCACGTGCACTGCGTGTCTTGCCAAACTCAAACATGTCACGATCTTCAACCCCATGCATCTTGTGTACAACATCGTGCGAGATTAGCGTTTGCAGTTCACGGACAAGACCTAGAAACGCGCATCTTGTGAATGGGCAGGAATCCCGCCAGCACTGGCGGGAGACCGTAGCGAATGCGCGGTTAAGGTGATACAGACTTTGGTAGGTTTGCAGCTTTCTTCTAAGATGGTCTAGCCAGGTTTCCTCCAGCGAGTGAAATTTGGCCAGGAATCCCTCAGCGTCCTAAGCATTGGCGGGTTCCGTTTTCAGAGTCACACAACAGGTCAAAGAGAAAAGCGAAAGACAAGAGAGGGTGACGCTATAACCAGAGCAACACGCTATTAAGACACTACTGACAAAAACAGGTTATTGCGACAGGGCAAATGTCATGCTGCTTTTGCGGGCTGGTTCTTGGCCCTTCCAGGAACAACAGATTTGCCATTTCGTTTGCGCTTCCAAGCATAGAGTCCGGCTGCTGATCCGCCAAGCATTGTTGTCGCCACAAATGTCCAGAGAATTGGCTGGTAATATTCGTGGAAAAATCCAAAGATTTGTTTGCTGTACATCGATCCCATGTAGGCCAGCGCGCTATACCGAATGGCGCGGCCCAAACTTACGGTGAAAAAGAATTTTCGGCGCGAGTACTTTAAAGCGCCGGCAGCAATCAAGAAGGGCGAAAAAGGCACTGGTGGCGGAAGCAGGGCGGGAACAAACAGGCTCCAGAAGCCATATCGGTTGAATGTGTCATAAACTTTTTGCGCTTTTTTCCCAGGTAGCTTCTTCCCCAGAGCCTCTTTACCACTCCGCCGTCCCAAAGCATACGTTGCATATCCGCCTAGCACGCCTCCCACAGTGGCCATCATCGCATAGTAAGGCCACCAGTCTTTTTCGTGAGCAGAGAGGATGACGGTGAGAGCGTCCATGCTGCCGGGCAGCGGCACTACAGAGTTGTCAGCCAACCCGAGCAGGACGAGGCCTATGCCACCCAGCCGTTCCAGCCACGACCATACGGCAATGAAGAATGCGATGACCACTTGTATGCTTGGATGCCGCCAATCGACGGCAGGAAATCAGCCGAATGTTTGTAGAAGCTGGATTACGAGCGCGTTGTCAAAGCTGATTGCTCTACGAAGTGCAACTCGGGGGCAGGAGGAAGCACGTTGCATTCCGCTGCATAACGATAAAACAGGCGAAGCCCTTCCAGGTTGTCCGAGTCAAGCGAGTAATCAATGCTGCTGGTCAAATATTCCTGAATCACCGCGGTTGTCAGGTTCAGCTTAGGAGACCAGGAGCTTGCAATTTCAGGAACATGCCTCAGACCATTGTTGCGTGATTGCTGAAAGATGCGGGACACATTCACACCGGCCGGAACGTCTCGAAGAGCTGCCTTGCGCATGGCCCAGAATGCAAACACAAAAGGGAGTAATGTCCACTGCTGCCATTGTTCCGCCAAGTCATAAACATGATAGCCATCTGTTCGGGCCTGCAGCGCAGCATCGCCTATCAGCATTCCAGCATCGTGCCAGCGCAGCATCTCCTGCAAATCGGGTTTTTGGGGAGTATAGCCGGGATCAATACCCACAAATTTCTTCAGGAAGACTTTCAGCAGTGCAGTAGAAGTCCGGGAAGAATGATCGATTGCCACGCTGCGGATTTTCTCCAGGGGTAACTTACTTACCAGCAAGATCGAGCGGACCTCTTTTTTCGAGGCAATGGCCACTTCGGGAATAATTACAAGGTCCGGAATGGTGGTGTAGGCAGCGACAGGGATAATGCCGATATCGGCAGCGCCTGATTGCAGCTCTTCAGCACAGATCGAGGGAATCGTGTAACTAAGCTCGAAATGTTTCTGAAGGGCAGGCGCTGTGTCCCCATTTTCAAAGTCCCACATCAACGGCACGGTATTGAGATAACTAATTGCAGAGATACGCATCAGGTTTGTCTAATTGTATCAAGCGTCGTTCGCGAACATTAGAAGCGGGTTTCTAGACAGATTCGATAAATTCTTGTCTCGTCTAGTCCCTGCTGAATGCCCCTCAATCAGATCCTTCGCTGTCGCTCAGGATTTCGCCTGCGGGCTTCCGCTTCGACAAGCTCAGAGTCACGCCCGCAAAGCGTCTCTGCAGATCCTTCGCTGTCGCTCAGGATTTCGGCAGGAGGCTCCCGCTTCGCTCACGCCTCCTAAGCGCCTCAACTTGACATGGTTTTCAAAATCCGTGTAGAGTCCGCGAAGTTTAACTCAGCAGGACCGCGACCAAATGGCGACAGTGACTCCGCGAACTTCTACAAGTATATATTGGCTGGCATTGTCTCTAACTCCCGGACTCGGTCCTACACGCGGTCGCAAGCTGGTCCAGCATTTCGGCAATCCCCAGGACATTTTCCACGCATCACTGACTGAACTGGAAGGGCTAGGATTACAGGCGCAGTCCGCACAGGCGATTGCGCTCGGCAAGTCTTTGGAACTGGCCCACGATGAATTTGCCAAAGCGGCCGCTGCGAAAATCGAGATACTCTCCCGGGATGAATCAGCTTGGCCCTCGCGCCTGAGCGAAATATATGATCCGCCTCTGGTGCTCTACGTTCGTGGAAACTCAGAGGTCCTCTCCCGGCCTGGAATTGCCATTGTGGGCACGCGCCATCCCACTCCATACGGCATCGGCATGGCGGAAAGGCTGGCCTGTGACCTGGCTGCCCGAGGTCTCGTTATATTCAGTGGAATGGCCCGCGGAGTAGATGCCGCCGCCCACCGGGGCGCCATGAAAGCGCCGGGAAGAACTGCGGCGGTATTTGGCACAGGTGTAGACGTGATTTATCCGAGGGAAAACAGGAAGGTATCGGAGAGCATCCTGGCTTCCGAAGGAGCGCTCATCAGCGAATTTCCTCTGGAAGCTTTTCCTGCGCCCCAGAATTTTCCCATTCGAAACCGGATCATCAGCGGACTTTCCCTGGGGGTGCTGGTAGTGGAAGCAGCAGAGTACAGCGGTACCCGCATTACCGCCCGTTGCGCCCTGGAACAGAGCCGTGAACTCTTCGCTGTGCCCGGCAATGTGGTTTCCAAAAACTCGTGGGGCCCCAACACATTGATCAAGCAAGGAGCAAAGCTTACAGCCACATGGGAAGATGTTTGGGAGGAACTGCCGGCTGATATCAAACTGGAGCTTGAATCCCAGACAGGGGCCGCTGCATCAGACAAGAACCCACAGACTGGCAACCTGTTCTCGGAGGAAAGGCTTTCGCCTGGAGAAAAAGCTGTTCTTTCGCTTTTGAAAGAGCATGAGTCGACTCACATCGACGAAATTATTGAAAAGCTCGAGCCTAACATTTCTTCATCCGAAGTTTTTACGGTCCTCTTTGAACTGGAACTGAATGGAAAAATAAAACAGATGCCGGGGAAGAATTTTGTAAAAAGCTTCTAGCTGCTGGCTACTAGCTGCTAGCAAAACCAAAGAGGCGGTGCTACGAGTTGTAAACGTAAGATCCGGAGGACATAGTGAAAGACTTCAAAGAGCTGCGGGTTTGGCAGAAAGCGCACAGCCCCGCTCTTGCTGTTTACCAAGCGACCAGAAGTTTTCCAAGAGAAGAGATCTACGGCTTGACAAGCCAGATACGTCGTGCCGTGGTGTCCATGGGTGCTAACATCGCAGAGGGTTGTGGAAGGCGGTCTGACGGCGAGTTGGTGAGATTTCTCCAGATCGCGCGCGGCTCTGCTTCCGAGCTGGAATATCATCTGCTATTTGCGCGGGACTTGAAACTCCTCACGAGTAACGTATATGAGGACTTCGAGAAGAAGCTGGTTGAAGTGCAGCGTATGTTAACTTCTTTGGTGAGTTCTATTGGAGAAAGATCAGGAATGCAGCTAAAGACACATAAGGTTATGAAAGCCACACAGGAGTCAGCAGCCATTCGCTAGCAACTTTTATGTTAAGTTCTGAATGAAGTTCTGTTGAGAAGAAGTTCTGGTGAGAACAGGTCACAGAAGGATCGTAGAAACTCGCGGTTACGAAAGTGGCACTAGGAGCTAGCAGCCAGTAGCTAGCAGCTTTTCGAATGTGTTAGCTTCGAGTAACGAGAAAAAATTTGCCAAAGTCATTAGTCATCGTCGAATCGCCGGCCAAGGCGAAAACCATCAACAAGTACCTGGGTAAGGACTATGAAGTCGAAGCCTCGCTTGGGCACATCAAAGACCTGCCTAAAAGCAAGCTTGGTGTGGACATTGAGGGAGACTTCAGCACCGAATACGACATCATCCCGGGCAAAGAAAAAGTTGTGGCCAAGCTGAAGAAGCTGGCCAAGAGCGCATCCGCCATTTACCTTGCGCCTGACCCGGACCGCGAGGGTGAAGCCATTGCCTCGCATCTGGCCGATGAGTTGCATGATGGCAAGTCGATAAAAAAAGGCGGCATCCCGATTCACCGTGTCACCTTCAACGAAATCACCAAGAAAGCGGTGCAAGAGGCTTTTCAGCATCCGCGCAAGATCGATCAACATCTTGTGGACGCACAACAGACGCGCCGCGTGCTGGACCGCATTGTCGGTTACCAGGTATCGCCGCTGTTGTGGGACAAAGTTCGTCGCGGCCTCTCCGCCGGTCGCGTGCAGACGGTGGCCCTGCGCCTGATCGTTGAACGTGAGCGGGAAATCAAGGCCTTCGACAAGAAAGAGTATTGGACCATCGACGCGCACCTGTCTGCCGCCAAGCCGCCGGCATTCGATGCTCGCTTCATCGGTCGCGGCAGCGAGAAAACCGAAATCCCGAACGAAGAAGAAGCAATCAAGATACGGACAGCGCTAGAAGGCGCACAGTGGTCAGTTCGCAGTGTTGAGAAAAAGGAGCGCCGTCGCAGTCCTGCGCCACCTTTTACGACCAGTAAGCTCCAGCAAGATGCTTCCCGCAAACTGCGATTCAGCGTGAAACGCGCCATGATGATTGCCCAGCGGCTCTATGAGGGCGTGGAGCTAGGCGATGAAGGTTCCGTTGGTCTCATCACCTACATGCGTACTGATTCAGTGCGCGTTTCTGACGACGCTCTGGTGGAAGTGCGGCAGATGATCGGCTCTTCTTACGGCAACGAATTTCTGCCGGAGACGCCCAACACTTACAAATCCAAGAAGCAGGCCCAAGAGGCGCACGAGGCCATCCGCCCGACTTCCGTGGTACGCCATCCAGACGAGATCAAGAAATATCTTCAAGAAGATGAGTTCAAGGTCTACAAGTTGATCTGGCAGCGGTTTGTGGCTTCGCAGATGACACCTGCGGTCTTTGATCAGACCAGCGTGGATGTTGAGGCCAAGGCGCCGAGCGAGTCGTTTACTTTTCGAGTTACTGGCTCGGTATTGAAGTTTGAAGGCTTCTTGAAAGTTTACGAAGAATCCAAAGAGGGCAAGGACGAAGAAGATGAGGCCCTCAAGCACAAGCTGCCTCCGTTGGAAGCCGGCCAAAGGCTCACGCTGAGAGAACTCAAGCCGGAGCAGCATTTCACCGAGCCGCCTCCGCGCTACAACGAAGCATCACTCGTCAAAGAACTGGAAGAACAGGGAATTGGCCGTCCCTCAACGTATGCCACGATCCTCTCTACCATCCAGGAGCGCCAGTATGTGCAAAAGCTGGGCGGCAAGTTCGTGCCTACGGAGACTGGCCTGGTTGTGACCGATCTGCTGGTAAAGAACTTCGCCGAAATCTTCGATCCCAAATACACCGCCCGGCTGGAGGAAGAGCTAGACGAGATCGAAGATGGCAAGGAAAAGTGGACCGACGCGCTCGCCGGCTTTTACAAAAAGTTCGAAAAGGACCTCCGCTACGCTGAAAAGCACATGGAAAACATCAAGCGGATGGAAAAGCCCACTGAAGAAAAGTGTGAGCGTTGCGGATCGCCGCTGGTGTTGAAATGGGGGAAGCACGGATCGTTCTATGCTTGCAGCGCGTATAAGAAGGATGATCCCAGTAGCTGTACCTTTACCAAAGAGAATCCCATCAACCTTCCTGAATTGGATACCGCGGAAATGCCGGAAACCACCCAGGAAGAATATTGCGAGAATTGTGGCCGGGTGATGGTCTTAAAGCGCGGCCGGTTTGGCCAGTTTATGGCCTGCACGGGATATCCGGAATGCAAGACTACACGGCGGTTGGACCAGGCCAAGAAAGTCCCGGATGTTCCCTTGGAGGAAACCTGCCCGCAGTGTAACCGCAATCTGGTGCTGCGCCATGGCCGCTATGGCGAATTTGTTTCCTGTAGCGGATATCCGGAGTGCAAGTACATCAAGCAAAATTTTATCGGGGTGAAGTGTCCGCTCTGCAAAGATGGCGAACTGGTTGAAAAGAAGGCCCGCCGCCGTGGAAATCTGTTCTACGGGTGCTCCAATTACCCCAAGTGCACTTTTACTTCGGCCTACAAACCGGTTATGGAAAAGTGCCCGCAATGCAGCAGTCCCTATTTGCTGGAAAAGAACCTGAAGTCGGGAGCGGTAATGGTCTGTCCGAACAATACGCGCAAGGCGGCGGAAGAGGAAGAGCAGCCCAAGAAACGCGGTAAGAAGGCCAAGGCGGCGGAAGAGGCCCCTGTGGTAATAAAATGTGACTATTCACGCCCGCTGCCCAAACCTGAGGCCGTGGCGTAAAAAAACAGGAGCGATCGAATTCATGGCCACAAAAAGCAAGAAAGCAACCGCCCACGATGCACAGATAATTCTTCAACTCTACGATCTGCGCCGCGAGCCAGTCATGCGCAAGGCGCGCAATTTCATGGCTACCGAGTTCTGGCCATCGAGCTACGACGAACTTAAAGCGATCATGTTTGCCTTCGGCAGCGAGCACAATGCCTATGCCCGGCAGGCACTGACTTTTTGGGACATGGCGGCGGCCATGGTCCTTGAAGGCGTGATACATGAAGACCTCTTTTTCAGATGTAATGGCGAGCTTTATTTCTTTTTTGCCAAGTTTGGGCACTATCTTCCCCAGCTCAGGAAAGACTCCGCTAATCCCGAATTTCTGATGAATTTCGAAAAACTGGCCACAAAATCCTCCCAATCAAGGGAGCGAATCAAGCGAACCCAGGAGATGTTGAAGACGCGTGCTGCAGCCCAAGCGGCCAAGGCAGGCGATTAAGTCAGTTGTATGGGCGACGCTTTTACGGACAGGTGCTAAGGACCGTTAGGAGATATACTCACGGATATACGGGTCTTTCACCTGTCCGAGTTCGGTCACAGTCCCATCAAAGATCACTTTGCCTTCTTTCAAGATTAGAAAAGTTGTATGCACGTCGCGGGCCGCCAGGCCTTCAAAGGCTTTCATGTGTTTGGTCTCGGTATCGTAGTAGTGAGTGGCCAGCATGAATCCGTCCTGCAGGCGATGGCTTACCAGAAGTGCGCTGGTTTTGTTGACGTCCCGTTGCTTCATGATCAACTCAATGATGGTTGTGGAGGTGATGGGATCGAGTCCACCGGTAGGGGAATCATAAAGCAGGATCTCCGGCTGAGTGATGATGGCACGGGCGATACCTACTCTCCGTCTCATGCCGCCGGAAAGCTCTGAAGGCAGCTTATCGAGAGTATTTTCCATCTCCACAAAGCGAAGGGCCTCGCGGACGCGGGTCTCGATCTCCTGCCCTGGAATCCTCTCTTCCAGCAGACGGAAGGCGACGTTGTCACGGACCGTCAGCGAGTCGAACAACGCGCTCTCCTGAAAAACCATTCCCACTTTATTGCGCAGTTCGAACAGATCTTCTTCGGTCATTGCGGTAACGTCATGTCCCAAGACATAAATATGCCCGCGATCAGGTTTAATAAGACCTAGGCATAACTTCAGAATCGTGCTTTTGCCGGAACCGGTCACTCCCAGCAGGACTTTGGTCTCGCCACGTTTGAGTTGAAAGGAAATCCCATCCAACACCTGCAAGCCTTCGAAGGCGATCGAGACGTCTTCAAAGATGATTGCCTTATGGACAGTATCCGGCGTTTGGGTTTCAGGAAGCGGCATAGAAAGGTACGGCATAGAAAACTCAGTTAACCGAGCCCAGCAATACTGTGGTGACGAAGAAGTTGACTATCAGGATCAATATGGACGCTGCCACCACGGCCTGAGTTGTGGCACGTCCTACTCCCTGGGTCCCGCCTGTTGTGCTCAGCCCGTAGTAACAGCCAATCGTAGAAATGATGAAGCCAAAGAATACCGGTTTCACCAGCCCCATGAAAACGTCATTAAAAGAAAGCGATTGGTAGGCTTTGTTCCAGTACTGAAAAGAGTCCAGGCCCAACATAAGGTACGAGATAATGAAGCCGCCTATCAGCCCCACCAGATCAGAAATGATGGTCAGAAAAAACAGCATGAAAACTGTGGCCATCACTCGCGGCGTAACCAGCTTCTTTGAGGGATCGGTGCCCAGAGCGCGCATGGCGTCAATTTGCTCGGTCACTTTCATCGAGCCCAGCTCGCTGGCCATCCCACTGGAGTTTCTTCCGGCCACCATCAGACTGGTGAGCACCGGGCCAAGTTCCCGGATCATGGACAATGCAACCAGTTGCCCGATGAGCGAAGGTGATCCAAAACGCTGCAAAGTGTTGGAGCTTTGCAGCGCCAGCACCATGCCGGTACACAGACCGGTGAGCACCACGATGGGAAGCGAGCCAACGCCAATCAGGTCAGCTTGGTGAATTGCATCGGAAATGTAGAGGGGACGCCGAAAGATGTTGGTAATGGACCGGGCCGCCAGGAGCGAATAATCCTGGACTGCCATCACATTCCGCTTCAACAATTCCGTGGGAGAGGTTAGCTCCATCAAAGAGCCAACTATAACAGAGGCTTCGACAAATTCGAAAGGGAGCGATGAGCCTGTCTAGTGCCCATGCTCCCTATTGAAGAATGCCGCATTATTCCTTGGCCCTTTTCCTGATCTCGATGTTCAATCGCTTGATCTTCTGGTTCAGGGTTGAAAGCGGTATATGGAAGCGGTCGGCGGCTTCCGTCTGGTTCCAGTTGCATTTTTCCAGCATTTCCATGATGATGCGGCGCTCACAGTCTTCGATAATTTCAAAGAGAGAAGCGTCAGGACGATGCTCAAAAATTTTGCCGGCCGAACCCCGGCCCACAATGTGATCGGGGAGAAGGTCAATCCCAATCATGGTGCCGTTGGAAAGCACCACCGCGCGCTCAATCACATTTTCCAACTCGCGGACGTTTCCCGGCCAGCCATAATCCATAATGGGCCGCAACGCCTCAGGGGAGATGTGACGCGCTGATTTGTTATTTTCCGTCGAGAATGCCCCCAGGAAGTGGTTCACCAGCAGAGGGATGTCTTCTGTCCGGCTGCGCAAGGGCGGCAGATCAACAGTGATGACGTTGAGGCGGTAGAACAGGTCTTCACGGAACCTGCCTTCCCGAACCAGCGTCTTCAAATCAATATTGGTTGCTGCAATCACCCGGACATCCACCTGGATCTCATGTACACCCCCCAGGTGCATAAACTTTCTGTCTTGGACTACGCGCAGGATCTTGGCCTGTGTTTCCAGGCTCATCGTGCCGATCTCGTCCAAAAAGATCGTGCCCCCATCCGCGACTTCAAACAGGCCTTTTTTGGATGAAACGGCGCTGGTGAACGCGCCTTTGACATGTCCAAAGAGTGTGGACTCTAATAAATCAGTCGGCATAGATCCGCTGTTCACCGGCACAAACGGGCGGTTCTTGCGCGAAGAATTGGCATGGATGGCCTTGGCGATCAGCTCCTTGCCGGTACCACTCTCCCCCTGGATGAGCACTGTAGAGCGGCTGGGTGCAACCTGAGAGACCAGATCAAAAATCTTAAGCATGATCTCGCTTTTGCCCACAATGTTTTCAAAATTGTAGCGCTGCTTCAGGGCACGCTTGAGCTGCTCATTTTCTTCTTCGATCCGGCGGCGGGTCACCGCCGCGCGCACGTCCGCCAGCAGCTTCTCATTGTCCCAGGGTTTCTGGATGAAGTTGGTGGCGCCATTCTGCATTGCCCGGACGGCGTTGTCGACCGTACCGTAGGCCGTGATCATGATGATCGCCAGTTGGGGGTCGCGGTCCCGGATTTCCGTCAGGATCTCCAGTCCGTTACGGTCAGGCAGGGCAAAATCCAGCAACACCAGATCGAAAGGACACTCGCCTAGCTTGGCCAGTCCCTGCTCGCCGGTCTCAGCCGACTCAACCGCGTAACCTTCAAATTCCAGCAGGGTCTCCAATGACTCACGGATAGCGGCCTCATCATCGATGATCAGAATGGAGCCCGCAGTGGTAGCTTCCAAAGGTTGACGACTTAAAACTGCTACTTCAGACATTCACGGCCTTTCTAATCAGGGGGAATTCCAGATAAAACGTAGTGCCCTGGCCAGGATTGCTCTCTACCCGTATCTTTCCTGCGTGCTCTTGAATAATTCCGTAGGTGACCGACAGGCCAAGTCCTGTGCCGCGTGACTGGCCTTCACGCGGTGAAGTCTTAGTGGTAAAGAACGGGTCATAAATCTTTGTGATGTGCTCGGGCGCAATGCCTGTTCCGGTATCGCTCACAAGAACGCTGACACCGTTACCGTTGAGCGTCCGGACGCTTAGAGTCCCTCCATTGCTGGACATGGCGTCCTTGGCATTCACAAAGAGGTTCAGAAATACCTGCTGCAATTTGCCGGCGTTGCCGAAAATTTGCGGCAGGTTCGGATCGAGGTCGGTTTCCAGCTTGATTCTAGAAGTCTTGAATTGGTGTTCAAGAAGTGTCACTGTCTCTGAAATGATCTTGTTCACGTTGATATCGCTGAATTCCGTGCTGCTGGTACGGGAGAAATTCAGCAGGTTGTTTACGATCTCCGAAGCGCGGAAGGTTTGACGGGTGATCTTCTCCAGCAGTCCGGAGACTTTCTCATCTCCATTTACCTGCTTTTGCAGCATTTGCGCGTAACTGGAGATTACGGCCAGCGGAGTGTTGACCTCATGGGCCACACCCGCGGCCAGCAGTCCGATGGACGACATCTTTTCCGCCTGGCTGAGCTGCGATTCCAGTTCGATGCGCTCGGTAATATCATCCACAATGATCAGCCGCCCAATCACGCTGAATTTTCTGGTGACCAGCGGCGCAATGGCGATATTGGTGATTCGGGTGTCGCCTGCTGGAGTGCTGAGCCGGAATTTGTAGAGGTTATGTATTCCGGGATTTTGGCGGAAGCGATAGAACTCCTCCATGAAGGCCGGTGGAAAGACCTCACTGAGGCGCTCACCGAGTACCTGGGAACGAGACATGGCATACATGACCTCCATTTGCGCGTTCCAGGATTCCACCCGATCCTCAAGGTCTACCGCCAGAACTCCCACGCTGATCGATTCAACAATGTTCTCGTTGAAGTCCTTAAGGCGCTCGTACTCATTGGCCTTTTGCTCCAGTGAGGCATATAGCCTGGCATTCTGAATGGCAATCCCCACATAGCCAGCGAGGGTTTCCAACAACTCCACATCTTCGCTGGAAAGAAAATCGCCCGCCATGGTCTTTCCCAGAGCCATCACTGCAATGGTGCGATTCTGCACCGTGCAGGGGATGTAATAGTTCAGGTCGAGCTTGGCAATGGTTTCGCGGGCGGCTGCGCTTTCGCGCAAGGCCTTGCGAGTGTTGTCAAAGAAGATGTGTCCAGCGTAGTACTCCGGCCTCTCCACAACCAGAAAACCCAGGTCAAGCGGACCGGAATAGGAGATGCCAAACGACTTGGCCATCACAAATTGTTCGGAATCGTTGCCGGTGGCCAGGAAGATAGCAATTCGGTCGACCAGCAAAGTGCGTGAAAGCCGGTCAATTACGGAACTCAGCATGGCGCTGAGATCGATTTCAGAGCTCAACTCCCGTCCGAACTCGATCAGGGTGCGACGGTAATCGTAGCGCTTGCGATAGAAGAACCGGTCAACACGCTCCTGGATCCAGTTCTTCAATGGATCAAAAGCCAATGCGGTAATGAGAATGGCGGCAATCAGTCCTGCCGGACCTGTATTGGGCAGCTTGGTATGGACGGCTTCAGCAAGACCGGCAACTACTCCAAAATAAGCGCCCACAATAGCTGCTGTGGCCAGAGTGTAGGCCACGCCGCGTTTGAAGACGATGTCCACATCCATCAAGCGATAGCGCAGGATCGCGTAGCCAAACGTGAGCGGCAGAAAGACCAGCGAAAACGAGGAAATCTGCATGGCCGGAGTCGGCAGCCCCCCGTAGAGGTAAGGGACCACATAAAAGAGCGTGTAGGGCGCAATGGCCAGGACCGTGCCCCTGGAAATCCACTTCATCTGCTGGCGCAGAATAGGGATGTGGGCCTTTCGGTAGCTGTCCCACAAGATTGCCGCGGCCACGATGAAGTAGAAGGTGAAATAGAACATCTGCAGCCGGTCGAGGTTCCAGCGAACGGCTTCGCCTGCCTCATACAGCGTCATCGCCAGCACGTAGACCACAAGCAATAGCGCTCCCGGCAGGTACACCAGCGGCACAAGCAGGGGGCGCTTTTGCACAAACTTCTTTTTCTCAGGGAAGGTCAAAGCAAAGTGCAGGAACAGCGCAGGCTGCAGGGACCAGGCGGCAACATTCGACCAGTAGACGATCCAGTCAAACAGGTTCAGCTTGCCCGTGTAGTGGAATGAATAAAGAACAAAAGAAACCAGGCAAAAAAGATAAAAATGGGTTGATTTGGGAGCAGTCCAACGGCGCAGCAGAACATAGACACCGATTCCCAGGTAAATCAATGCGATCAGCCGCAACCCCTGGTACATGGATTTGTCTGCAGGGACGAGAATCACAGAAACCGGTTCGAGCTTAACGCCGTGGCGCTCCAATTGATAGAGTGCCTTGGACCAGACTCCAGACTTGTAGAGTTGCCGAGTTACGGCATAGGCGGTCTTGATCGGCTGATATTCAATTGCCAGTAGATGGTCGCCTGGCTTAATGCCAGCCTTATCACCGGGGCCGCCGGGAACAAGACGTTGCGCTTGAATTGTCCTACCGTTTTCGATCCACCAAATTCCGTCAGTAGGAACAGGATTTTGTTGCTCTTTCCAATAATTGATTCCGGCAAAGATGACTGCTGCTAGCGTGAGAAAGGCCAATGTCAGGGCCGAAAACCGAAATTGGAAGTCTTTCCGCATCCGCTGCACCGCAAGACGGTCTTTTCCTCTATGTTTGACGGAGAAAGACGCCTTGAAGATAGAGTGGAGCAACTCAGATGCCACGAAATTAACTGCTATGAATTTCTGTAAGTCTTGTGATTTCCAGTATTTACAGAATTATAAATGGGAGTAAAAACAAAAACTACAAAATTTGGTATTTTGGTGTGGATTTTTGTAGTTAAGTAAGTTTTGCCGCTGTTCTAAGGTGCTCTGAAAGCAGCTTGTCGTAAAGTGAATCGTAGAGAAAGCCGGAGATTGTGTGCCACACTTGCAAAATAAAAATGCGGGACGTTCGAACTTAGAACGTCCCGCAACAGAAGCGACAGAGGCGATATCGATTGAATTGGATTTCCGGCAGATAAAGATGGTTGCCCAAGAAGTCATCCTGTCTTCCCAAAAACTCTGGACGGACATCCAAGGCCAGCCAATGCACTATTTGCAACTCGGCCAGGGACCTCCACTCTTGCTCGTCCATGGGTTGCTTGGGGGAGCATTTTGCTGGCGTTTCAATATTCCTGCTTTGTCCCAACAATATTCAGTCTACGCTGTTGACCTGCCTGGTTCCGGACTCTCCGATGCCCCTCCTCACACAGATTGCAGCATGGAGATGCAGGCGCAAAGGCTGCTTCAGTTCATCCAGCAACTAGGGCTGAGTAACGTCAGGATTGTGGCGTCTTCCTGGGGTGGCGCCATTTCACTCTTGCTGGCAGCTCTGGATGCTGGAGTGCGCACACCCAGAATTCGTTCCCTGGTCTTGTGCGCTCCGGTAAATCCCTGGTCCAACTTTGGCCGCAGGAGGATTAAGGTTTTGAAGAGTTATCTGGGCGGTCTCTTCCTGCAGATGGTATGGCCCATTTCCAAACCGGCGCATTCAATCGCCCTCCACCGTATGTATGGAAATCCAGAGCGCATTGCCAAGGGCAGCCTTGAGGGTTACGTTTTCAACACTGTGCGGCCTGGAAGGGCCCGCAACATAGTAAATGTGCTCAGGAATTGGCGGAAGGATGTGGAGCTGTTGCAACGCCTGATTCACCAGGTGCAGATCCCCACGTTGCTTGTCTGGGGAACGAAAGACGGCGCGGTGGACATACGTTCGGCTGAGACGTTGCTAAAGATCCTGTCTAATTGCGAATACACCGCATTGGCTGGCGTGGGACACCTGCCCTTTGAAGAAGTCCCGGAGGAGTTTAACCGGCTTGTTCTTGAGTTTCTGGCCCGGGCGACTGAACACTGAAGACTAAGGACTAAGCACTTCCACAACAAATCCATTGATCTTCTTTCTATCCTGCAATAGCTTGGAATTACCGGATGCAGATTCCCAATTTCCTGAAATCGATTTTGGCCAATGCTGATGGCGAAGCCTGGCTGCGTTTTGGCATTGCGGTAATAGGTCTGGCCCTGGCGTTTCTGGCGGCCATGCTCTCCACGGTTGCCCGTGAATCTGGGAATATGGCGGCGACCGCCTTGTTTGCTTCCACTGCGCTCTTGCTGGCCGGCTCGGTGGCGCTTACCACTATTCCGTATCTGGCCCGGAGGGTGGCAGTCGCGCGGGTTCGGGATGCCTTTGACTACGAGATTACGCGTGAAGGGCTGGCCTATCTTGGCGTGGCCCTCGTCATCGGCATTGCAGCGCTGAATACCAACAACAATCTGCTGTTCATTATTCTGGCCGCCATGCTGGCCGCCATTGTGGTCTCAGGTTTTGCTTCAGCCGCGGTGCTGCGCCGGCTCGAACTGGATGTGGTGATACCGGAGACCGCTTTTGCCGGACGGCCGATTGTGGCGCGCATTAAGTTGCTGAATCCCCGCCGCTCCATGCCTGCCTTTTCCGTCAATCTTGCCAGCGAGTCATTCAAGAAGAAAAAGAAGAAAAAATGGCAATGGCAGAAAACAGAGTTTGCGTTTCCTAAACAGCGCACCTGGCTGCGGCTGCCGGACTACACGTTGCGGCGCAAGCCCGTGGCGCCCCGGCCTCCACAGATTTTTGAGCGGCCGGTTTACTTTACCTACGTACCGCCGCGTGCTACTGCCGAAGCTCAAGTCGAGCTGAAGTTTCCCAGGCGCGGGCGTTACACCCAGGACGACTTCCGGCTGGCTACACGCTTTCCATTTTCTTTCCTGATCAAGAGCCGCAAGATAAAACTGTCGCGTGAGCTGGTGGTTTATCCAGCGCTGCTGGAGTCCGACGACTTTCTTGATGTGCTGCCCATGGTTACCGGAGAGTTTGCCTCTTTCATGCGCGGACGCGGCACCGAACTCTACCTGATTCGCGAGCACACCCCGGAAGACCCTGTCCGCTTTGTCGATTGGAAGGCCACCGCCAAAACCGGCGGCTTAAAAGTGCGCGAGTTTACCCGCGAAGACGAACGCCGGTTGCGAATCGTGTTTGACAATCCCGCGCCTGGAGCAGTCTCTCCACTGGCCTACGAGCACGCCGTCTCCGTTGCCGCTTCGTTGGCTTGGCATTTTACCGGCGAAAATGTGGAACTCTCCTATGTGGCGCCCGGCTACGGCGGACAGTCCCATCTTTACGATTTCTGGAATTATCTGGCGCTGGTCCAGCCAGCCAGAACTGAGTCTGTTCTGGACTCATTGCCGGTTTCCGATGATTACAACATCGTGATCACGGCGCGCCGCCCGGGGAGCATTCCCACCGCCCTCTGGTCCAGCTCTTACATCATCTATATGGAACGGTGAGTTGAGCTGTTTTCTTTGTATCTGCACTTGTACGGCATTGCACTTGAGCAGCTTTGATAGCATTTCCGATCACCGGATGGACCGATCACCAGATCTCCCGATCTTTTCTATAAGTTGTACAATTTGATCAACTCTTATGGACGCATCCGTTCTACGCCAGCTTAGGAAAATCGCAGGGCCAGAAGCGGTCCTTGATCGCCCTGAGGATCTCATGCTCTATGAGTATGACGCGGGAGTAGAGAAGAGCCGTCCGGGTGCGGTTGTCTTTCCGCAGAATACCGACCAGGTTTCACGCGTCCTGCGCCTGGCGCATGAGAAGAAGGTGCCTGTAGTCCCACGCGGCGCTGGAACCGGGCTGAGCGGAGGCGCGATTGCTCGGAAAGAGGCGATTGTCCTCTCCCTCTCGCGCATGAACCGCATTTTGGAGATTGACATCCCCAACCAACGTGCCGTGGTACAGCCGGGAGTTGTAAACCTGGAGCTTAGCAACGCGACTGCTCCCTTCGGTTTTTACTATGCTCCTGATCCTTCCAGCCAGAAGGCCTGCACCATCGGCGGCAATGTGGCTGAGAATTCCGGAGGACCGCATACTCTGGCGCTGGGGGTTACGGCCAACCATGTTACAGGTCTGGAAGTTGTATTGCCCGATGGACGCATTATGGAGCTTGGCGGCAAGGCCCAAGACTCCTGTGGGCTGGATCTCACCGGATTCTTTGTCGGATCAGAAGGCACACTCGGCATCGCCACAAGGATTACTGTCCGGCTGACCCGGCTACCCGAATCCGTGGCTACCTTGCTGGGCATCTTTAACACCGTACAGGACGCAGCCAACACCGTGGTAGCCATTACGCAAAGCGGCATTACCCCGGCGGCGCTGGAAATGCTCGATGGATGGCTGCTGCGCACCATTGAGGCCGCCGTCCATGCCGGATATCCGCTCGACTCGGGCGCAGTTTTGCTGATTGAACTGGAAGGCATGAAGGAGACGGTAGAGGAGCAGGCCGAGGCGGTGAGGTTGGCGTGCATGCAGCAGAAGGCACGGGAGGTGCGTCGCGCCAAGACTGAGCAGGAACGCCAACTCTTGTGGCTGGGCCGCAAGACCGCCTTTGGCGCCATCGGACGCATTTCATCCTCTTATTACACCCAGGATGGAGTCATCCCCCGCACCAAAATTCCTGAAACCCTGGCTGAAATTGAGCGCGTCGCCCAAAAGTATGGGTTGCAGATCGGCAACGTCTTTCATGCTGGAGACGGCAATCTGCATCCCTTGATCCTGTTTGATGGACGCGACCCGCAAAAGACTGCCAACAGCAGGTTGGCGGGCAAAGAGATCATGAGCTACTGCCTCAGTGTGGGCGGCTCCATCACCGGCGAACACGGCGTAGGTTCGGAAAAAATGAACCTGATGCCGCTCATGTTTACTGATGATGATTTGGCGGTCATGATGAGACTGCGCAATGCGTTTAATCCGGACTCCATTCTGAATCCGCAAAAGGTGCTGCCGGAAACCCACATGTGCCGCGAGATCACCGGTCCGTTGCCGCAAGCCAAGGTAGAGCCCGCTCCCGGAGTCCACCTGTGAGCACCGTGGTCACAACCAACGCCATCGAACGCGATCTGGCGTCCATTGCGGGCGAAGCCTGGGTATCGCAAGGGAGATTCGAAATCAACGGCATTCCTGCTGCTTACACAGTTTCACCTGGGTCCGTAGATGAAGTTGCCGCCATCATGCGTTTTGCCCATGATCGTGAGTTAGTGGTCGCTCCGGCCGGGGAACTTACAAAACAACAGGTGGGCGGAGTGCCGGAGCGCGTGGACATCCTGCTCAGTACCAGACGTCTCAACCATGTGGAGCACTACGATCCCGGCGATCTTACGATTGGAGTTGGAGCGGGCATTCACTTTGCCGAGATGCAGCGCAAATTAGCGGAGCACCAGCAGTGGATTCCTTTCGATGCTCCCAATCTGAATACTGCAACTGTTGGCGGCCTGTTGGCGACTGCCTCTCTAGGACCGCTCAAGTCGGGCTTTGGCGGCATGCGCGATTTTTGTATTGGCATCCAGTTTGTCACTGCTGAGGGAAGGATTGCTAAAGGCGGCGGACGCGTAGTGAAGAATGTAGCGGGCTACGACTTGATGAAGCTAATGATCGGCAGCTATGGCTCCCTGGCCGTGATTACCAGGGCGAATTTTAAAGTATTCCCCGCGACCAGACAGACCCGCACATTTGTCTGTTCGTTCCCGTCTCTGACCGAGGCCATGGCGTTTCGTGATTCCATCTTGAAGTCACCGCTTACACCGATATGTCTGGAGATTATTTCACCACGCGCCCCTGAGTATCTGTGCGAACCTCCCACGGCCCATGATCCCGATGAGTATGTTCCCTCCCAGCCTATCGGGCGGCTTTCCAACGATTGGCATGTTGTGTTGCGCGCCAGCGGGAGCGATAACGTGCTGGCCCGCTATCGGCGCGAGCTGGGTCCGGCGGTGGCACGCGAACTCGAAGGCCGCGCAGAAGACCAGTATTGGTCGTGGGTCTCGCATTTTGAATACAGCATTCTTCAGCGGCACCGCAATGCCATGGTGATCCACAGCCATGTTGCCATTCAAAATACCGGCGCCGCCATTCAGGCCTTGGAACGGGTTGCGCCAGATTACAATTTCATTCCCGCCATGCTGGGCCGCGCTGCTACCGGCAACCTGGTGATGGGGTTTGTTCCGTTGTCGGTTGATCCCCCATCGGCCATGCAATATGCCAACTGTGCCTCTGCTTTTCGCGCCTTGCTGCCTGCCGGGTCTTCCGCCATGGTCCGACATTGTCCTAAGGAGGCGAAGGGCCATTTTGATGTGTGGGGCAGTTCGCCCACCGATCTGGCCATGATGCGCGCAGTCAAGCGCGCTATGGACCCAAAAAACATTCTGAACCGGGGAAGATTCATTGTCTGAACAGCTCACACCAGTTGCTGGAACGCTAGACCAGCCAAGCTGGGAGCTAGTCTCTACCTGTGTCCATTGCGGACTGTGTTTAAACCATTGTCCAACCTACAAGACGCTGGGCCTGGAAATGGATTCGCCCCGTGGACGCATCTACCAGGTGTTGCAAGTGAACGAAGGACAGTTGGAGATCGGCGATTCCTTTGTCACGCATATCGACCGTTGTCTTGGCTGCCTGGCCTGCGAGATTGCCTGCCCTTCCGGCGTGCAGTACGGAAGAATCGTGGAGCGCGCCCGGGCCCAGATTGAGCAGAAATATAGCCGCCCGTGGAGCAGCCGCATGCTGCGCGGGTTCTTCTACGGAAAAGTCCTGCGCAGTTTTCGCCTGCTTGGATCAATGGCCAAGCTTGTGCGCTTTTATCAGCGCTCCGGCGCGCAGACAGCCCTGAGGAAGTTGGGTATCCTCCGCTTGATGGGTGTTGCGGATCTTGACCGGCTGGCCCCTCGGATTGATTCTGAGTTTTTTTTCAGCGAGATCGGCAAAACATTTCCTGCCGCCGGCGAGCGCCGTGGCAAAGTCGCATTTCTTGCCGGATGCATCAACAACGTCGCGTTTTCCCATCTCAATCGGGCGACGGTAAACGCCCTGGTGCAGAACGGCATTGAGGTCCACATCCCCGCCGGACAGAGCTGTTGTGGGGCGTTGCATGCCCATGCCGGTTTTCGGGACGAGGCGCGAGGGCTTGCGCGAAACAATATCAAGGTATTTCTCGCTGGAGATTACGACGCGATCGTTACCAATGCCGCCGGTTGTGGATCGAATTTGAAGGAGTATCACGATCTGCTGGAACACGACCCTGAGTTTGCCGGACAGGCCAAAGACTTTGTGGCCAAGGTAAGAGACGTGACCGAGTATCTGGCGCAGATCGGCCTGCGTCCGCCCAAAAAGAAGATCTCCCAGGCAGTGATCTACCAGGACCCCTGTCACCTGGCCAATGCTCAGCGCATTCGCTCCCAGCCCAGGGAGCTGCTCAAGGCAATCGGCTGCCAAGTCCTGGAAATACCCCATGCCGATCAATGTTGCGGCAGCGCCGGTGTCTACAACGTGGCGCAGAATGAACTATCGATGAAAATCCTTGAAGCCAAGATGGACGATATTGGCTCAGTCGCCGCTTCTGCAACGATGGTCGTCACCGCCAACGTAGGATGCATGATCCAACTCCGTGCCGGCTCTGAACAACGCGGACTCAAGCTGCCGGTAAAACATGTGGTGGAATTGCTGGACGAGGCCTTTTCTTAGCGAATCGGAAAACGTGAAATGCCTCACCGCAAAGAGCACGAAGGACGCAAAGGAAAGCAACACCTTTGAAACACGGAGGAAACAGAGGCAGCGGAGGAAAACCAAAAACCGAAGTAAGTCGAAGGACACGAAGGAATGCGAGGCAAAGCCAAGCCTATAATGACTTCTTTGCGTCCTTCTCGTGAATTGAATAAGTTCTTGATGTGATAGGGATCCCTCGCTTCGCTCGGGATAAAGAAATGAATTGCTATTTCTTTTCTCCCAGTATCTCCTCTTCTTCTTTACCCTGGGCGCTGAGTTGCAGAATGACATTGAAGTCTTCCAGGGTTGAAACGTCTCCGGCAACAGTTTTTGTGCTGACGATCTCGCGCAACAGACGGCGCATGATCTTGCCGCTGCGGGTCTTGGGCAGGGCGGCGACAAAGTGGATCTTCTCCGGACGCGCCAGCGCGCCGATCTCCTGCGCTACCCACTCGCGCAGGCCATCATAGAGCGCTTGACTCTCTTTTTCCGTGGCTTTCAACGTGACGAAGGCATGGATGGCCTGGCCCTTCAATTCATGGGGTGCGCCGACCACGGCGGCCTCGGCCACGGATTTGTGCCGGACCAGGGAAGATTCAACCTCCATGGTGCTTAGGCGGTGTCCAGCCACGTTGATTACGTCGTCCACGCGGCCCAGCACCCAGATGTAGCCGTCTTCATCGCGGGTGGCAGCGTCTCCGGTGAAGTACATGCCGGAGAAGCGCGACCAATAGTTTTCTTTGAACCTCTCCGGATCTTTGTAGAGGGTGCGCAGCATGGAAGGCCAGGGCTTGGTCAGCACCAGGAAGCCCTTGCCTGCACCCTTGATGGGAGTACCTTTGTCGTCCACGATCTCGGCAGAGACGCCGGGCAGGGGACGCGTGGCCGATCCGGGCTTGGTCGGAGTCGCTCCCGGCATGGGTGAGATCATGATGGCGCCGGTTTCAGTCTGCCACCAGGTATCCACAATGGGGCAGCGATCTTTGCCGATGACCTTGTAATACCACTTCCAGGCTGTCGGATTGATCGGCTCGCCAACGGAGCCGAGCAGCCGCAAGGAAGAAAGGTCGCGTCCTTCAGGCCAGTGGTCGCCCTGGCGGATAAACGATCGAATGGCCGTAGGCGAGGTATAGAAAATCGTGACCCGGTATTTCTCAATGAGCCGCCAGAAACGATCAGGCTTAGGCCAATCGGGAGCACCTTCATACATGAGAGCAGTGGCCCCGGCTGCCAGCGGCCCAAAAACAACGTAAGAATGGCCGGTGACCCAGCCGATATCGGCGGTACACCAGTAGACATCGTCGTCGCGAATATCGAACACCCACTTCATGGTGGCCAGTACCTGGGTGAGATATCCGCCGGTAGAGTGGACAACGCCTTTGGGCTTCCCGGTAGTGCCCGAGGTGTACAAGACATAAAGAGAATGTTCGCTATCGAGATGTTCGGCCGGGCAGCTCTCCGGACGTCCGGTGGTCAGGTCGTCCCACCAGTGGTCACGACCGAGCTTCATCTCGGTGGCGATCTCCTGGCGCTTATAGACCACCACGTTCTTGACCGTAGGACATTCCTTCACGGCGTCGTCTACGTTCTGCTTGAGCGGGACTTCTTTTCCCCGGCGCAGGCCACCGTTCGCAGTGATCACGATCTCCGCTTCAAGGTCTTGAATACGGGTTTTGAGGGCCTCAGCAGAGAACCCGCCGAAGACCACCGAATGCGTGATACCTAGCCGGGCGCAAGCCAGCATGGCGATTGCTGCTTCTGGAACCATGGGCATATAGATGATGGCCTTGCTTCCGGTTTTAAGCCCTAGTTCTTTCAGAGCGTTAGCAAACTTGCAGACCTTGCGGTACAGCTCCTGATAGGTAAGGATGCGCTGCTCGAAATTCTCTCCCTCCCAGATGATGGCGGCCTTGTTATGCTTCCAGGAAGTCAGGTGACGGTCAAGGCAGTTGTAAGCCATGTTGGTCTTGGCGCCCACGAACCATTTGGCAAAGGGCGGGTTCGACCAATCCAAGACCTTGGACCAGGGCGCAAACCAGTGGACGGCCTTGGCCTGTTCCTCCCAGAATTGCTCGGGCTTCTGTTCAGCATGTTTGTACATCTCTTCATATTGCTGAATCGTTTTAATAGCGGCAGACTTGCTGAATCCGGCGGGCGGCGCAAATACTTCGTTTTGTTCCATAGCGGAAGAATTCTAACGCAGCAACGCCTGTCTGTACTACCTGCTTTGAATTTTCTGCTTCGTCTTGTTCACGCTTTGACTGCGGTCAGTCAAATCAGCGCCATCTACGGCAGATGATTGCGACTATGGCGTTTTCAGAGTTGGTATAACCCGACAGTGTTTTGCACCAGGGCTAAAAGCCCTTTGTATTCGTACTCTGCCACGGCCCTAAAGGGCCGTTCTTCCACCGGTGCTCGGCCACTCCGGTCTACCCGCGCTGAAGCGCGGGTAGATCGGAGGAATGACGAGTCTTTTTTCTCTATATCATTTGTATGGTCACTTGCTGAGAGTGCGACAGATTACCGCTTGTTCCGGTAACCGTTAGGGTAAAAGTACCGATGGGTGTAATCGGTGGTTTTTGGGTCAGAATGCTGAATCCCGATGTTCCGGAACCGGTGACCGGCGTGGGAACGAATCCGATCCGTGAACCCGGGAACAGCCCTGTGACGTTGAAGTTCACAGTCCCGTTAAATCCATCTACGGCTTGAATGGCGATGTCCCACAACATGCCTGTGCCTCTCTTCCTTACGGAAGAGGTGGGCGTTACCGACATAGTGAAGTCGGGCGAGGCTGCCACAACGGCCGGTGGCGCGGTTGGTGTTGCGTGTCCGGATGGGACAGACGCAGTCAATGCGAGTATGCAGAAGCAAAAGATGAGTGTTGCTGCTTTGAGCGATCTCTGAAACATGTTCGGTCTCCTTGCAATTTGGTTGGAACTGACGCGGACGTTGGATGTCCGTTGTAAATCGTGACGTGTGTTTGGGAGGGGTTATTGTCCGATCGTAGAAGAAGCCGGCACGTCACCGTAGAGCTTCCACCACCCGATGGGATCATCCTCGCTGGACGGATCGCAGACCGGAAAACATCAAAAACTTCTAATCAATATCTCCGCTTTGGTCTCCCGGCAGACGGTTAACATACTCTTGACTATCTCCGAATGCAACGGCACGTAACTACATGGCACACACACCGGGAATGATGGCGGGAGCATGCTATCCCATTCAGAGCGCAGCCAATGGATCAGAGCCTTTGCGGTTCATGGCTAGACGCGAGGTCCCTCCGATCTACCCTCGCTAGCGCGCGGGTAGATTGTCGGGATGACGAAATTTTTTTTCCTCTATTTCGCATTTTCATGAATAGTCCCGGGTCAAAGGCAATACTGTTCAGTTAAGCTTTCAATGAACCTTTTCGATCAATAGATTTGTCGAGAAAACAAGAGCAATCTGTGCCGCCCCGCTGGGGCTCTACCTGTCTATCTTCAACATTCCCCAGCGCTTCCGCACTGGGCTAGAACTATTCCACCCCCTTCAGGGGGTTGGATCATTGGAGTCCCAGACACCCTCCCAGATTCCTTAAGTGAACAGTATTGGGGTTAAGGTTTGACTCGCACTTTTAATTACACTCGCCCAGCTTGAGCCTGGTTGGCAAAGCGATCTGGGTCACCCAAAAAAATGCCGCTACAGCCGCTACGCCGCTACAAGGCGCATAAACATTGGCGTGGAGTGACCCCCCAAAATGAGACACAGGAAAGCCGCTACACTTACAGAAAGGTGTAGTCGTGAAAAAGCAACAAAATGGCCACTATCCGGTGGAATTCCGGCAAGCGGCA
>Ga0210408_10000262_pt1 | contig 73877 bp, 69 predicted proteins | sample IncBWH4MmetaG_FD_155471 | JGI IMG/M metagenome (GOLD analysis project Ga0210408, IMG submission 155471) | Forest soil microbial communities from Barre Woods Harvard Forest LTER site, Petersham, Massachusetts, United States - Inc-BW-H-4-M | ecosystem: Environmental > Terrestrial > Soil >... | reverse complement strand
CGCTGAAGCGAATCGCGCAGGCACTTTATCGGACCTGCCGGCAAAAATCCGGAACATAAGAAACCCAAAACGAAATCTCCGCTGAAACGCACGGAATGGCTCGATCCCCTCCGATCTTCCAAGCTTGAATGAAGCTATTTCAAGTCTGGAAGAGGATGTTGTGGTGCTCGGCACAGAGATGTGGGCTATCCGTCCGAGTCAGGAAGAACGAACTGGGGCCTCTCGGGATTCCGTAGATAAGCATCAAGAAAACGAAGCAGGAATCGCGTTTGGCTGCCTATGCCGGCAAACAGCAGGACTGGAACGTCCGGCTTTATCCGCTTCATCTCCGTCCGTAACGCACTGGCAGTCGCATCGGGCAGGTCATATTCCAAGAGAACGCCGTCCACATGCAGAGTTGTCAAAAGGCGCAGGGCTTGATCGCCAGTCGTTGTGAGCGTGACCTCGTATCCAGATTTTTCAAGCATGTATTTCAGGGCGCCCATGTGCTCAGGGTGATTCTCGACGCAAAGAACTCTTATTTCGCTCATCAGTATTCGCAGTGTCCAATGCTGGGTGTTGTATGCATCCCCTTGTGTCGTTGCTCTTCCTACGGTTTGCTAAGTCGGGTTTTGCCGGAGCACTGTTCTTGCTCTCATGCCCCCCTGACATCACGACGGATTTGCTCTTCGCGTTTCGAGGCTTTGTTGAGTTCCTGAAAGATCCCCAGCAACTCCTCTCGATCTCTTGCTTCGAGGGCGGGTCTAAAACTCTCTCCAGTTCTTGCGCTCTCCTTCATGCATAGTGAACGGTCACTGCAGCAGGGAACCAAAGAGGCCCGCTGGTCCACGCTACGGTTGGCAAGTAGGCACCATATGGCTATCTTCCGGACAGAACGGTGGAAAAGGATCGAGTGGTCCACCGCTCAGATTTCCTCCCTCACCTTGTACCAGGAACGGAATGTCGTTCACATTATTTGGAATGCTCGGGTACCCGGGAGGGGCATCCGCAAATTGGAACGTGAACATGGGAGCGTGGTACTGGCCAGAGAGGAGTCCGTTCTCCCCGTGGTGAAGGATGGGTGCTGGGGCATCCTTATCGACGCATATCTGGGGACTGGCTGGTGGGACAATAGTGCCGGTCTGCTTCGTCACCTGTGCCACTCCGTGGTGGCTGTACGCCGCGTAGACCCGGGTAACAGGCTGAAGCGCTCCATCTTTCGCGACTTCGAAGCGGAAGCGGCCCTTGTTACCTTTGGCAATTACCCCTTGGAACACGCCGACTTCCGGCAAAACGGTGCCTAGTATCCGGTTGCATGTCTCAACACCGCTGCCGGCACCGATCTCTACAGCAACAATATCCACGAGCTGAGTGGAATCGGTAACGAATCCAACAACCACCATGTTGTTCCGTGGTTCGGGCAGTATGATATTTCCGCCCTGGATCCCCAAGGTCGCATTTGACAAGACGTTGGTGCCGCTCGTATTGCCGCCAGTGCCGATCACCATTCGGGCAAGCTGAACATAAGCGGGCCCTACTTCGTTCGCCGTCCCTGGCGCCGTGTAGATGCCCAGTTTATCGACACCCACCGTGTTGGCGGAGATATAGGTCTGGGTCTTGAAGTTGGTGACGACAGCAGTGGGGACATTCTTGTACAAGACGCCTGCGTAGGCGATGTAGTCACCCAGCATCAAGGGCGCCTGTGCCCAGGGGTCCGGCTTGGTTAAGCCAGGTTTCTTGCTGGCTGGCATCATAAAAGCCTGCAAAGGTGCGCCGGGCTGAAAAAGCGAGTCATGATTAGGATCTCCGATTGGAGGATTCAGCGGGCGGTTGTAAAGCGGGCACTCCAGGTCAATACTCGGAGGCGCCACCCGTGGGATACACATAGGGTAGCCGTTGCCGCTGGCGATCGTGGGATTTTCATTGTCCACCGACCAGCGCGGGTCAGGGCTGTGCGCCAAGCCGTAGCGACCCGTCGGGTCATTGATTTCAATGACGGTACCGGTGTTCTGTTTGCCCAAGGTCCCGCCCACCTCAAACCGGCCTTTTGCATAGTCGATAAAGGTGATGAACCCCTGACCGCCATTGCCCAAATCCTGGCCCACGGGAAGAATCAGTCCCACGATGTAGGTGCCGGGAGGGTTCTTGAGCCCAGTGACGTTATTGAGAGTCGTGCCTTTGACGTCAATGTTCCCCGATACAATCGCGTTGAAGGGCAGGTAGGGACTCACTCCCCGAACTTGTGCCGGATTGTCGAGCAACGCCAGCCCCGTCTTGTTTGCAGCAATGGTAGGGGCGACGTCGTTGACCGGGGCTGAGATGGTAGGATCAAACAGATCCCTCCATTTCAAGGTGTTGGCCGGAAACTGGAGTACGCTGTTCTTAGGCACAATCATCCGGACGCCGTTCATTGTTAACGTGCCGCCGCTGTCCGGGTCAGCAAAATTATCCACCGTGGCCGCCTCGATGTAGCCTGCTTGGCCGAAGCCTGGTGGCACGTTGCTGTTGAGCACAGTTACTTGGGCACTGGCCTCGAATCCGAACAGCAAGGCAAACGCCGAGATTAAAGCCAGAATTGTCGTGGATTTCCGTGTCATCAGATTCCTCCCGATGCGTATCTCGCCCCTCATGGGACTCTTCTCGCTGGACGTTCCTGCCTCCATGCCACTCACATGAAAATTGGGCCCCTGCGTAGAACGCTGCGACCCGTTCGACTAGGGTTGCTGGGGATCCAAGCCCAAGAATGTGGGAAGCTCCGTTGCCCGACCGTGGCTGCCCACGGCTGGGATGTGTATAAACAAATCCTTCGACGAATCACTCTTTGGGGATCCGTTCGGAACCCTCAGCTCGGGATGATCGAACGGCCCTTTTTCAAAGGCCACTCGGTCATCCTTGAGGCCCTCAGCCAGAAAATCCACCAGGGCTTCAATATTTGCCTCAGCAACGGGGTTGAACTCAGGGAACGCGAACGGCGGAATGCCTTCGACGTCTACCGTCTTATCGTGCAAGTTGGTGTTGGGGAAGTTTCCACCGCGAGTATAAAACTCGACGACTTGGCGCAGGGTTGCAGAATCGCCAACGTGGAAATAGGGACCGCTGAACTTAATGTTCCGCAGGTTGGGCGCTTTGAAGGCGCCGTTAGTAACCCGGCGGGGCAACATTGGGACATCTGGGATAAACCTGGCTACATCTGGGGGCAGGCATCCTACATGGGGTATCGGTGAGCCGGCGCAGGCTGGATTTCCTCGAAGCGCGGTCAGCTCCACCAAGGAAAGCGGGAACGGCGCATTCGGACCAGTCGCGGATCCTCCGCTCGAAGAAGAGTCCGGCAAGTTGCCCTGCAGATAGGTGAATTGAGTCGGCGAAATGACCGTAGCGACGGCAAACACGCCGTTGAAGCTCGCGTCGCCGACCCCGAAGATCGTGACGAATTGCCCTGCAGCCAAAGGATTGCTAGTTGCGGTTGTGACCGTGACTGTGCTGGTAGGTGGGACGGTAGGCGGGATCACCGCAGCCCGCGAAATCGACGAGATACCAACATTGGTTCCGATCAACGGGTTCATAAATTGAGCGGCCTTATTGGCCGTGGCGCCCCGCCCTTTGTCTTCGGTGTGTGACGGACAAGTGGATGGGTCTATTCCAGTGATACAGCTCCGCCGCACGCCGATGTTGTACATGCCGTGGTCATAGTTGGCCTCTTCCGCGTTATCTCCCATGATCATGAATTCGATTGCCTCCCCCATCGCCAGAGAAGGCACGCCTTGGGCATCCGGCTGGTAATCCAGCACAGTGTGCCCCGTTGTCACCGGAGGAACGTGACAGTCGGCGCAGTGCGTGCCGAGATTAGGATCGTCGTCTTCAAAGAGGGACAGACCCAATCGCTGTCGCTCGGTCAGAGCATTGGGCTGCGGGGGGATGGGATTTCCGTGATTTGCTCTCACGGGATGAGGTGCCCCCATGAACCGGTCAAAGGGTGTGTTATCGGAGACGAGGGTCGCCTCGTAAGCTTGCACCGCCAAACCAAAAAAGAGAGAGAAGTTAGCTTGCATTTGGGTGTAGCCATTGAAGAGGTCAGGGCTATCCCACCACTGCTTCTGGAACGCGGCCTTGACCATGTCCTCATAGGCGACCTTTAGACCTCTCGAGCCTGAGAGGGTTCCATCAGGATTCAATACAGCCCGCGAGAAGTTGCCCAACACGCTGTCCTGAGGATGTACAAATTGTTTTGCCAGCGGCCGCAGGCTTACCATCTTCTTGCCGACGTCGGAGAAGGTACGCTTATCAAATGACATCGCGATATTGTTGGTAGGTACTCCTGCGGCGACGGAAGCGAGGCTGGAATTCGTGATACGGACGAACACAGGTGTCACCACGCCATTAATGACTTCTTTGACAGTGCTGGACCGGTCACGGAACCCGAAGGGGTTCACACCATTAAAAACGAAGCTGGCCTTCCCATCCCAGAGATTGTCGAAGTTGAAAACGGCATTGATCATCGTCGGAGCGTTTCTCGGCATCGCCCGGCGGACCCTGCCACCCGTATTGAGCATTCCGGGAGTCGCCGTGTTGAAAATATCTGCTTCAGGCATTGAGCATTCGGCCGCGCTTCCAGGTGTAACGCCGCAGAATAGGTTGAGACGCACTCCCTGCGAAGCCATAATGTCGTTTGTGTCGCGGGCGACATTCGCAAATTCGTCGAAAATCGTGACCCCCGGTCCCCGGGGAGTCAGTTCGGTGGGCCGGAACCAGTCGTTGATCGGAAAATCGGCGCTGGTTACCTCGTAGTTCGGGCCGAATTGCGGGAAGCCCGGAACGTTGAGCTGCGCAGGCGGTGGCTCGACCGGGCCCGGGGGATTCGGGGTAAGGGGATCGTTGGCGGTATAGGGAACGGTGGCATCGCCCCAAAGGTTATCACCACCAAAACCGTCCCCGTTTGGTGCGATGTTATTGTGGAAATTTGTGTCGCTCAGGTTCGGGGAAATCTGGTTCTTGCTGCGGACATCTGCGCCGGCGTTGAAATGGCAGGTGGCGCATGCCGTAACGCCGTCGCTGCCCACTTGCATATCCCAGAACAAGGCTTTACCCAACCGGACGAGCGCCGCATGGCTCTGAACAATTTCCGTGGTCAGAGGCTGAAAATTCAGGTCGGTTCCCGGACCCGGAATGTTGCTGATCGGCGCCACAATGACCGCCGCCAGGGGTTCGGGCACCGGCACTTCTTTCAACGACACCACTTGATCCACAGTGACACCGGGCGCGACGACTATTGGGTTGAAGAACTTGTCGCGCTTATGCAACCGTTCGCCCCTGTGCAAAGCCGAATTGCCGCGACTGGCTACTACGGCAAAGGCGATCATGGTCAAGCAACAGCATGTGTATGCTATGACCCTGGTCATCGTGGTGAACCTATGGTTGGCCGGAACGGGTTTCGACCCTTTTTTCGATGACGTTTTCATATGGAGTCCTTTTGTTGCGGCTTTGTTCGGACTATCGCCAGGATCCCAGCCTACTCATCAAGATCCCATGAGGAGCGATGAGAAAACCGGCGGACTAAAATTCGGGGCTTACACCTTTTGGCTTAGGTGAATTTCTAGATGGCCTAATCTTTATCTCGCCGGCTTAGCCACGGCCCGTAGTCTGTAATTAGGTCGCCAACGACGGCGCTCATTATCCACAGGTGGCCTTGAAAGTCAACAGGAAAATAAAGTCTGATTGGGCTACTCCCCGTGATCCGCTTGGGTTTCGGCGTTTCTCGTGGTCACCAATTGACGTTGAAGAAGCCCGTCAGTGCGACCGAACACATTAGTGAAAGAAGATCCTTAAGCTCGCCCCGGGATCCCAGACTGCTGGAACGGCTGCAAACGTTCCGACGCGCGGTCACGATGATGTTCACCGATCTCAAGGAATCCACCGAGTACTTCGAGAATTTTGGCGATATTGCCGGACTTGCATGGTTCATGAATGTAACGATGCGCTGCGGCAGGAGATTGAAATCCGTTGAGGTCGCGTTATGAAGACTATCGGTGCCCACGGGTGCAGAAGACGCTGTCCGCGAGTTTCGACGGTTTCGGGCCGTCGTAGCTACCACAGCGCTCACGCCTGCGTTCGTCTTGCGTCTCGCACCTCGGTCTGCGCGTCTCCCGCCTCGATCTGCTCATCATCAGGAGCCACACGAAGCCGCTTGTCGATAAGCATCTGGAACATGCTGCGGAGTGGTGGGTGACTGGCGAACAGGGCGTTAAAAGTCGCGCGATCCAGGCTCAGCAGGTTCGCCTTCGTGACAGTTCGTGCTGTGGCCATGCGCGGGCTCTCGTTCACAAGAGCCATTTCACCGAAGCACTCACCCGGACCCAGACGAGCCAGTGACTGCTCGTGCTGCGGGTCCTCCATAAGCATCTCGACTTCACCATCCACGACGATATAAAGCCGATCGCCGCGGTCTCCCTGACGGAAGATGATCTGGTGGGGCTCGAAATGCTCTCGGCTCAGGCTAGCCGGTTTCCCAAGCTTGAGCTGGACGATGTCGGGTGGCAGTAGCAGATCAAGGAACCAGTCGGTGGAGACTCTTAGCTTGCGGTCGAAGCCGGGTAGCTTCATCAGATAGATCGCGCGCCACATCAGCCATGCAATGAAACCGGAGACTTTGAAGCCGAACACCTCGGCGACGGCTGATCGGTGACCGAGCGAGGCTAATTTTCCGAGTGCCTGGAAGGAGAACGCTTGCTTCGGTTTGCCACGCAATGTAGCGAAGAGGTTTTTCGCCAGGCAGGCAGCCTGCCGCGTGGCGTGCTGGGCGGTTGGCGGACATGGCTGCCACGTTTCGTGGTCCACGACCCAGGCACAATCGCCCAGCGCCCACACACCCGGATAACCGATGACCTCCAAGTGTTGGTTGACGACGATTCGCCCCCGCTCTTTCTTGCAGGGTAGAGCAGCTACCAGCGGATTGGGCGCCGCCGGAACCGTGCTCACGAGCGTCTTCGTGGGAATCCGCTCATCACCCTCGAGCAAAGCCGATTCGGAGGTTGCGCCGGCGAGGCGTGTGTTGAGGCGAATTTCGACTCCGCGACGTTGTAACAGTCTCTGCGAGAACTGGGCCAGGCTCTGAGGCAGTTCCGGAAGGATAAGCGGACCCGCATGGAGCAAGACAACGCGGATTTCGCGCGGGTCGATGCGTCGGAAACCACGTGCGATCGCGCGGACGAAGTCGTTTAGCTCGGCCACCGCTTCCACGCCTGAGAATCCCCCTCCGGCAACGACGAATGTTAGCAGCGCCCGGCGAAGCTCGCGATCGGATTCAACGTCGGCTTCTTCGAGTGCGTGGATGACGTGGTTGCGTAATACGAGTGCATCGCCGAGATACTTGAAAGGAAGAGCGTGCTCAGCGAGCCCCGGCTGGCCCGCAAAGCTGGTGATGTTGCCCAGCGCTATGACGAGATGATCGTATTCGACCTCAAAGGGCCGCGGTCGAAACCCGGCACTCGTTGTCACGGTCTTGTTTTTTAAGTCGATCGACTCGACTTCCCGGGTGACGAGGTTTGTCTTCGGGCAAAGGCGGCGGATTGGTGCGATGGTATCGACAATTCCAATGCTGCCCGAAATCACCTCTGGCAGCATGGGCTGAAACACCAGATAGTTTTCTTTGCTAATCAGCCCCACTTCGACGCTCGGATCGCCTTTCAGGAGCTTTTCGAGCATCATCGCCGTATAGGTGCCACCGAAGCCCCCGCCGATAATAAGAACCCTAGTTCGCGTCGGTTGCATCGGCGTCCTCCCGTGAGTGAGCCCAGCGGAGTTCCGAAGATTGTGGGCTTAGGCTGTTAAAAGTATTAGGGCACGTTAGAATTCGTCTGATTGGCATGCTGCGTAGGGCGCAGATTGGTGAATCAGGTATTCACGACCACCCTGTGGAGTACTCGAGCGCTCTTCCCAGAGCCTTCGGATCGGGGATAATAAGCTTGTGCGTGCCGAGTTCAATAAGCCCCTCCTCCTGATAACGGTGCAACAGACGGCTCACAACCTCCCGGCTCGAACCCACCATTGCAACCAGATCGTTAATGCCAAAGTTCTCGCTGATCAAGCAGGAGCCATCGGCCGCGACCTGACCGTACTTTTCAGCCAGTTGAGATAAAGCTGCGAGAAGACGGTAGGGCACTTCCCGCGACGACAGTTCCAGCATGCCAGTGCTGGTTTTCCGGACACGTTCGCAAAGTGCCTCCAGGACTTTCCACAGGATTTCGGAGCGCGTCGAAACGAAGTCACGAAAATCCTTGTGCGAGATCGACGCCAATTCTGTCGGTTCGCAGGTCGTCACCGTGGCTGAACGGGGATGTCCATCGAGCATCGCTAACTCCCCAAAGATTTCACCCGGGCCGAGAATATCCAGGATTTTCTCGCGCCCGTCTTCAGAAGCCTGGACGACCTTGACGGAGCCCTTGAGCAGTATGTACAGAGAATCCGATGGATCGCCCTGAAAGAACACGGCTGTATTGGGAGCGTATTTTCTGGCGGTGCGGAGCTTCGTCAGTTCCTCGATATCGGCCTGGCTCAGCTTCGAGAAAATCGAAACCCTAGCGGTCGCACTGACTTCTGTGACGCGTTCGAGGTGTTCGGAGCTGGCGGGATTGAACACAACGTAGGGCCCACCCTTGGCGCCGAACTCGACACGATCGTTGGAGTTCAGCTTTCGGCGGTCGATCTTTTCGCCATTGACGAAAGTACCCCCCCTGCTGCCCGCATCCACCACCAGGAAGGCACCACCTTCAGTCTGGATGACAGCATGGTCGGGCGAGACACGTGCGTCCATAATCATCAGGTCATTGTCGGGATCGCGCCCGATGGTGAAGGGGACGCGATCGAGGGCAATCCTTCGCATCTCCGAGCCGTTCACGAACGCCAGCTCTGGAGACGGACGAGGAGCTGAGGTCGTCATCGCAGACGCGGTCGGGACGGACATCCAGAGCCTCCTGAAACTGCGGATCGAAAGAATAGCACCATTTTTCGCATACCATCAATTCTCTGCGCCCTTGTTTTGAGCGGGGAACAACCGCAAGCTCTTCAGGCGAGCGCGGCCAGACCATCAGCACCTTCAGCAGCTCTCAGTAGCGTCTGTAAGTCGTAGTCGACGAGTTCCCCAATGCGATTAATGATGATGTCCGCGGATGGATAGCTAGAAAGTATCTTCGGATCCACGGCGTAATGCCCCTGTCGCGGGAACACGGTCGTAACACGACTACCCCAGACTTTCTTGACAGCTGTGAGGATGCGCAACTTGTCATCGATAAGCACATAGCTTTCTGCAGGATAGCGTTCCAGAATGTCATCTAGCTCGAACTCCTTGTGGACGTAAATCAGCACGTCGCCATCCATGGCTGCGAACAGCCCAGAGCGCCTGATCTTGAGCGGCTGAAAGACCACGTCACCGTCCGAAAGGATTACCGGGCGGCCAAATTGCTTCACATGGTCTATCACATCGAGAGCATTGGGGAAGAGTCGGTTCGCGAACGGATATTCTACGAGAAAGTCAGAAACCGTCAGCAGATTTGGGTCACGAGGATATTCACAGCGGTAGCGTTGCAACGCGCCAAGATAGTCAGCATATCCCAGCTCAGAGCGCAGCTCTTCGAAAACGGCCCAGTACCGCCGTTGATGCGCTTGTCCCACTTTCTTCTCAAGGTGATTCTTGAGGTCGGCTGAGACCCGATCATTGTCAAGCAAAGTATTGTCCACATCAAACAGGAAAACCACACTCTGGCGCATGGTGAGATTCCTTTTGCAACACGATTTAGCTGGCAGCCAAGGCAACCCGAGCCGCAGCCTGGGGCCGCCACTCTCTTTCGTCGCGAGCCAGCAATTCGTCCGCTGCTTCCGGCCCCCAGGTTCCGGCCGCATAATTGGGGAAATCGCGCGGCAGGAGCGCCTGCCAAACGTCGAGTACGGGACTGATCACGCTCCAACCAGCCTCGACCATATCTGCCCGCTGGAATAGCGTGGCGTCTCCGATCATGCAATCGTAGAGCAGCCGCTCGTAACCGGTATTGGACGCCGATCCCACGTAATCGGCGTAATTGAAGCACATGTCTACCGCTCCCTGCTGCATGATCGGGCCCGGCAGCTTCGCTCCAAACCGAAGCGCGATGCTCTCCTCCGGTTGAATGGTGATCACCAGACGGTTCGCCTGCAAAGCTCCCACCGGCGTGTTGCGGAAGAGGCGAAACGGGGCGCGCCGGAACTGAATCGAGATCTCAGTAACCCTCCGGGCCAGGTGCTTGCCAGTGCGCAAATAGAACGGAACATCGGCCCAGCGCCAGTTGTCGATGAGAAGCTTCATGGCCACAAACGTTTCGGTAGAGGAATCAGACTTTACGTCGGGCTCGGCCCGATATGCCGGCACCTGTTTGCCGTCAAGGATGCCGGCGTTGTACTGTCCCCGTACCGTCTTGCTCAAGACATCCTCGGGAGAAAACGGCAGAATAGCGTGCAGAACTTTGGCCTGTTCGTCGCGCACCGCGTTCGCGTCAAAGGATATTGGCGGCTCCATTGCGGTCAGGGATACGAGTTGGAACAGGTGGTTGGGCACCATATCCCGCAGGGCACCGGAAGTTTCGTAATAGCCGCCTCGTTGCTCCACGCCAACGGTTTCTGCGGCTGTGATCTGCACGTGGTCGATGTAACGACGATTCCAGATCGGCTCAAAAATCCCATTGCCAAATCGGAACATAATTAGGTTCTGCACTGTTTCTTTACCGAGATAGTGGTCAATGCGGTAAATCTGGTGCTCATCCAGAATCTGCTTGATCTCCGCATTCAAAGCACGTGCCGATTGCAGATCTCGCCCAAACGGTTTCTCGATAACCACGCGCCGCCATCTCCCGTTGTCTTCTTGGGCCAGACCTGCTGTGCCGAGCTGGCGAACAATCTCACCAAAAAAACGTGGCGCCACGGCCAAGTAATAGAAATGATTACTGAATATGTTGTCTTTTGTCGCAACTTCCCCGAGAGTAGCTTTTAGCTGCTGATATACATCAGGATCTGCAAAGTCCCCGCGCAGGTAGTAGGTGTGTGCAACTAACCGCTCGCGGATCGCCGGGTCAACTGGCCGCGACGCGAATGTCCTGATATCTTCGGCAAGCTGCTGGCGAAACGTTTCAGTCGTGAAGGCAGTGGAGGCGACGATCACAACCGCGAACTGCTGCGAAACAAATCCTTGCTCCGCCAGATTACAGAGTGCCGGCATCAGTTTGCGTTTCGTTAGGTCTCCGGCCCCACCGAAGATCACCATGATGCAGGGATCCCCTTTCCTCGGTGCCTGAGGTCTAACGTTCTTGTTCCGGAATTCAGTTGATGGAAGCAATTCTGGCTCTCGCACGCGGCTCCTCCTCCCAAATTCGAAAACCACCTACGAATGCATTAGCGTTTTTGCCCAACCGGGTAGCGGGAGGCAGAGTTTTGAGCTTCTTTGCGTTTCCACCGCCGAGCACGACTTCTTCTGCTTGCAGGGCATCTCGAAGCTGCTGCACGACCTTGCCGACATGCTGTTGCCATTTTTTTTGCCCAAGGCGTTGCAGGCCACGAATCCCGACGTAGTCTTCGAATGTCTTCCCGCGCCTGTAGGGCAAGTGAGCCAACTCCATGGGTTCCAGCAAGCCATCGACAATCATCGCTGATCCCAGTCCGGTACCCAGGCCGAGGAAAAGCATGCGGCCCTTCTTGTAAGAGCCCAGCGCTTGCATGGTGGCATCGTTAACGATCTTTACTGGGCAGCCAAAGGCTTTTTCGAAGTCGAAGCGTACCCATCCTGGCGCCAGATTGTGTGGCTCGCGCAGAGGCCGTCCATGAATTACCGGGCCTGGATAACCGATGGAGACCACGTCATAATCCCAATTCCGGACAGCGTTCTTCACGTCTTCAACCATCGCTTTCGCCGTCATTGTGCGACCGGAGGGAACCCTGAGCATTTTCCTCCGGCCTGTGGCAAGTACCTTGATAGAGGTGCCGCCGACATCGACCACCAAAATCTTGCGCCCGTTGCTCTGCACTGTTTTTCGACCTATGCGGCTTCAGAAGATGCTTTCTTCTCCCTGTGCCCGCCGAACTCGAAGCGCATTGCCGAAAGCAGTTTGTCAGCGAAGTCAGCTTCTCCGCGCGAGCTGAACCGCTGGTAAAGAGCGGCGCTCAACACGGGCACGGGCGCGCCCTCATCAATCGCGGCAGTTACCGTCCATCTTCCTTCACCCGAATCCGACACGCGGCCCGAAAAATCAGACAAGTCAGGCTTTCCAGCAAGAGCGATCGCAGTCAGGTCAAGGAGCCAGGAAGCGACGACGCTTCCACGCCGCCACACTTCAGCCACATTCGCGAGGTTAAATTCGTATTGGTAGTGCTCGGGATTTCGTAGCGGAGTGGTTTCCGCGTCGGCCGAACGGTTTTGCTTCCCGACATTCGCGTGCTTCAGGATGTTCAAGCCTTCGGCGTATGCCGCCATAAGCCCGTACTCAATCCCGTTGTGCACCATCTTGACGAAGTGCCCCGCTCCTGCAGGTCCACAATGCAGATATCCCTCTTCCGCTGTGCCGTCGCGCCGTTCGCGGCCAGGGGTGGCTGGAGCAGAGTTCCGGCCCGGGGCCAGCGTCCGTAATACCGGGTCAAGACGTTCGACTGCAGCGTCTAGACCGCCAATCATCATGCAATAGCCGCGCTCCAGACCCCAGATGCCACCACTGGTACCTACATCGACGTAGTGGATTCCTTTCGCGGCCAGTTCTTGATGGCGCCGGATATCGTCGATGTAATAGGAATTCCCACCGTCGATAACGATGTCATCTCTGCGGAGCAGTGGCGCAAGGTCGCGGAGAGTACCATCCACTATGGCGGCTGGCACCATCAGCCATATCGCCCTCGCTGTACTGAGCTTGGAGACAAAATCATCCAGAGAAACGCTTCCTACGGCGTGCTCTGCGACGAGCGCCTCCACAGCCGACGGGGTCCTGTCGTAAACCACACACTGGTGCCCGCCGCGCAGCAGACGGCGGACCATATTCGCCCCCATTCGTCCTAAACCGATCATTCCGAGTTGCATCAGGCTCCTTTCATGGGCTCATACGAAGCTACGCGAGCGCCCGTGCGATCGTAGAATCGAGTTTGGCCAAGCCGGAGTCGATGTCGGCGTCGATGTGAACCCGCAAGGCGCGCCGGTTTCGATCGACCAGCACCTGCAAATCACCTCGCGCTTGTGCTGCTTTGACTATGCCGAAAGTGTATTTTTGTCCGGGAACTGGCAAACCATGGGCATCATCGCAAGTAACTTGTAGGAATACGCCCGAATTCGAACCGCCCTTATATGCCTGCCCCGTTGAGTGCAAGAAGCGAGGCCCGAAGCCGAGACAAGTGGCCACATGTTTGTGATCCCGCACAGCGTGTCGCATCTGCTGGAGCCGCCGCTCATGTTCGGCGAACATCGGGACATAAGCGAGCAAAGCGAAGTAGTCGCCGCGGTTCAGGCGATTCAAGTGAGAACGGAGATAGCCGACCAGCGATTTATCGGAGCCTGCAGCCTGTGCCAGTGCCGCCGCATTCTTCTCGTCCGCAAACAGCTGTATGCCACCGTCATCCAGGATGGGCTTCTCGGCCGGCAGCGATCCAGAGCGCTCGTATTCTGCCGTCAGGCTGCGGGTGACGATTTTACTCGCCTCAACGTCGGGCTGATTGAAAGCGTTGATGCCGATGATGGATCCAGCGACCGCAGTCGCTATTTCCCACCGGAAGAACTCCTGACCCAGATCATAAATGTCGCCCACTGCTACGCGGACGACGGGCTGTCCAGCCTGTTCGAGCGCAGCCACCTTCTCGTCTTGAGCAGGATCCGGCGCCGACTCCAACCGCAGGTAGGCAAATACGCGGTCCTCACCATAAATTTTGACCGGACCTAGTTGTTCGCGATCCACGGGAATAATGCCATGTCCTTCTTTACCCGTAGATTCCGCAATGAGCTGCTCGAGCCAAGCACCCAGGTCGGAAATGCCAGGAGAGGCAACGATCGTGACCTTGTCGCGACCGTTGGTGGCTAGAGTTCCGAGAACAATGCCTAGGACGACCCCAGGATTGTCATCCACGGGGACGCAAGACTTGCAGGCGTGAACCATTTCTTCGGTGCGCTCAAGAAATCTTTGAGTGTCCAGCCCCATGAGGGCGGCAGGCACCATGCCGAAATCAGATAGGGCCGAGTAACGTCCTCCAATGCTGGGCAATCCGTGGAAGATATGGCGGAAGTTGTCGCCCTGGGCCACATATTCCATCTTCGAACCGGGATCGGTGATGGCGATGAATCGGGACCCGGCTTTCTCGGTACCGATGATCTGCTTTACGCGCTCGAAGAAATATTGTTTGAAAATATTCGGTTCCAGCGTGCTACCCGATTTGCTGGAAACCAGAAACAGTGTTTTGGCGAGATCAACCCTCTTTTCCATCGCTTTGATCTGCGCTGGGTCCGTGGAATCCAGCACGTGCAACTCCGGATACCCCGGAATCGTGCCGAAGGTCATCTTCAACACTTCGGGACAAAGGCTGGAGCCACCCATGCCGAGCAGCAGGATATGAGAAAAACCTGCTCCGCGCGTATCTTCGGCCGCCGCGGCGAGCTCATGCCGGTGCGCCAATTGGTCATCAGCAATGGTCAGCCAGCCGAGCCACTTGTCTTCGTCGGAACTCGTCCAGAGGGACGAATCATGCTCCCACAAGCGACGCACCTTGCCTTCGGCACGCCAGTCATTGACGTGCGTCTTCACCAAGCCGGCGATCTCTGCGGGCAGCTTGTAAGTCTGCCGGCTGACTTTGGTGGTGACGAGCCCTTGCGTCGATTTCTCAACCGCGGTAAGGAGCTGCTGGAAGGCGTCGGAAAAAAGTTTGAGGCCCTCATCCAGCAGGTTCGCGGTCACCTGGTCCATGGAAATGCCAAGCTTCTGCAAAGTGTCCATGTGATCGTGCGCTGCTTCAATGTCTTCGACGAGACTCAGCCGCGCCCGGCCGTGGTCGCGGAAAGCGTTGAGCGTGGCCGGCGGCATGGTGTTGACAGTTTCAGGGCCGATCAATTCCTCCACATAAATCACATCGCTATAGTTGGGGTTCTTGGTACCGGTGCTGGCCCACAGTACGCGCTGGGTCTGGGCACCACGCTTCGCCAGTTCCTCCCAATGCTCTCCACGAAAAATATCGACGTAGCGCTGGTAGGTCAGCTTTGCATTTGCAATTGCGATCTTTCCAAGGATGCTGCGCACGAGAGCCTGCTCGGCCGGATCCTTGGCAACTTTCAGTTTGGCACTAGCCAAGGCATCGACCGCGGAATCGATGCGACTGATGAAAAAGCTGGCCACGCTGGCGACCTTGCCTACGTCCAAGCTCCGCCGACCAAAATCTTCCAGGCCATCAATGTAAGCCTGTGCGACCTTCTCATATACCGACTGCGAGAACAGTAGCGTGACATTGACATTGATACCCTCGCTAATGAGCTGCCGGAAGGCAGGAATTCCCTCGGGCGTCCCCGGCACCTTAATCATTACGTTGTCGCGTCCCACCGACTTCCATAGGCGCCTGCCTTCCGCCAATGTGCCGGCAGTGTCATTCGCGAGATAGGGTGAGACCTCGAGGCTCACGTACCCGTCGCGACGCCGGGATGACTGATAGACAGGAAGCAACAGATCAGCGGCGTCCTGGATGTCGCGGATCGCCAGTATCTCGTAGCGAGCCTTGGCATCAAGCTTGCTTTGGCGGGCAAGAGACTGTAAGAGATCGGAGTAATCTGAGCTGCCGGCTACCGCCTTCTCGAAGATGGCAGGGTTAGAAGTGACTCCACGCAGCCCGTCATTGTCGATGAGGTGTTGCAGTTCCCGGCTGGTCAGCAAGCTGCGCCGGATGTAATCCAACCATACTGACTGGCCGTAGCCTTGTAGTTCGCGTAATGGGTTTGACGGCTTCGCGGGCTTTGCTGGCTGAACGACTGCTGCTGGTTGCATGGCGTCGCTCCTAAATATCGACGGTGGTTTGAGTGTCGGACTCTGACGGTCTTACTGCTTGCCGGTTACTGCCTTCCTGACAAGAGCTCTCGCGCAGTAACCAGCACGTTTTCAGATGTGAAGCCGAATTTCTTCTGCAATTCTTTCAGAGGTGCAGAAGCACCGAATGTCTTCATACCGATGGCGCGGCCACTGGACCCGTGATAGAGCGCCCATCCCATGGTCGAACCCTGCTCCAAAGAAATCCGAGCGGTGACTTCTGGCGGTATGACACTGTCGCGATATCGCTGAGGCTGCTGTTCGAACAGCTCCCACGAAGGCATGCTGACTAGACGGGCCCGCACCCCTTCGGCGGTCAGTGTCTCGTAAGCCTCGATCGCCAACGCAACCTCACTCCCTGTAGCGAGAAACAGGATTTCTGGTTTGCCCCCGGGCGCATCGGCCAGAATGTAACCGCCCTTGGCGACACCCGAAGCCGGGGCGTAGCGTGTGCGGTCCACCGTGGGAAGCGCCTGGCGCGCGAGTACAAGAACGGCGGGCTTGTGGCGCAATTGCATGATGACCCGCCACGCCTCAACCACTTCGTTGGCATCTCCTGGACGAAAGGTAATCAGATTAGGTATTGCGCGCAGCGAAATGAGCTGTTCGATAGGCTGGTGGGTTGGCCCGTCTTCCCCGACCCCGATCGAGTCGTGTGTGAAGATGTAGATGACGGGGATTTCCATGAGCGCAGACAGCCTGATCGCAGGACGCAAATAGTCACTGAATATCAGGAAACCCGAGCCAAAGGGCCGAACTTTGGACAACGCCATACCGTTGAGAATCGAGCCCATCGCGTGCTCACGGATGCCAAAGTGCAGGTTGCGACCGCTGTAGTTCGCGGCAGTAAAGTCGCCTGCCCCATCAAAGGTTAGGCGAGTCTTGGTAGAGGGCGCGAGATCGGCGGATCCGCCCACCATCCACGGCACATTGCGCGCGACCGCGTTCAATACCTTGGCAGAAGCATCCCGGCCTGCGACGCCTTTTGCATCGGCAGTAAATTCCGGGAGATCACGGTCCCACCCTTCGGGCAGTTCTCGGCGCTGCATTTTGTCGAGATGCGAGGCCAACTCTGGATTCTGGTCGGCGTACTTGCGAAAAGCTTCCTGCCACCGCTGGCGGAGTTCTGCACCGCGCTTGCCGATTCCGTCCTCGAAGTGCTCTCTTACCCCTTTGGGAACGAAGAACTTCGCATCTTCCGGCCATCCGTAGTTCCGCTTGGTTAGGCGGATTTCCTCTTCCCCGAGTGGCTCGCCATGGGCAGCACTGGTGTCCTGTTTGTTAGGCGCGCCGTAAGCAATGTGGCTGTCAACAATGATCAGAGTTGGCCGATCATTGGTTCGCAGGAAGGTCTGAAAGGCCCGCGCCAGCATCGACTGATCATTCGCATCTCCTACGCGGGTGACATTCCACCCATAGCCGAGGAAACGGGTCGCTACATCTTCGCTGAACGACCACTCGGTGTGGCCCTCGATCGTGATCCTGTTGTTGTCATAAATCCAACAGAGGTTCGAAAGCCTGAGATGACCGGCCAACGACGCAGCCTCTCCGCTAACCCCTTCCATCATGCAACCGTCGCCACACACCGCATATACGTTGTAATCGAAAAGTTCAAAGCCGGGACGATTAAAGTATTGCGCCATCCACCGTTCGGCAAGCGCCATGCCTACGCTGGTTGCGACACCTTGGCCGAGCGGTCCAGTCGTGGTCTCGACGCCTGACGTCCAGCGGTATTCGGGGTGTCCTGGACACTTGCTCTCTAATTGTCGAAACTGTTTAATGTCCTCCAGCGTGACCGTCCACTCGCCTCGGCTTTCGTAATCCGAGTCCACTGCCCGGACGCCGCACAAGTGCAGCATGGAGTACAAGAGCATCGACGCGTGACCGATGGAGAGAACGAATCGGTCTCGATTTGGCCAAATCGGATCTACGGGATCGAAGCGCACAAACTGCTGCCACAAACAATAGACGACGGGAGCCATCCCCATTGGTGTTCCGGGATGGCCGGAGTTCGCGGCTTGCACCGCGTCCATGGACAGGGTGCGGATCGTATCAATGCACAACTGATCCATCTGTTCGCTCGGCAGTCGAATGGGTATAGCATTGGCAGACATTGATGCCTCCCATGGATCCTTCGCAACCCGCGATCGCGCTATTATCAGTGTTCTTGGCGCCTTGTCAAGCCAAGTAGAGCTTATATTTGTAGGCTAGTCCGCCGATCTCGAGGCGGACAGCAATCGGGGTTGGCTGGCACCGAATGATGCCGACTCAACTCTCGAAGTCGCTCAACTATGCCCTCAAAACGCGTGATGCGTACAATCCCATTTTAGTCAACGGGGATTGTCTTGTACGCACGTAAGCGTATTGGCAGTAAGAAGTCGCTGACAACCTCGAACCTAATTCGACTTGACATCCCGGAAATTCAGCCATACAATCCCCGGCTGACTCGCGACCCTTTTTCGCCAATTCCAAACTTCTTCTCATTCTTCGCGAGACGGCTTCCTGGATTTTGTATGAAGACCCTGGTGTTCGACTCTTGTAACGATTCCCCGAGTTTAGACGCGTGAACGCCACCGCGCGGAGTTCATTGTGTACCTCACAGCAGTCGTAGGCCGCGTTTTTTCTTGCTAAGTGGCGTAATTCGTGAGCCGCCGCAAACGCGACGGATCAGGGGGGATGTGCATGGAACCACTTAGTGTAGTCCTCTTCCAAACCGACTCCAGAACTGCTCAGATTCTGGTGGAGAAGCTTTCCCAGTATGTTTGTTCCCTTCATCTGGCGCGCACTCGTGACGAGATCCGCCCCAACATTACCCGGCATCGGGCGGAGGCGCTGGTGCTGGACCTGGAAAATTCCTGCCTGAGCGAAGTTAAGCGTTTGCACCATGAGTTCCCTGGCCTATCCATTGTCTGCACCCACAGATTAGCGGATGAGGAACTCTGGATGGAGGCGCTCAACCAGGGCGCGGCAGACGTGTGCGAACCACGAAACAGTCACGATATCCTCCGATCCGTGATGCGACAGCGGGTGCTCGGTGTAGCTGCCTGAAACATCTTGACGCAACTGAGGAGAATGTGTGCTCAACTGTCATGATTTGATCAAGCTAGGACTCTACACAGGAACCGTAGGGATGTTGTACCTCCCAGGGCAGGTCGGCCCATTTACTTTTCGCGTTCGGCAGGAAGGATGAATGCAATGCCAAATCGACGTGACGTGGAGAACGCTCAGAAGAACAGGCTGGAGATCGTAAAGGCAGGACTCAGCAGGCGCGAACTCTTCAAGATGGGCCTTCTGACCACTGCGGGTTACCTTATCCCCAAGAACGGCCTAAGCGCCTGGGCTACTAATGGCTGTTCGCCCGGGCAGTGCCAACTGGGATGCAGCCCGCCGATCGCACCCTTCCTTGATCCTCTCTACGTTCCGCCAGTGCTTCTCGCGCGTCCGCTGACGGACCCGGGGTTTACTCATCCTCCCCGGCAATGCCCCAACCACGGAGTGAACCCAGCGAACGGACGCCCGTTCGAGGGGCGTGGCCAGTTCAACGGGCATGTGCAAAAAGGCAAGGACTGCTTCCAGTTTTACAATCGATTTCCCCCACAGCATTTCTACATTGAGCGGCTGCGGGCAAATCCAAACTTCAGGATCACATCGGATACGAGCATTCCCGACCAAACCATCTGGGGATTCAACCAAGGCGGCGATGACCCCGCTATGTTTCCTGGCCCCACGATCGTGACTCATTATCAGCAGCCGGTCCTGATTCGCCGCTTCAATGAGCTGCCAACGCAGCCCCAGAATGGCGGTTTCGGCGTTCCTGAGGTGTCCACCCATCTGCATAACTTCCACTCCGGGTCGGAAAGTGATGGAGGACCTTGCCGCTACTTTTTCCGGGGACAATATTTCGATTATTACCACACCATGCACCAGGCGGGGTTTGACTCCGATCATCAGCCCAACGGAGACATCAACGAGTCGGCAAGCACGCTGTGGTACCACGACCACCGGGTGGACCACACGGCCGAAAATGCATACAAGGGGTTAGCGGGATTCTACTTGATCTTCAATCAGTTTGACACCGGCGATGAGGGCACTGGATTCCACCTGCCCAGCTTCCCGGATTTCGACATCCCACTATTCCTGACCGATAAGTTGATCGATCCCGCCACCGGCCTCCTCTGTTTCGACACTTTCGGGCTCGACGGCCTGGTCGGTGACGTCCAGTTGGTCAACGGTAAAGTCCAGCCGTTCTTGGAGGTGCAAGGGCGCCGGTACCGCTTCCGCGTGTTGGACGGCGGACCGTCGCGCTTTTATGAGCTCTTCCTCACCGATCCCAACAATCCGAACCAGGTGATTCCTTTTTGGGTAATCGCTAACGACGGCAATCTGTTGCCCAAACCGGTGCAAGTGACCAGTTTCCGGCTGGGGGCGTCGGAGCGGTACGACATCATCATTGACTTCAAACATCTTGGTCGCAAGTTTGGGACAACCGTCCTTAATCTCGAAAACCGGTTGCTCCAGACCAATGGGCGCGCGCCCACGAACACGATCCTTCCCGCGGGCCAAGGTACCACTTGTGTGCAGTTCAGGATTGGCGCTGATGTTCTCGACGGCAGTGTTGATCCAGCCACGGGACCGGCGTTCTACCAGTTGCCCTCTATCGATGTGCCGTCGCGGGTTACCCGCACCTTCGAGTTCGTGCGGCAGAATGGCGAGTGGAAAATCAACGGAAAGCCTGCAGACTGCACCACCCCCAAGACCGCGATCCGTTTCACGTGCCAAAGAAACACCTCAGAAAGGTGGATAATACGGAACAACTCCCATGGCTGGCAGCATCCCATCCACATCCATCTGGAAGAGTTCCGCATCCTGACGCGGAATGGAGCGCCACCGACACACGTAGAACACTCGCGGAAAGACGTGTGTCGCCTCCAGTTCGGGGAGGAGGTTGAGCTCTTCTTCCGCTTCCGCGATTTTCGCGGCGACTGGCCCATGCACTGCCACAACACCGTTCATGAAGATCACGCCATGATGTTGTTATGGGGAATCCAGGACGTGGGCGACACCAACCCGAATCCATAAAGTGGCAGGCCTTCTGGGGATGGCGAAGACAAAGGATGCGAGACGGAAGACAAAGGGGGTAGATTATGCCACGGATGACGCGAAGGGGATGGTTGGCGGTTGCTGGATCGGCTTCGGCAGTGGCCGGCTCAGCGAGCGGACTGCTTGCAGCAGTTCATGATCCCTCGAACAATCCACCGCGCGGTTTTCAGCAAATTCCCCCACGTGAGCTTATCCAGCGGCGCCATCTGCCGAACGTTGAGCTGATAACGCAAGTTGGCACGAAGGTGCGTTTCTACGACAATCTCGTCAAGGACAAGATGGTGGTTATCAATTTTATGTACGCCCATTGCGAGGGGCTCTGTCCGACCATCACCGCGAATCTTGTCCGGGTCCAGAAGATTTTGCATGATCGTATCGGGCACGACATTTTCATGTACTCGATTACCCTCAAGCCTGAAGAAGATACCCCCCAGGTTCTGAAGGAGTACGCGGATATGCATGGCGCCGGGCCCGGCTGGCTGTTCTTGACGGGCAGGCCGGACGATATCGAGTTGCTGCGGCGCTCGCTTGGGTTTACCAACTCCGATCCCATTGAGGATGCCGATAAATCCAACCACATCGGCATGTTGCGAATCGGGAACGAGCCCATGCTGCGCTGGTCAGCTTGTCCAGCGGAGGCGCACACGCAATGGATCGTGACCTCGATCCTCGCAGAAGCGGACAATCCGCTCAAGGGAGGGTAAAAGAGGACCGCACCGGTGCGTCCGGAAAATGGAGCGTTGGCAGCACGTAAGAGACCTGAGGCTGCTGGACCGGGACAGAGAGTTCCACACCGAATCGTTGAGCCGCTGGTGAGTAGATGAGCGTATCGCAACCGGCAGCCAACGCGTGGGGCATCACTGATCCGAATGGGAACCAGTGCTATTTCCGTGAAGGGGTCGAGAGGCTACCGATGCGTCCTAAGTTCATGAGGGCACGCTCGGCAAAACGCGTCGCCCGCGCATGGATGGCCACGTTGATGTTGGCAACTTAAGTGGAAATCCTGGGTGATTGGCACAACAGGAAGGTTGATCGTGAAGAATCTGTCAAAGGTTTCGCGGCGTGAGTTCGTGACACTCGCCGCCACGGGATTGAGTCTGGCTAGTCCGGGGTTCCTTGCCTTGGCACAAAAGGAAGCTGTAGGCAAACCCCGGTCACTCATCAGCGCTGACGAAGCGCTGCGAGAACTGCTCGATGGCAATGAGGGTTTCGTGAAAGGGCAACCTGCGAGTCCGCGGCGCAGTCCAGAAGATTTGCGCAAACTCGCAGAAGCCCAGTATCCCGAGGCTGTTGTCGTGTGTTGTGCGGATTCCCGAGTGGCGCCGGAGATCTTGTTTGACGTGGGTCAGGGCGACATCTTTGTCGTACGTGTAGCGGGCAATGTGGTAAACGGCGCGGGCGTGACGGTCAAGGGCAGCATTGAGTACGCGGTCGGTGAACTGAATGTACCCCTTATAGTGGTTCTGGGTCACAGCGGCTGCGGCGCGGTCAAGGCTGCCATGAAGCACATTGATGCCAAGGATTCATTACCGGGAGCGATCAACGGCCTGGTGGAACTTATTAAGCCCGCCGTCGCTCAGAGTAAGGGAACACCTGGCGACGCGCTGGAAAACGCGATTCGGAAGAATGTGGAGATCGGTGTTGAGCGGCTCAAGGAACTTCAGCCGATCCTGGCACCGCGGGTCAAAGACGGCAAGCTGAAGGTCGTGGGTGCCATATTCGACCTGCGCACGGGGGTGGTGACGCCGCTGGAGCGTGGAAAATCCTGAAAGCGTTGAGTCACCCAAATCAGAGTTTCCTTGAGATGTCCACTGGTTCGCGACGCTGGCGGAGGCCAAGTAGACGCAGTAGAAGTTCCGGGGTTAGCCAGCGTAGCGAATTGACTTAGAATGAATAACGGTATTCGAGCCGGACGATGTGCTTGTACCAATCGTCGTGAGTGAGAGCTTGGCCGAAGCCAACATAGAAGGAGTTGCGGAAGCCGATGCTGGTGCGCACTCCTACTTTCAGATTCACGATGTTCAGGCCACTCACCTCGGTTGCGGCCGAGTCGACAGGTCCTCCCGGTTGGCTCTGGAATCCGCTCAGTACGTGCCAGCCGAAGAGTTCGACTACGGGCGCCAGCCTGACGTGGTTTCGCTGATACAGCTTGTAGCTTGGGCCGATTCCGTAGAAGAAGACATCTCCTGCGAACCCCTCGGAGGTAGGCGAAGACGTAGTCGAAACTCCCGCAGATCCGCCGATGGGATGCCAATCGCCGATCTGGCCTTCGAGAGTCCACCTCTCCGAAAAACTGTGGTACAAGAGCAGGGATGGCTCCACGCTGTAGTGATTTGTCCCCAAGCCCCGCAAGGCGTCACCCGAAGGAAAATAGCTCTTGAACTGGAACGTGAGGTATGTGCCCTCAGACGTGACCGCCGCGAACTTGAATCCCGCCTGCACGTCAGACAATCCGGATTGGTTCGAGAACCCCGGAAACGGTGGTATCTGCTTAAAGCCCTGCGGCTGGAGCCAGCGTATCGGGACTTCCACAAACGCCGAGAAGCGGCGGTGCGGCGAGTATTCAACATTCATGTAGAGTTGTTGGAAGTTTATGGAGTTGGGTACGCCGGTGGGAACACCGGGACCCGGCCCAGGCGCTTTGGGATCGAACGCCAGAAAAAGAGGGGCATTCGACGGCAGGAACGGCAGGAACTGTTTGCTCAGGAAGCGAGAGCAACCGCACTTGGCATAGAAGAACTCCGAGCGATCGGGAAACCGATCTTCGAAAGCATCGTCGAAGCGGATGCGAATCTGAGAACCGACGATCGGATTGTCAATATACCCGACCATGCTGCCCTCAATGGGCGGCCGAGAGGGTTCCTTGGTCTTCTGAGCCTGCGTCGCCTTGCTGGTTTGAGGGGGCAGCGGAGCCGGCTGCGGATCAGAGAAAGACCCTGATCTCCCATTCGCGCTCGAAGCCAACGAGGCATCCGTTAAGCCCGGTGTAGCAGAAGCAACATCCAACGGCCCGGCGCCCGGTCCGGGCTGCTCGTTCATCCGGATCGAGTCCGTCTGCTGCGCGATCATCGTGATGGGTAGAAAAACGACAAGAATCAGAATCAGCCTTTTCATCGTTCGTCTCCACGCAACAGTTTGTGGTTCCCCCTTGTATTTGCCCAACGCGCCGCCAAGGTTAGCATATCTAACCTCGAATTCGCGATAGTAAGGCAGATTTCGCTTTTCGTTGCTCCTCCAAAAACTCTACCCGGCGATGAGACTTGGCTAGCGCTCTTTTTGATCTCCGGATTTCACGAGCCACTCGTGAAACCTCCGGGTCTTATCGAGTTCATTGGCCAGCGGAGAAGCAGGCGTGGCCAATTCCTCGAAGAGGGCGAGCGCTTGCTGATTTCGCCGCCGGGCCAGGTCCATCTGGTTTTCATCCGCCAGCAGGATTGCCAGGTTTTCATAAAACTGCGCCAGTTCCATCTTGTATTCCCCATTGACGGGATCTTTGTTGCAAAGCCCTTCGTGAATCGCAATCGCGCGGTTGAAGAGCTGTTCCGACTCCGACGTTCGCCCCTCCCGTCGCAGCAAGTTGGCAAGGTTATTGTAGACGCGGGCCAAATCCTGCGAGGGCGGCGGATTCCTGTCTCCCGCCGAGGCATCCGCGTTCTTCTGGGCTAACAGCTCCAGCAGTCCAACCGCCTGCCGGAAATCCGATTCCGAATTGGCGAGATCTCCGATGTCGTAATGGAGAATCCCGCGGTTGTAGTAAGTGCGAGCCAGCTCCTGCGGGTAGCTGGGATTCCCTGGTATCTGGTTCACCAGCTCCTGCTGCAGGCGCAAGGCATTGTCATATTTCGTTTCCGCATCCGCGCCGGAGTACTTCACGGGCTTCTGTGCTCCCTCCAGCCAGATCCTCAGAGTCTCGCCCAGCCAGTTATACGAGTAGGCCTCCGCTTGCCGGTAATCGGAGTTGTGGGGATGCTGCTTTGCCAGGCTCTCCAACTCGGTTATGGCCAATTGGTACTCATCCACTGCATCTTGATACTTCCCGAGCAAACGATGGATGTCGCCCAACCTGGTGTGCGTCCGGGCCGTTTCCAGGCGAAAATTCTCGCTGCCGGGATCTTGCTTGCCTAAGTAGTTGACATAGAAATTCTTTGCCTTCTCCAATAGGCCGTGCCGGAATTCCTCCATCTGCGGAGTATCCGCCGCTTCTCGCGCCTGCTGGCTGCCCGCCGACGATAAACTCTCATCCACCGCGGCCTTGGCTAGCTGCAGATTGGCCTCGGCACGGCGCTTTAAGTTCCAGGCGACATAAGCCAGAGACGCAGCCACCACCAACATGATTCCCAGGACCGCAGCCGCCCATTGGACATGCCTCAGCTTTCTCCTTCGTTCCTGCGCCCGCTCGGCGTCAATCCGTGCTTGCTCCTGTTCGCTGCGATCCAGAAACTCCATTGCCCGCGCGAAGGCTGAGTCGTAACGCTCTGCCCAGGCCGCGGAGGGCCCCTCCCGGCGCTTCCACCGCAAGCCGAGTTCTAGTTCCGGGTTTCGCCACAAACCCGCCGTTCCTTGCTCAAACCAGGAGGCGGCCTGCGAAAGACGGACATAAGTCGCGGCTGATGTTCTCTCCTCTTCTGCCCAGGTGATCAGGCGCGTCCAGCAGCGCATGAGACTTTCATGGGAGACATCAATAATTGACCGCGAGACCAGTGGAACCGTGGCTGGCGGCATCAGAAAACTGCGTCCTGGGTGGCGGAAGACCTCGATGACTTGGACCACCTCCGCCTCGGGCGCCTCGCAGATCGCAGCGAGGTTCTGCACCGAAGTCGGACGTCTTACTCCCCGGGGATCTGAAAAAGTGTCCGTCAGGGCTTTGAATAGTCGCTCCGCAATCTTGTGGTTCGCTTCAGAGCCGGTTTCGAGAAACGCCTCTTCAGCGTGCAGAGATAAAGCTTGCTGCAAGGTCCCTACGGCTTCGTAGTTGGCAATGTCGATAGGCTGACCTTGACTGCGATGCCGTTTCCAATGGTCCCAGGTTCGCATTAAGGCGTGCTGCAACACGGGAAGCTGGTCCTGATCGTCTCCCAAATCATTGAGCAAACGTAGAACCAGGCGCGGGGCGATTTCTCCACCTGCCACCGCGATGGGGCCGGTGATGGCGGAGCGCAGTTCGTCGCGAGTCATGCGCGGAACCAGGTACTGGCCTGCGTTGACGGCCTCCGGAAGACCCGGATACTCCATGCAGTCGCCAATGAAGTCCGAGCGCATGGTCAGCACCACGTAGATCGGGACCTCTTGCTGCTGCGCCGCTTCCAGCAGCAGCTTGACGAATGCCACGGCTTCGTCCCTGGAGTTCTCAATCTGGCGGCTTCGCCGGAAGCGGAACAGCTCCTCGAATTGGTCGACGATCACGAGCAGATTGTCTGCAGGCGGAATTCGTGCCTGCCGCACCGCGTCTACCAGCCCGAGAGTACTGCGTCGCAGAGTTGCTTCCAGCAGCACCCGGTTGGTGCTGGCCATCTCGCCCTCGGTTCCCAGCACGCCGGATCGGTTGAGTGCCGCAGCCACGTGTCCGATGGGGTCTTCCCCCGGCCGCAGCGTGGCAACCCGCCAGGTCGAGCCGGCCTTCACCATGAAACCGCTGTAAAGAGAGGGAATCAGACCGGAGCGGACGAGCGATGATTTTCCGCTGCCGGAAGTGCCCACGACCGATAAAAATCGGTTGGCACGGAGCCGCCGCAGAAGTTCGTCGATTTCTTTTTCGCGGCCGAAAAAGAGATGATCTTCGTCCGGCTCGAAAGGGCGAAGGCCCGGAAAAGGATTGAACAGTGATCCAGGTGGCATCAACCCTTCTTCTTAGCCTCGCAGGCGCGAGATGAATGGCTGCAATGGTTCAGGGGAAAATCCATCCCACTGAGGGATCACCAACGCCTCGTGCGTTCGGAAGCGCTCCTTGTCCGAGGTTCTCGGAGGCACCAGGGAAATCGCCACGGTTGGCATGGGCTTGCTGCGGCCATAACCGGGGCTCTTCTGCAGTTCACGGAGCTTTCGGCGCAGCCAGCATTCGTTACCCGAGCCAAAAAAAATCAGGGCTCCGTCGCAACTCCGCAGGTTCTCTTCGTGATATTCGCGAATTTCCGCCTCGTTGCCCTCGAACACCGGTCGGATAACTTCTAATTCTTGTTCAAACAGAAAATCTTCCCACGCCGAAGTAATGACCGCGTCGCGCTGATCGTAGATGAGGTAGAGCCGGGCGTGCTCCCTGCCTGCAACAACCGAACTGCTTGGTCGGGGCACTGTGGGAGCGGGTGCGGGCGCCAGCTTTTGAGCCTCTTTGAGCCGATCCTGGATCACGGTCCTTAGATCTTCGAGAAAGGTCTCCAGCAAGTCCGCCCCTACTTGGATCCGGGGATCCATTCGAAGCTGCTCAATGACCTTCCGTTGACGTTCGTCTTCCACCTGCAGACCGGGAGGAATCCATAACAGGCGAGAAAAATCGCCCTTCTTACCTCTTTCGACCGCGAGTTCGTTTTGAATCTCCAGTAAAGACTCCGTACCTCCTTCAGGGACTAAGCTGTAGGTCTTGCCTATCAAGTGAATCGACATCTGGCATTGAGCCAGATCCGCGCGCACAGTCTCCTTCAGTTCCGATTCGACTTGCGGTAACGCGTTAGACGGGAGCATGGTGTAACCGTGCTGCTGTAAATCCCTCTTGATGACTTCGCGCTGTTCCCTTAGGTCGAAAGTGGTTTGCGCCAAAAAGACGGCCCTTTGAGCCTCATCAGCCTTCGGAACGACCGCCATTCCTGAGGCTTCCACCATCTCGAGCAGGCAGCAGATATCATGGGCCAAGTCATCTAGCCGCATCCAGAAATCCCTTTGCGCCGCGGGCCCGAACACTTCGTCCAACTCGCGCACTCTTCCGGTATCCGGGTCGATGTTGAAGAACTGATAGCCCAACAAGGACTTCAACTCCGGGGGATGCAATTCCAAGGGAACGGGCGTCTTTAATACCTTGAAGATGCGCGCCTTAGCGCGAAAATGGACACCACCCTGCTCTTCCGCGGCTTTCCAGAATTCGGCCAGCTCCCTCATCGCCCATTCTGATTTGACATACAGCGGCGAGACCACCGATATAAGCGAGGCCACGCGGCGGAGTCGCTCGATCAGCGCCTCCCCAAAGAAGTCGTTGCCTTGAAGCTTAGGATCGCGCCAGATCTCAGGTGGTTTGCCGAGGAGCTGTCCAACCCGGATTTCCAGCGCCCGATGCAGGTTCGCGACCCATCCCTTGTGCCCTTCGATCAGTTCCACGTCATCCAGGTGCGCGTAGCTGATGAAGGCATCTCCCTGAAAGTTCATGACTTCCTCCCAGGCAGTAGGAGGAGGTAGCTGCCAGTCGCGGAAACTGAATGGAGAACACCGGCCATGTCAAGGGCTCAATCGATTCGCGGTCTGATCCGCAAGTCCACGGGTGAGTTTTATAATCCAAGCCAAAACGATTAGCAAGTCTTTTCACCACAATGTTATAGACGCTCTCCTGACGCCGTCTTGCGACGCAGTACGACATAGGTCGGAAAGGTTCCGTACTTTTTGGCCATAGAAGTTTGCCCTACATAATCGCAACGAAACTCCTTCACCCCTTCCGCCGCCGCGAGTGCGGCAAATGCCTGACTGGCATAGACTTGACCGGTCGGCGTAATCGGCTCAATGCGCGCCGCCCGGCTGACGTTGGCTCCAATATAATTGGTGCGCTCGGTCACGGGATCGCGGCAGGAATAGACGGGTCCGGCATGCAGGCCGATGCGAAGGTTAAGATCGGGTAGACCATGCTTTGGCCAGTCGGTGTTGCGGACTGCGTCGCGTAAATCGAGAGCGAAACTGCCGGCATCTAGGACGTTCGAGAAAACAAAGTAAAGGCCGTCTCCCCAGGTGTTCTTGGCTAGTGGCCGGTGCGCTGATTCTGCTGCTAGTCTGCCTGCAAGTCCAAGAAACTGCTGCACAAATAAAGGGGCTTCTTCATCGGAAAGTTTACTGAATCCCTCAGCATCGCCAAAAAGTAAGGCTCGGATTTCCGGGGCAAATTCAGACGAGGCCTCGCTGGCGTGGCTCGAAACTGTCGCCGGAAAAGCAGCGGCCTGCCCAGAGAGGGCGGGACACTCGCGACGGAGAATCTCCAAATCAATGACTTCCACGTTAAGATCAAGTCGCCGCCAGCGCTCCACGGTTCCTGCGGTGCCGCTCACGCCATTTCCCGCCTTACCATCCCATACCGCCACGGGCACAAGTTTGGTTTCGAGTTGTTCGGCGCGCATGCTTGCCAATCCATGCAGCATCAGATTGGCGAATTCGTAAGAGACATCGCTACCCATCTGGCACTGCTTTGAAACTTCCTGAGTCTCAATCGCTTCGGCGATTACCTTGTCGAATCGCTTTCCCCAATCGCTGCTTCGAACAATCTCCACGCAGTCCTTTTTGAAGCGCTCCGTTTCATAGGGCAGGATCACGTAACTCTCGCCCTTCATCTCCAGCATGACTTCGTGGAAAAGGATGTCAGAGCCACAGGCTCCAGATGCATAGCCAAAGCCCGCGTTCAATTTGCTTAGACATTGCCGTATAGCGGCCTTCACCGTCGGTTCGAGCTGGGGGGGGAATCGTGGTATCGATCGGTCGTCCCGATCGACCATGTGGCCGACGAAGACCGCCACAGTGGGAAATCGAAACAGCCGCTCGATGCGTGCTCCGTCTTCGTCCGGGGCAACGCATTGCATCAACAAACGAGCATTGTGACGGGTGGATTGCAGGCTCCCCCAATCTCTCTTTCCCAGCTCTACAGCTTGGCCATACCAGTTTTCGGCTTCCGGCCAGTCTTCTACCAGAAGCGCGGCTTCTCCCAAGGTAGAAAAAAGCCAGTAACGCTCCCCGTCCGTGTCCGCGACTCCTCCGAGCCTCTGCCGACACTGTTTTCTGACTTGGCGGGCCAAGGCGGCCGCCCTGTCTCGATCACCCAGCAAGAGCGCGAGCGTGGCTGCATTGATCCCGCTCCAGTAGCCACCGCTCGTCTCATACCCCTGCGCATAAAATTCGTACGCCCAGCGCAAGTGCTGACCTGCTTTAGAAGCATCGCTTTCTTCACGGGCGAGATCTTTGTGCGTGCGAGCCAGCAGACCGAGGGTTTCCTCATCCCGGTAACCGTCCTGATACAGACGCTCGAGCACCTTGTTTGCGGACCTCGCCGCACCACTCCGGGCCAGGGCCAGCGCCAGAACCTGACGCAGACGGACATCCTGCGGAAAGGACTTTATCCCTTCAGCAACTACATCGTAAGCCACCAGTGGTTCGCCCAGCTTCAGCATTCTTTCGCCAAGTAGCCGGTAGGGTTCCGGGTTGACTGACCAACTCTCGGGATCATGCGCACGCCAGATTGCTTGCAGCGCTGGAAGAGCTTGTTGCGAGCAAGCTCCTATTAGTTGCGATCCGCTGGTGAGTTCTCTCTCCGAAGCAAAACTGGCGAGTTCTCTGTCCGAAGCAAAAGAAGTCCCTTCTGAGGAAACGCGCGTGCCCGCTGGCGCCTGCATCGTGTAGCCCATTGCCAACAAGGCTTTGATGGACTCCATGGCGATTTGGCGGTCGTATTGCCTTTCCGATTCGGGAAGTTGCTCATAGGGGACCAGGTTAGGATGCTCTTTTCGCGCATCGTCACGATGCGATCCGTAGCGCCATCCTTCCGCGATCCGCAGCTTGGCCCAGTTTTCGTGAGCGTTTTTAGCGAGCCTCTCACTCAATTGGGTGATTTCCGGGCTGAGAGCCACGCGCAACGTGTCGATGGGTCCCGGTTCGTAGTGCAACAGGTTGTTCCCCCCATTCGGTTGCTCGTCCCACATTCTAGACGAAATTCACTTCTTGGACTCGAAAACGGTAGCCTGCGCACAATCCATTTCACCTACTCGCGACGTTGTGAAATTTTTCATTTGGAGCGCCTCCGAATCGCTATGCGATGCGGAGCAAGATTGCCGAAATTGTCATCCCAATCCCGATTTTGCGGCTAGGGATGAAACGTCAAACTGGTTCGTTTTAGCTACTGCTAACTTCGCCATATTCACGTCACTTGGCACGGCCAACTTCCAATCATTGCCTATTAAGTGCCGTTCATCGCACCGGCGAATGGCCAACGGCCGTTGACACTTCGTTGGTGGCGCAGTATGGTGCCCTTTGATTCTGCAGCAGAATCCGTGGTTTCGGCTTCGGTGGAGGACACCATGGATGCAAATGGACTAGCCCGAGAGCCCTCGATTTCTAGCGAACCAGGGGACAACCGAGACTACGCCAAGATATGTCAGTTCGATGCCGCGGCGGCAGGCCAAATTCACATGGAATTCCGCGAGCTTGCCCACCAGATATTCGAAGTGGCTGCAGCGATACCGGGTGTTGCGGGTGTGCGCCTCTGGCAAATAGCGGACGGCGAGCCGACAGTCTGGCAGGAGAGCGGGATACTGCCCTTACCCGACAAGATCGCAATCGAGGGTGCCACTTCGGCCCATGCTTCTGCCGGAACCGAGGTTTACCACTGGGTTTGTCCGGTGAAATGCAGCGGAGACATTGTCGGCGTCCTGGAATTTTGCAGTCCCGAGCCCATGGGCAAGGACGCGAGGAATTCGCTCGAGAACCTTGCTCGCGTTGCTTCGGCCGCCTGGAACAACACAATTCACCGGCAGGTGGCGGAAGAACTTTCAGCGATTGTCCTGGCCACCAAATTACTCAACTCCACATTGGATTTGGGAGAGCTGATCAAGATCATTTTACAGCTTGCCACGCGACTAACGGGTGCCGAGCGCGGCACTGTCTTCTTGGTAAATCGCGAGCAGAACGAGATCTGGTCACTCGTCGGATTGGGCCTGGAGGAGCAAGAAATCCGCCTTCCCATTGACCGGGGCGTCGCCGGCTGGGTGGCGCGCCACGCCGAATCGGTCAGACTCGAGAATGTATATGCCGATCCGCGCTTCGAGCCCACCGTGGATCGTCGACTGGCCTATCGCACCCGTAACTTGCTGGGCCTGCCGATTCGGAGCAAGGATGGGGAGATCCTCGGCGTACTAGAGTTGATAAATAGAAAAGAAGGATCTTTCAGTGCGGTCGATGAGGACTCTCTGAATCACCTCTCGGACCATGTTGCCCTGGCGCTCGAGAATGCCCGGCTCTACCGTGAATTGCTCGCGAAGCAACGAATGGAGAGGGACCTGGAGGTAGCTCGCAACGTACAGCGAGGTTTGTTGCCCGAGCGTCCCCCGGATCTCGCAGGCTTTGAAATCAGCGTCGCCTATAAGCCATCGCAAATGGTGGGCGGTGATTACTATGACTTCGTGCCACTCAACCCGCGAGCACTGTTGATCGTCATCGCTGACGTGGAGGGCAAGGGCTTGGCGTCCGCGTTAATGATGGCTAATCTTCAAGCCACATTGCATACGCTGACTGTGCATGTGCACCCGCTCGAGCAAATTGTCAAGTCGGTGAACGACATGATTTTCTCCGATAGGCGACGGGCAAGACTCGTGAGCATGTTCGTTGCAATACTCGACCAGCAGCACCGCGCCCTGCACTATATCAATGCGGGCCATGTACCCCCCGCACTGATCCGGGTTGACGGAGAAACGGTTGAACTCAGAAACGGGGGAACGCTTGTTGGCGCGTTTCCCGATGCTACTTTCACGCGGGGGTATATCGAACTAAGCGAAGGCGATGTCCTTGCCGGTTACACGGATGGAATCACGGAGGCTATGGACGCCGAGGGGAATCAGTATGGCCTCGAAAGACTGGTGAATATGGTGCGCCGTGAGCGCACCGCAAGCGCCGAGCGAATCGTCGAAACGGCCTTGGCCGAGGTAGAAAGCTTTTCGCGTGGCAGCCCTCTGGACGATGATCGCGTGATTTTCATCCTTAAAGTCCTCTAGCCCCACGTTCCACAGAAATTAGTTCGCGCATCATCTCTGGGTCCTGGGTCGGCTCAGCAGTCTTGCAGCTTCTGCGACGTGATGAGTCGAGCGGCAGGAAGGGAGTCGCCCGCTATTCCTTGCAAACGCACCGGGAACGTTCCGAACGAAAAGCCTGCTACTTCGCAGCCCGGCGTCCCCTGCGCCGATGGTCTACTTCTAAGACGGCGCTCACTCCGATAAGTTACGTCCAAGGCGGAGTGGGTCCTGTGTCTTGGAGCAGCTAGAGAGCCTCTTGATCTCACACGGATCGTGTTAGGATGGCAAGGATTTGACGATACGAAAAGGCAAATCCGTCGTAGGTTTCTACAGAGGTACATTAGTAAGAAGAACAACGTTGGCACGCTTTGGTTGAGGCAGTATCCGGTCTAGTGGATCGCGAGCTTATCCAAGAGACCACGCCGTCGCACAGCGTCATGCGCGGGATATCCGCTGAGTCGCGTAGCATTGCGCCGCAGGGAGCCGACCAAGCCACGATGTCGCTCGATTCACTCTACAGCGTCTGCAAACAGAACGGGGCAGCGAACAGTGACCTGCAGAGTGCGGTCGGCGGATTGTTTGTCCAGGTGCTGAACCCTTCGGCCTGCTAACGCTCAAGGCTTCATAGCGCAACTGCAGAAGGTTAGTGGCGCGCTCGGTCGAGGACGAGCGCTGCCCGGAACGTAGGCGACGCGCCCCGCCCATGTCACAACCTCCCAACACTTCGGAACACAGGCGGCTCCGGGAACACCACACCGGCCCGGTCGAACCTTGGCGGAAATGGGGACCATATGTCAGCGAGCGCACCTGGGGTTCGGTGCGCGAAGACTACAGTTCTTGCGGCACGGCCTGGGACTTTCTCACCCACGATATGGCGCGCAGCAAAGCCTACCGCTGGGGCGAGGATGGTATCGCCGGAATCTGCGACCGCTACCAGGTGCTCGTCTTTGCTCTCGCCTTGTGGAACGGCCACGATCCCATTCTCAAAGAGCGCATGTTCGGCCTCACCTGCGAGGAGGGCAACCACGGTGAGGACGTCAAGGAATACTGGTTCTACCTAGACAACACCCCCACCCACAGCTATATGCGGATGCTCTACAAGTATCCGCACGCAGAATATCCCTACCGAGAGCTACTCGAGGAAAACCGCCGTCGTTGGGGCGCCAAGCAGCCGGAATACGAACTGCTCGACACCGGGATCTTCGATCAGGACCGCTACTTCGACATTTTCGTGGAGTACGCCAAGGTCTCGGAAGAAGACATCTGCATTCGCATCGAAGCGATCAACCGCGGTCCGGACGCTGCGACACTCCACTTGTTGCCCCATCTCTGGTTTCGCAATACGTGGGGGTGGACAGATCCGCGGGGTCGCGAGCCGATCATCTATCTAGATTCGCAGCGCGATTCCCTTTGCATAGTGGCGGACGATACCGCGGCGGATCCTCTCTCGAACCTACAGTTTCAGTACAAGCTCGGACGGCGTTTCCTATACGCGGAGAAGGACGGAGGGGTACTCTTCACAGACAACGAAAACAACTCCGTCCGGCTCTATGGATGCGCGAATAATCCAAAGCCTTACGTGAAAGACGGCTTTCACCGCCATGTGATTCACGGTGAAGCGTCCGTCAATCCCGCACAGTGCGGAACCAAGTCCTGCATCTGGTATCAGAGGTTGCTCGGAGGGGGCGAATCGTGGATATTGCGCCTTCGGCTGACTCCGCAGGAATTGCAAGATCCACTAGTTCCGGTGGACGAAACCATTCGAACCCGTCACGCAGAAGCCGACGAATTCTACGAAACCGTATGTCCCCCCAAAGCCACTATGGAAGAGCGCCGGATCCAGCGGCAGGCGCTCGCCGGCATGCTCTGGAGCAAGTTGTTTTATTACTGGGACATTAACCGCTGGCTGGAAGGTGACAATCCCAAATTCCCTCCGCCCGATTCCCGCAAACGCCTGCGTAATGTGCACTGGCGCCACCTGAACTCCATGCGCATTCTCTGCATGCCCGACAAGTGGGAGTTCCCGTGGTTTGCGGCTTGGGACCTGGCGTTTCAGTGCGTAACGCTGGCGCTCATCGATTCTGCGTTCGCCAAGGAAAATCTCTGGCTGCTCCTGTTCGAGCAGTTCCAGCATCCCAACGGCCAGATTCCAGCTTACGAATGGGAGTTCTCAGATCTCAATCCTCCAGTGCACGCGTGGGCGTGCTGGCGAGTGTATGAACTCGACAAGCAGCTCACCGGCGTTGCCGATACCGCGTTCCTGGAAAAGTGCCTTCACAAGCTGCTCATGAACTTCGCCTGGTGGGTCAACCGGGTGGACAGCCAAGGCAACAACGTCTTCGAAGGCGGATTCCTCGGGCTCGACAACATCGCCGTCGTCGATCGCGGCGAGAAGTTTCCGGGCGGCGCCATTCTCGAACAATCCGATGCCACGGGATGGATGGGCTTCTTCTGTCTCTATTTGATGAAGATCGCTCTCGAACTGGCGCGCACCAGTCCGGTATACGAGGGCATCGCCACCAAGTTCTTTGAGCATTTCGTCTACATCGGCAGCGCCATGAAGAAAATGGGTGGTCGCGACCATCAGCTCTGGGACGAAAAGGACGGCTTCTTCTATGACGTCCTGCGTTATCCCAACGGCGAGTTTCACAAATTCCGCCTGCGCTCACTAGTTGGACTGATTCCGCTGTACGCGATCGAAGTATTGCGGCTCGAAGACCTGGATCCTTTCCCAGTTTTCAAGCGCGACGTGGAATGGTTTCTGAAAAACCGCGCCGACTTGGTGGGCGAAGCTTGCTATCGCGAAGGTCGCGACGGCGAGCGCTTCGTGCTCTCGATTGCGGCTCCCGAGCAATTTGCACGCCTCTTGCGCCGCCTCTCCGACCCTGAGGAATTCCTCTCATCTTATGGGATAAGGAGTATCTCCAAGTATCACCAGCATCTTCCGTTTGAGTTTGCCGGCCGCTCGGTTGGCTATGAGCCAGGAGAGGCGGAAGTCCAGATCAAGGGTGGCAATTCCAACTGGCGCGGCCCCATTTGGTTTCCGACTTGCTACCTGCTGATCCATTCTCTGCTTCGGTTCGGGCAGGCCTTGGGCGACGAACTCCAGGTTACGGGCGACGGTCGCACCGTCACACCCTCGCAGTTCGCGCAGGAACTTGCCGAGCGGATGATCTCGATTTTCACGCGCGATGCCGCGGGCCATCGACCATCTTCCGGTGAATACGCGAAGATGCAGAACGATCCCCACTGGCGCGACCTGATCCTGTTTCACGAGTACTACCACGGCGACACTGGGAAGGGGCTGGGCGCCAGCCACCAGACGGGCTGGAGTGGACTGATCGCCAACCTCATCGACGAGTGGCGGCGCTGACATGGAACTCCGACGTCGGCTCATATACGCGGGCGTACTGCTGCTGATCCTGATCAGCTTCAGCACCGTCGGATATCGCTTGCTCGGCGGGTCTTCCGTCGGACTGCTGCAAGCACTCTATATGGCCGTTATCACAGTGGCCGGTGTGGGCTACGGTGAAATTGTCGAAACCGCCCACAATCCCGCGCTTCGCATCTTCAACATGTTTATTGTGCTGTTTGGAGTGGCCGTCACGGTGTATGTCTTTTCGGTCGTCGCCGCTTTCCTGGTCGAAATCGAAGTCACCAATCCCTTCTGGAGACGCAGCATGCAAAAACGTGTGGATGAGCTCAAGGATCACTTCATCGTCTGCGGACTGGGAGATACCGGCCGTTTCGTGGTGGCCGAGCTGCTGAAAACGCGGACCCCGTGCGTGGTTATCGACCTTTCCGAAGAAAACGTTCGCAAGATGCAGGAATTGCACCAGCAGGCGCTCCGCGAGATGCTTTACGTCATCGGCGACGCTACTGAGGAAGACATCCTGGAGAAGTGTGGCCTGAGCCGCGCCAAAGGAGTAGTCACGGCCCTTCCGCATGACAAAGACAACCTGGTCATCACGGTGCTTGTCCGGCAGCGCTCTCCGCGGCTGCGGATCGTAAGCCGCTCCACCGACCGCAAGTTCGCCGACCGCATGATGAAGGCTGGGGCTAATGCCAGCGTCTCGCCCAGCCAGATCGGTGGCTTGCGCATGGCGAGCGAAGCAATCCGGCCGCATGTCGTGGGCTTCCTCGATCTGCTTCTCAAGGAGCAGGGCAAGACCCTGCGGGTGGAGGAAGTCGAGATCCAGCCCAGTTCACCGTGGGCCGGAAAGCGTCTCCACGAAATTGACTTGAAGGGCCGCATGAACCTGCTGGTTCTCGGCCTCAAGCATACGCCCGGCAGCGGGCTCCCCGAGCTGATTGTGAATCCGTCCGACCACGCTACGGTCACAGGGGGCGGAGTGATCATCGCGCTCGGCGACATCCCAGACATCGATCGCGCTCGCCGGGAAGCGGAGGGCCGGGCCGGAACCGTCAGTGAGATGGTTACTGAGTCCCACGACTGAAGTGTCTTGGCCGTCGTTGAGCGACAATCGCCGCTAGGGTTCCCCGCCGCGCCCTGTTGCGCGTCAATTTCCCGACAGCAAGACTGCACCCGAGGCTCTCGACCGTCTCCAGAGATGGAATGGAGCAGTTTGGACAAGAGGGACCTCTTGTCTCTGGCCGCCTTCTTGCGCAGCTATCCCCCCAGAGCCCACATTAAAACGAAGGAGGACGCTCTGTCCTGCTCCTTCGGCCTGCGGAACAGAGGCCTAGCGGTCACGTTACGGTTGACAAGTAGGCACGGGAGGCACACCGCTAAGCGGACAGAACGCCGGAAAAGGAACGAGTGGATCCGCGCTCGGATTCCCGCCCTCGCCTGGTGCCAGGAACGGCATGCTCTCAAAATTGCTGGAGATGATGGGAAAGCCGGGGGGCGGTCGCCGGAAACTGGAACGTGACCATGGGAGCGTGGTCACCGCTGCCCGCCTCCGCGTCAACATGAGAAACCTGCGTTCTCAGCTGTCTCTGAACTAAGTACGAGGCAAGCCGACCCTAAGCGACTTTTGTTTTGGCACTCTGTTGAGTCACTTCGGCTTCCGCTTGCAGCCAGTCGTCCAAGTCGCGGCCTTCTTGTCTTCCCCGCTGTTCGAAGAGTTCGTGGGCTCGGGCTCGGATTTGCTCCAACATTTCAGGTGATGGTTCGGTTTGATTCTCGGCCCTGACGAAGGTTGGCGTTGTGCGTTGACCTTTCATTCCGGTAGTCCTCCTCGACTCGTAATAATTTGTCCGCGCGTTCCCTAAACGCGTCTTTGCACACCATTTTGTGCCAGGAGTATGCGTGTACTGGTGGGATCGCGTCAAGACCAATGTGGCGATCTCACGTCTGAGCGGTCCAAAATCGGTTCGTTAATCAATGCCGATTTTATCTGATTACGAGACAGCCTGCCGAAGCGATCACTCGCCGGCCACATGATTGGTGTGCTGCATCTTCTCCTCGGTGATAATCCGGAGAGAACTCGGTTCGTACCCGAGATAATTAAGTCCGGAGAGGAACTCAACGACATCCACCGTTTTCCCCGGTTCGAGGAAGCGTGCGTGAGCCGCAACCGTCTTCTTTTCGTGGTCCACGCTTACACTGTCCAACCATTTTAATTGCCCCGCTGAGCCCTTGGCCTTCAAGAAAGCGATGCGCTCCTGGATGGATCTGTCGCACATACCGCAGCATAAGTGCTGCAGTAAGGCCTCAAGCCGGAAATGCTCCACGCCGCTCAATTCCATGCGTCCAGCGACAAAACCTTTGTCGCGAAGAGACCTGTCGACGGCAACGAGATCCAATTTCTCTAGGTCTGAAATGGGTAGCTCGACCGTGTTGCCGTAATCTGGCAAGGACGCTCCTTGTATGTTGGCTGCTGCTTGCGTCAGCAGTTGTTTAGGGCTAGTCGCGTTTGCCACATCGATTCCGGGTACCCCGGCAAGGGCCTGGCGCACGTCGGCTAGACAGCCGAGACAACACAAGTGATTCATCCAAAGGGTCAGCCGCTGTCCCGGGCGCGCCATGCTCACCGACTGCCTTGAATGCCAGAGTTGTGGATTCTTGTAATAGTCCAAGCCGAACAGACCAACACAAGTAACCACGGTCAGAACTATGATCTGCTTCACACTAGCGAATTTCATGACTTGCGCACCTTGGGATTCACAAACGTGATCGGTCAATAAACGTAAACGCGTACAGCAGAGTGTAGACCGCCAGCACCGCGATGGTGACGGAGGCAAATGCCACAGTTGCGATCCTCAAGAATGATCGTCCCTCGCGAGCAGCCTTTTGCTGGATCTTCTCCACGAACGAGAATTCGGTTCGGAGTTTGTTGGAAAACACGATTGCCGCGGTGGCAGCAATCGGATAAATGTGGGGAATCTCATCCCAACCGAAGTTCACGATCATCAGCTTGATAAATACCCAAAGCATCAGTGATCCCCACACGCGGGTAAAAATTCCCATCATCAGCATGAAACCACTGAGCACTTCGGCGAGCGCGAAGGCCACAATCCAATTTTCCCGGCGGAACGAGGGATTAGTGCCCATGGCGAAGAAATGGATCATGGGATCGTCCATAACCGCTGGATAGTTGTCGGCCACGCCCGCGGTAAGGTGATAGTTGTAGATCTTGAGCCATCCCAGGGCGAGGAACCCAAATCCCAGTACCAGCCGTACCCACTTCACTTGCTGTTCACTCAATTCGGTGATGGCTATTTTGTACGACTGCCACGGCGACGTGAGATAGACCAGTCCCACAGTGACGACAGGTATGGCGTCCGCGGCCACCATCCAACCCCAACGCCACAGGTAAATCCAGGTACCCACGACCATGGCTCCGGCCAGAGGAAGCGCGGTCTGGGTGAGCATCAGAATCGCCAAGACAACCTGGATGTACTTGAAATAAATCGCAGAAGTCGGCTCGAGCGGATAACTCGGCATAACGAGCGAATCGTTGGTCGCTGAATACATGAGCACCAGCGCAGGACTGCGCAGGAACAGGACCACCGCCCACTCGCCAATGGCATGGAACCATGGGAGTGTCACAGGTTTGTCGGTCAGAAAGTTTGCCAAATGATGAAGAAATCTCTGCGCCGGGCCTCGTAGTCGAGACAGCAGGCGATGCTCGATAAAGACGTCAAGGTTTTGGCGGAAGAAGAAAATGAACAGGAAAACGAACAAAAGGACGCAAGCCGTGGTGCCGATGCGCAACATGTCAGGTTGCATGCCCAGAAACATACCGACGTGCCGGCCGAAATATTCCTCATGCAGGGGGTACTTGAGATCGTGCCGGATAAAACGCTCGTGAGCATAAACAATCGTAATCGGAAGCAGCGCAAGGACCGCTATGGGAAGAAGCAACCTAGGGCGCATCTGACCTCCTGAGATGCCATTTCGGTGCGGTTTTTACGAGGTTCGAGAATCTGTTTCCCTGCAGGACTGTTCCAAAATCCCAGTAACGATAGCTGTCTTTTTAACCACTTGCAAGAATCTTCTTCACGTTCACGCTGGCAGAAACAGCTCGTGAGGACATGCAAAGCCCACAAGATGCGCTTCGCTGTAGTTCACCCAGCGTGGGTGCTAGAAGCAAACGATCCGCAACATCGCTAAGTTTGCCGTACTTTTACTCGTTTGGTCCATCGCCTGTCGGGCCACGGCATTTCGTGGAAGCCACAGTACCGGGCGAACCCATTCTCGGTTTTCTTCGCACCTCCGCAGTCACAACGACATCGAACCAGACGCACCACGTCGTCCGCTATCAGCAGGAACAGGCATAGTCGGATTAGGAGATCGTCCGCCGCCAACCATTCCTCCTTGGAGGACGAGAACGGCATGGCACAAGGCAACGACTGTGCTCGCGGCTTCATGCGGGGCACGGTGCGCGCCACGACGGCTGGGCTGAGCTTGTCAACGATGAGGAGCGCGACGGATCTGATCCTGACGATGATGCTCTGCCAGAGCACGACGAAGAACCGGAGATGCGCCCCAATCCGATCAGCCCAGAGAGCTCGAAAAAGTCATCGTGCACATGGCGGCTGGGCTTTCGGGCGCTTATCAGTATTTTTCGGTCGCATCGGCAGGTCAGTCCCAGTGCCCACACGAGTGAACCACGGCACAATGTTCCCAAGGTTGGAAGGAACTCTCCCAGCCCGTGCGGCTCCGGGAAGAAGTACAAGCAGTGCTGCGGCGGGACGACCATAAACTGACTCGTACTCCTGATTCCGCGAATGGAAGCACCCCACCCGCGAGGTGCGATGATTACTGTGCAAGGGGCTTTGGTCGTGAAGACTCGACAGGGATACAAGGCCTATGTCATCGAGGCTCGGTCATGCGAGCTTAGGCACGGCAGATTCTCGGCCGAGTTCTCCGTCGAGGAGCATGTTGCGTCCGGCGTGACCGAAACTCAGTTCTATTTGCCCAACAGCTTTTCAACGCAGGAGTCCGCTATTGAGGCCGCAATTCAAGCCGGGTGGCAGAAGATCGACGTTGGTTTTGAGCGGGTATCTGTAGTTGTAAACGGCTGAACGCGCTCTTCCAAAAAATCGCCTCAGCCCGAGAACACCTATCAATCTTCTTCATGATCCGCTCTGCCCACTGCACAGCAGCACCAACCGTAGAGGCTGGGAGATATACGGTGACGCACGTGAATGACGGATTCTGGTCAGCAGGAACGATTCGGAACGGTGGCCATAAGTACCTGAACGAAGAGATGCACCGGGGCCGGGTCCGAGAGCACAGGGCAAGATAATGCAGGTAGCAGCTAGTTCAAAGTCCCGTCATGTGGGCATTCCCGGAGTCTTCTTTGCCTTTTCCTCTCAGTAGTGCCCCGCCTTTCCTACGAATCGAGCGACACCGGCCGGATGCCATAGACGTCTTCTATGGTAGCGCGCAGCAATTCGGCGACGCTCCATGCCTGCGCGATGCAGCCGCCTGGCTGGTGCGGCGCATCGCCGCCGCAGACCTCGGAAATATGACCTAGACCTGCGTCCGAAAGGTGTTCCTTGAATGCACCCAGCCAAGTTTCCGCCTGTCGCCGTGCTGGCTCACTATTTCGATTCACCTTTATATAGGCTGTGATGAACGGTCCCATAAGCCATGGCCACACAGTTCCCTGATGATAAGCACCATCACGGCTGACAGGATCGCCTGTGTAGCGGCCACGGTATTGGGGATCAGTCGGTGCCAGGCTGCGCACCCCGTAGGGCGTGAGCAGGTGCTGCTGCAGTGTGCGCACCACGAGTTCGGCCCTTTCTGGGCTGAGCATCGTGTAGGGAAGGCTGACAGCGAAGATCTGATTCGGGCGGATGCTAGCGTCGGGCGACCCCCCGTTCACGACGTCATAAAGACAGTTGCCCTTTTCGTTCCAGAACAGGCGATTGAAGCTCCATTTTGTGAGCGTTGCCATACCGCCATAACGCTTGCGGGCAGGTTCGTCACTGAGGCGCTGCGCGAGATCTTCTATAATGCACAGCGCGTTATACCAGAGGGCTTGAATTTCGACAGGCTTCCCGCGGCGCGGCGTAACCACCCAGTCGCCCACTTTGGCGTCCATCCACGTGAGTTGAACGCCGGGCTCCCCTGAACTGAGCAGCCCGCTCGGATCGACCTTGATTCCGAAGCGTGTACCGCGCACATGCCAAGAAACGATATCGGTCAGAACGCTATAGAGCTCCTTACGCACAAACTCCAAGTCGCCGGTGTAAGCCAAATATGAGCGAACGGCTTCGAAGAACCAGAGCGTCGCATCGACCGTGTTGTACTCAGGCGTTTCGCCAGCATCGGGGAAACGGTTCGGCAACATGCCTCGATCCACGTGCTGAGCGAAGGTACGCAGAATGCTGCGAGCAACGTCGTAGCGCTTGGTCGGTAAAGTGAGGCCGGGTAACGCGATCATGGTGTCGCGACCCCAGTCGCTGAACCAGTGGTAACCGGCGATGACTGTCTTCTGTTCACCCCTCGCGACGATGAACTGGTCGGTGGCAGCGGTCAAGGTTTTGACAAATTCATCCTCGCTCGGTGAGCGCATCGCATTGGCGCCTCGCCGGGAGGTCTCGGATTGCCGATACTGAGGGGCATTCGCCGCGTCTCGCTGCTCTGTGGAGGCTATAACGGTTGCTTTCCGGCTGGAACCAAGATGAAAGCGAAGCACCAGAGGATTAAAAAGATCTTCAACAAAATCCAGGCCGCGCTCGCGTTCGGCGTCGTACTCGAAATTGCGGTACCAGCCGTTTCCCTCCTCGAGTTGCTTGGCGTTGTGCGCGAGGTAAAGTGTCGGGAGTCCGGCATAGGGAGTGACACTTGCCACACCGTCAAGCACCTCAACCTCCGAGTTCAATGACCCGTTGCCGTGAGTCGTGCTGTGATAATCGCGAAACGCGATTAGGGGCCGAATCTCGAGGGCGATTTTGTCGGGCAGGGAGGCCGCGTGGTCCTTGACCTCGTATTGAACAACTGTCGTGCTTTCGCCCTGCACCATGAAGACGGTCTTCTCGATCTCCAGGCCTTCCACTTCGAACGTGAAGATAGGGAAAGGGTCAAGGCGAAACTGCTTGAGAAAGCGGAAGCCTTGCGGGTGCACGACGCCAGGGTAACGGTTAGCCGAGAGGTCAAAAGATCTGCCGTCTAAAAGCAAAGTCTCTTCAAGCTTCGATAGCAAAACGAAGCGGCCTACGGGCGGTTTGATGGCCGCGACCAGTAGACCGTGGTAGCGCCGGGTATTGATCCCATTGATGGTAGACGAGGCGAAGCCCCCGAGACCGTTCGTCTCGAGCCACTCGCGATGCAAGGCCGCTTCCAGGTTTCCGCATACGTCTTGTCCAAAACGAATCATGGCACGCTCTTTCTACGAACCGCAGTGAGTGTTTCCAACAGGAACGTATATTTGTATACGCTCGATCCTATGGCTCACTCTAGCGATGTATCTGCAGAAACGCTGTTTCACTGTCCGACGGAACTCGACTGCGACTCGTGCAACTTGGGTTGCAGCGGGCAGCCGATGTACTCCCGAACAGTGCATTTGGCGAGTATCCGCGCACGTTCTTGGTGCCCGGGACGCCGGGTTGAATCCGCCGCAGTAGTTCGGTTCTATTGGCGGGTCGGAATAAAATCTCCCTGTTCTCCAGAGTAAGGAGCTTACGGACTCTCGAGGTTTGGACGATCGCGGGATTCGAGAGAAAACGAGCTGGATCCATCCAATTGGGATTCGGTCCGAGCCATCGTTTGTCCAACTAGCTATCGCTGGCGGATCCGCACATGCAGTGTTGGTTATCGCAGATCAGCGCAGGAGGGGCAATAGGCGCCAGTCACCACGATCCGGGTCAAGCCATCGGAGTCCAGGTATTTCTCCCCGTCGCATGCCGGTGGCCACATCCACGCTAACAATCGGCCTAAGCCATGCCGGGGAAGCCTCAAGCAGCACGCGCAATTCCGTCGGTTGCAGATAACGAACTCGCCCAGCGGGTACGCGAGGCGGTTTGACACCCTGAGCTGGGTTCTGGGATATCAACTCTCAATCGATAGCAAGCGCGAACAGATCCTTCAAGAGGTTCAGCTCTTTCAGTACTGAACCTGCCGAGATCTTAGTGGACCTATGTGTGACGTAGCGCTGAACATCGGCACGGCGGACGTCAGCCAACCTGCCGAAAAAGAATGAGCATTGATGCTGCCTTGCTCCCGAATGAAGGCTTGCTTCTTCTTTGCCGTCGCGTGCAGTGCATAACTGGATTCCGTGAGATACCGACGAAATACACTCCCCAGCTCTGAAACTAGAAAGCTCCTCTTTCAATCACCCACCTATCGTCTTCCTTCCTGAACTGAAAAGGTACGGTGCCGCTCGTACTGGCAGTTTCGGCCTGACGCGTTCTGTCGACTTTCACCACAGCGATATCTCCTTTCACATCCGGTGTTCCCTTTGGGGAAAGAGTAAGAGTGCCGGATCGCTTGTCCTTAAAAATCGTATTAAAGCTCGCTTGCACCTCGGGAGGACAACGCGGCCAGAGTTGGAGTACTCGCTTCAGATCTTGATGGTTATACGCGTCCTGATAGTCCTTGAGCACTTGCAAGATCTGAGTTCGATCTCTGAAGACGGTTATCGAATTCTGGGCCTCAAGGGCGTGGCGGCTGTGCGGATAATGGTCCCTGAACCGTTGCAGTGCTTCCGCGGTGTTACTTTCTTGAGCCGTGCGCCAATCGAGGTCCTCCTGTTGCAACTGGCCAGCCAGTTCCCGGGCCGGTACTACATGCGGTCCGTTGGGATGCTTATCAATGAAGACTTGCAGCTGGATCGGATCGTTAGAGTCGCGATACTTAATCCACTCCAATTCTTCCATTTTGGCGCGAGCCTGAGTTGCACCTTTGCTGCTCGGATAGCGAGTCAAGAAATCTTCAAGCTTAGCCAGGTCATTGGACTGCAACGCAGCCTCCAAGTCACCGGGTTCCAAATCGGGCTGTAGTTTCCCGTCAATAATGTTACTTCCAGGGCTTAGCCGCATCTTGAAGTCACGTGACAAGAAGCCAACTCGCTCCAACGTGATGGCATGTTCTCCGGGATCTACCTTGACAGAAAGCTCTCCATCCGAGGCGATGACCCCAGCCGGTTTGCCGTCTAGGCTCACCCTCGTGCCTGCCGGGGCCTGCTCAACGAGAAGTACATTCTCGATCAGAACTTGTGACACACGTGAGAGTTTGAAGATTAGTCGTGTTTCTCGCTGAGCTAGGACCGAGGCTCTTTGCGATACAACTTGAAAACCAGGTTTCTCCAGCCGGACGTCATAGTCCCCAGCCGGCAGTACCGGGATTTGCAGAAACCCTCCCTTCTCCGTCCGGCCATATTGCACCCCATTCACAAACACTGAAATATCTGCTTCACCGACCCTTATTAGCAGGGCGCCGCTGTCGCTGGGCGCTCGGGACAGTGTCATGAAAGAGGCCCAGAAAGCGGGTGGCTTCAGGGCGAACGATAATGGAGGAGGCGTCGTGTTAGTTCGGAACTCGCGATAAAGTCCGTTGGCGCCAAGCACTACAAGGGCGAGCGCAAAGATTCCCCCGGCGATCCTGAACCCCCGAAGATATGCAGCGCGTTGCCGCCGAACTTCTGCTCCGGGCAGATTTTCCGTGACCCAGTCTTTGTCGAATACTTCGGCGTAAATTTGGTTCCGCACTCGCAAATATCCGCGGTCAGCGCGAACAATTCCCGCAAGCCGCATGACCGTGACCAAGGGGTTCGTTTCTTCGTCGCGAACTCTATCTCCGTTACCGACCTTGCGGTAGAGTAAAAGTAATCCAGCCACGTCCGTTTCGTTCCGCAACATCCGCTCGCGGACGAACAGCAGGTTGTCATCCCGTTCGCGAGCGCGGTGGGACAGAAAAAATTCGCTACAAACCTTATCGACCGCTGCTGATGTGTTCGCAGAATTCTCGGACACCGCCTGGCAGAGGCGCTGGGTGAGGTAAGGATGGCCGCCGGTCCAGTAAAGGATGCGCCGCATCAACTGCCGGCCTTGCTCGCGATCGCCGCACAGGCCCTGAGCCAGAGGTGCCGCCTCTTCCGCGGTAAAATCTGACAGTTCGACGCGGACGCCAATGTTGAAAGGAGTTGTCCGCGTGTCACGTATCAGGTCTGAAGGAGTCGCGACTCCTAACAAGCAGAACGTTAGGCGATTGATTTCTGGGTCTTGAGTCCTTCGATTGAAAAATTCGCGAATTCCGGCGAAGAATTCGTCGGTAGAGAACGGCAAGCTGCGCACGGCATCGATCTCGTCAATGAAAATAACGATGCGGCCGGGACGCAACTCAAGGACGACTCCTCGAATCCCACCCGCCCAGCGTTGAAATGGCCCCAAGTGAAGGTGAGTATTCCAGTAGGTTTCAAGCTCGTCTTCCAGATCGAGTTGCTGCCCCATCCGTCCGAGCAGGCCGTTGTACCACTGATCGGGAGTGAGGTTCTGACCAAACGCGGTGAGATCGAGTACCGCCACGCTTGTTTTACGCTCGCGCAGACGCGCGGCGGTCCGCACCATAAGGGAAGACTTGCCCATCTGGCGCGGTGTCAGTGCGTAACAGATGTCTCCGCGACAGAGACTGGAGTATAAGCGCTCGTCCGCGTCCCGCACAACGTAGCTGGGAGCGTCTCGACGAAGCGTCCCGCCAGTGACGTAGAACCCGATCTGTTGGATTGTTTGCGGGGCACTCACATCAAATGTCGACTCAAGTATGTTTCGTACAAGTCACAGCGTGGACGCATTTCCCGCGCAGATTCTCCCGCCATGATGCCAGCGCTTCGCAGACGATAAAACTCTTCCGCCGCTGCGTTGTGCCGTCCGCTCAGGACGTCGCGCACAACGTTGCAAAGAGCTGGATCTTGCGCGAGGGAAAACAAGATACGCCGCAGGTGATCGCCTAAAGGCCCGTCATCCCGACACGCCTGTGCTTCAAAAGCATGAAAATCGATCCCACGAGATGCTATCTCGTTCAGGCCGCGGCGGGTCAAATAGGGTTGTCCTCCCAACAGCTTGAAATATGCGGCAACCTCGGTAGGTCCCTTCAATGGACCCCCGTAGCGCTCGTTCAGTTCCGTCACCTGCTCGAGACTGAAGTCCTCGAGGCTCAACCGGGTTCCGACATTGAACGGCGACTGATTTATGTCCGTGATAAACATGTGCGCTTCGGTCGCGTACGCGATGACCATGGTCAGCTTTTGCCAGGGGCCGCATGGGTCTAGCGAGCGCTCATTGTGCCAGGAGCGGAATAGACCAAAAACTTCACTTCCAAAGCTGCAGGAGAATAATCGGTCCACCTCGTCCATTCCCCAGACCAGCCGTTTCCCGATCTTTGGAAGAACTTCGCGGCGCAAGAAGCGTTCGAAGTTGACGCTCGGTCCCCGTTTGGGATTCCAAATCGTATCCACGTCGAGGTTAAGATCCAATTGATCGGCTATAGATTCCGTCAACACTCGAAAAAAAATCTCAGTGGATTCCAGATGTTTAGTGTTCAGCTTCTGGAAATCTGTCAAAATGATGTGGTCCCCACTTTGGCGAGCCAACTGCAGGCCGCGAGCCACGAGTGACGTCTTGCCCATCTGACGGGCACCTTTCACCAGTACAATGCTGTCGTTCCTGCAGATGGCGGTGAGAAATTCCTGGTCGGTGGAGCGAACCACATAAAAGCGAGAGTCCAAAGGCACCGCTCCTCCAACTTGTTCGAGTCTCGGCCGCTCCATTGCGAACGACCCGGGATTCCGGACGGCTGCAACCAAGTCATTGAGCAGGCCCTCATCGTCGCCCGGTCCGCTCCAACTCGCATATTGAATCCCGTCGAGAATACCGGAAATGTGATCCGGCAAGGGCTGCTCGAAATTAATGCGTATCGGCAGAATCCGCGGTTTGCCTCCTCGTTTCTGAGCGTACTCATGGGCCAACTGAATCTCATACCCAAGCATTTCGCTTTGCACCGACGCAGATGAAAGCAGTGGGATGACTACATCGGCGCTGGCTATACGCTGTTCGATCTCTCTCGCCCAATGCATCCCGATCTGAAGGTGGCGGTCCACAAAAACCTGGTACCCTTCACCCAACAATCTTGCCTCCAGCAGTCGAAGCAGTTGCTCGTCGAGAGGAACATTTCGCCTGTACAGCAGGATTGCGCGGGTGCCTTCAGGCGGTGCTTTGGGGACCGGTAGTGGGGCTGGATCTCTCTGGCCGAGCAATGCCTCCAAGTCCGTCCGTACCTGGGCGGCGGATGAGTAGCGATTTTCCCGATTCTTTTCTAGGGCCTTCGCGATGATGCTCTCGATCCCTTTGGGCGTGTCAGGGATGAGGCTTCTGTAAGGGGCGGGTGGCCGGTTCAGAATCGCGTCGAACAGCACAGCCGAGGTGTCGCCACGGAAGGGCAAGTTCCCACTCGCGATTTCGTAGAGGACGACCCCAAATGAGAAGAGATCGGAACGCAAATCAAGGAGCTCTCCTCGCGCCTGCTCCGGAGACATGTACGCGATGGTGCCTACAAATTGGCCGGCTTCTGTAAGGTGTTCCTGGGTCGTATCGGTAACAGCGCTTTCGGGGGAATGCTTTTGAGCTGTGTTCAACTTCGCCAGGCCGAAGTCGAGAATCTTGGCATGGCCACTGCTGGTGATGAAAATATTGCTAGGCTTGATGTCGCGATGAATGATACCGCGCCCATGAGCGGCGGCGAGGCCGTCCGCCATCTCGATAGCGAGCTGGATGCATTGTTTGGCAGTGATGGCTTTCGACTGAATCAGGGTCTTCAGGGTTTTACCTTCGAGCAACTCCATCGCAATGAAGTATCTGCCCTGGAAGGACCCCAGCTCGTGAATCGTGCATATGTTAGGGTGATTCAGCGAAGAAGCTGCACGAGCTTCCTGCTGGAATCGTGCCAAATGACGCGAATCTCGAGACAACTCATCTGGGAGAAACTTCATCGCCACGTGACGCTGCAGAGAAGTGTCCTCGGCCTTGTACACGACACCCATACCGCCCCTGCCGATCCTGTCAAGAATCAGATAGTGGTCGATAACCTGACCAATGAGAGGATCTCGTTCGTCTTGTTTCTGGGTTGTTGAAATGCAGCGGGGGACCTGCGGATTGCCGGTGTCTCCTGAATACAAGTTGAAGAGCTTGACCTTCACTCCGTGTTTGACCTTAGCCTCGCCGAGATCGTGAAGAAACTGTGACCATCCACCGACATGACCCAGAACGTCCGCCACGGTGCTGGATACCAGGATGTGACCCGCGTCGCCGCAGTCCATTACGCGCTGGGCCATGTTGATGCCGCTGCCCACCACATCGACGGCGCCAGGGCTGAGAGGTCCCTACACCAGATACACCGGCCCGGAGTGCACTCCCATGCGGACCTTGAGATCAGGGTCTTTGCGAAATTCTCTGTTCAATTCCATGGCACAACGAACCGGCGCCTCAGGATTGCCCAAGAACACGAGGGCCATTCCGTCGCCGGTCGTCTTGAAAATCAGGTCGCCCCGCGCCTGGCCGCGCAAGAATTCAGCGGCTTTCTGAACGGTTTGCTGTAACTTGGTTACCAGTGCTTTCGCACGATCCATTGGAAGCAACGAATAGCCCACCATGTCCAGAAAGAGAACATGAGCCATCTGCAGCGATTCGTGTGCATTTGGACTTGTCGCCATCAGGCGCCTGCGCGGCAACGAAACCAGGGAAGGGCACTACCGTCCGTGCCCTACGGATTTTGCTTCAGATTATGGCACACCTCAGGGTCGTGGTCTACGCGGGGATAACGATTCTTCACCTCGAACCCTGTACGCACGGACCGCCTCATCTCAAATTTAGAGAGGGTGAAGAGAGAAAAGAGAGGTTAAAGAAACGAACCGGGACGTACGCCATAGAGCCAACAACTTGCCGTCGGTAACGCCACTGCAATGGCGAGTCCCGTCCAGGTTCTAGACAAACCCTTGCCAAAGCTCGTCCTTTAGGCTGGAGTGCGATTCTCGTGTAAGGGGACGTGAACAATGTCCGACCAGGCCGCCCCAAAACCCCAAAACCATTAAAGGCCCTGGGGCTTCCTTCAAGGTGTTCTGGCTCGACAAACATCGCCGGACAAGCGCCAGATCTTGACACTAGGACCAGGCGGTCGTATAAGGATGCGACCATCCAGGTACCGCCCCCTCGGGTGTTTTGTGTTTCGCTTCAGCGAGTTGCGGCTTTGTTTTCTGGAGCGCTTCGTATGTGGTCTCGGATTACGTATTTCATCCTGCCAGTTCTGGCCTTTTCTTTGCCCGAGGCCACGCTTGCTCAGTCTGTATACGGCACAATTAAAGGGACCCTGACGTACACAGGGGCACCGGTCTCCCAGGCGCTCGTATTGGTTAGTGCTCTTGACAAAGGCGATCGGCTTAGCTTCTTTACGCGAACCGATGACTCCGGATTCTTCACCTTCAGCAATGTCCCTTCCGGTGTCTACAGCATGAGGATGCAGAAAGACGGCTTCAAGACGCATGTAGAGCCGCTGGTGCCGGTATCTGCGGACAACAGCTCTGAAGTCAATGTCAAACTCGCACGAGGGGACGCCGCAGATAAAGAGCTCGGAGACGGGTCCGCGGTCTCGATTCTCAAAGTCGACCGCGCTGACGTCTCTACGCGATTTTCCCGTCAGGAGATTGATTCGCTGCCACTCTTCAGACAAAACGTTTCTCGCTACGAATTACTGGTGCCGGGAGCGGTGCGCACCAGGAACGTCCTCGCCGACTCACAGAATCCACAGGCTGGAATCTACGCCAGTCTGAGCGGACAGCACTTCAGCGGAACAACCTTCCTCCTTGACGGAACAGTCAATCGTGATCCGCTCGAAGGCATTGTCGTGCTTAATCCATCGATTGACTTGGTGTCGGAGTTGAAGGTGACGACGCAGAACTATAGCCCGGAGTTCGGACCCGCAACTGGGGGAGTCGTGAGTGTGCAGTCCCGGTCCGGCACCAATAACTGGCACGGCTCAGCTTTTGGGTACTCGCTCCCTGACTTTACCCAAGCCAGTCTTCCAAGTTTCGGCCAGACTTCGCTTCTTCAAAGTTCCAGCGACAGGCGGAGCGAATTTGGAGGTTCGTTAGGCGGGGCTCTCGTGCGCAACCGGCTCTTTGTTTTTGGTGATTACCGTGGCATACGCAGGTCGGAACACGGCACAGTCTTGCTCACGGTGCCTACGAACGAGGTACATAAGACGTGTACTGGTGTAGCCTCGTCAACTACACCATGCGATCTTAGCGAATATAAGGTGGCGTTAACTGATCCATTTTCGAAGAATGTTCCATTTCCGAAAAATCAGATCCCCAACAGCCTCGTTTCTCCGCAGATGGTGGCATTTCTTGACATGATCCCGCTGCCGACTGCTACTGGTGTGACGAATAATTTCATGAATTCTGGAGTCGATGCCCTGGTTGCCAATACGTTCGATGTCCGCTCTGACTATGTTGCGTCGAGCAAATTGAAAGCGTTTGGCCGCTACAGCTTTGCGAACTTTAGGGAGAGCGGGTCGCCAGCTTTCGGAACAGCGGGGGGAACAGGGGCGAACAACTCGGGATTTGCGGGTGTAATGAGAGACCGCAATCAGGGTATCTCGGCGGGGTTTTCCTTGAACCTGACGTCCAGTATATTAACCGATTTTCGATTTGGTTTCTTGCGATATAACCTCAGGATAGATTCGCTGGACATAGGCACGACCCCGGCGACGCAGGCTGGTATCCAGGGTTTGAATTTGCCGGGAGACCTTTTTTCTTCGGGCATGCCCGATATCCAGCTCGACAATCCAAACCTCCCCACTCTGCCGATCGCCGGTAGTAACCAGGATTTTGTCCGGCTTGGCTATTCTCCGGTTGCAAACACCTGCAATTGCCCGCTGCGAGAGCGAGAACAACAGTTCCAGTTCGTAAACAACTGGACGAAACTAGTCGGCAAGCACGACATTCGCTGGGGAGCGGACTTCCGTTATCTCCAAAACTTCCGCTTGAGCAGCGACCAAAGGCGTGCCGGCCATTTCGAGTTCGGCAATACCAGCGGGCCCGGCAATATGAACGGGCTCTCGTTGGCCGATTTCTTGCTGGGCACCCTCTCCGCATTTTCGCAAGCCTACAACAATAATCTGAGCAATCCCGCTGCTTACCATGCAGGGGAAAGGCAGACCCGCATGTTCTTCTACGGGGAAGATACCTGGAGAGTGAACTCGCGGCTTAGCGTGAATTACGGGTTGCGCTGGGAGGTCTATCTCCCGCAAGCCGTGACCGCAAGCGGCGCCGGCGGTTGGCTACAGTTGGGAAGCGGGGCTACCCCAGCGAACGACCAGTTTGTGATTGCAGGGCAGGCTGGAGCAAACCTGCAAGGCAACGTGAAAACGACTCTACGGAACATCGGCCCTCGCGTCGGCTTCGCTTATCTCGCAAACCCAACGACAGTGATCCGCGCAGGCTACGCTCGTGAATTCGACCCGGGCTATGGCGGCACGATCTTCGGGATTGCTGCCACACAGTCACCGCCGGTCGGAGTGATTGCGACTTTCAAGAGCTTCACTGTGAATTCTAACCGGAGTCCCTTGGCACCTCCAGGCCAAGTCAACATATGTCAGAACGGAACATGCACTGTTCCTGCATTCCAGTTTCACTCGACTGCTCCGTTCACCATCAACGATCTCCGCACAGACAATAAACGAGGCCAGCAAGCAGATCTTTACGCACTGCCGGGGCGTCTACGTTTGCCCACGGTCGATGCTTGGAATTTCGCTTTGCAGCACGCCCTCGACCGTCATACTTATGTCGAGATTTCCTACGTCGGGAACAAGGGTACGCATGTCCTCAATGACGATGCCTTGCAAGTGCCTTATTACGACCTGAATCAGCCAACGCTTGTCGGCTTTATTGCGCCAACCCAACCGAAAGCTGCAAATTGTCAGAACCCGCGGCTGGTTGGAAACAACCCTTTCTGCAAAACGCTGGCTGCCCTGCGCCAACCCTTTCAGCCTTGGACTTCCCAGATTCGCTATTTTGGCAGCGATGCCTCAAGCAACTACAATTCTCTGCAGGTCAAGGTTCGCCGCCAATTCACTTCAGGGTTCAGCTTGCTTGCTAACTACACATTCTCTAAAGTTATCGATTTTGACAATCTTTTTTACGCAATTAACCCTGAGGCAAACAGGGGAGTGGGCAATTTCGACCGTAGGCATAACTTTGTTATGACTAACACCTGGGACCTACCCATAGGCCGGGGCCGCACGCTTTTTGGGAGCGCGGGACCCGTCCTGAACCGGGTCGTCAGTGGATGGTCCTTGGCGGGAACGACGTCTTGGTCAAGCGGGTTGCCCTTCACGCCCATCTACTCCGAGTGCGCCATCGACATCGGCGCATCTCAATTCAGCCCGTGCCGACCCAATTTGGTCGGCCACGTGCATATCACCGACAGCCGCAGCCAGTACTTTACGACAACTGTTGGTCAGTTTCTGCACGCGAGTTGCATGGTCAGCGGTTCGGGTGACTGTCCGTCTGGCACAATCCCAGCACTGCAGGGCTTCGACCCAAAAAGGGGTCAGCCGCTCTTGGGCCAGACCATCGGCCCGTGGCAGAGGCCCGGCGCGGGACAGATCGGTGACGCAGCCCGCAATTCGCTGCGCGGTCCCGGCTTCTTCCAGAGCGATTTGGCTGTCGCCAAGAACATCCTCATTACGGAGCGCGTGGTTGTGCAGTTTCGCGCGGATGCCTTCAATGTCTTCAACAACGTTAACCTCGGGAATCCAAACCCCAACGTAGACTCCGGTGGCGGCGGCCAAATTACCTCACTCGCGATTGGAGCGATCCAACGCGAGATGCAATTCTCTCTGCGGTTGGAGTTTTAGGGGTGTCATACAATCTGTGACGTGAGCGGCGAAATTTGTTCTAGTGGGCCGTCGACCTGGGCAAGGTTCTGGCATCATTCCAGAGGTTGAGAGCACGACAGAACCCCACACGACAGTTCAACTAATAACCTGACCAGTTATTACCGAAAATCCAAGGAGACAGCATGACCGCTCTCGGCTTCGACCAACCGCTATACATTCTGCCATTTGATCACCGTGGCTCGTTCCAGAAGAAGATGTTCGGATGGGACGGGGCGTTAAGCCCGCAACAGATAGCCGAGATTGCCGCCGCGAAGCGGGTCATCTATGACGCCTTCACAGCGGCCGTCCATGCCGGCGTTCCGAAAGAGAAGGCTGGAATTCTGGTGGACGAGCAGTTTGGCGCCGCTATTCTCCGCGATGCAAGTGCAGCGGGGTACTCAACCTCCTGCCCGGCGGAGAAGAGCGGACAGGATGAGTTCGACTTCGAATACGGGGATGACTTCGGTAACCATATTGAAGCTTTTCACCCAACCTTCTGCAAGGTCCTGGTTCGCTACAACCCGGAGGGAGACCCGGATCTTAACCGTCGGCAAGCGGCTCGTCTGAAGCGCTTGTCGGAATATCTGCACAGCGGCAAGAGTCGCAGCAGATTCATGTTCGAACTGCTGGTCCCGGCGGAGAAGGCCCAGCTTGACCGGCTCAAAGGAGATAAGAGGGCGTACGATGTGGAGCTTCGTCCCCGGCTGATGGCGCAAACCATCGATCAACTGCAGGATGCGCAGGTCGAGCCCGACGTGTGGAAGATCGAAGGACTCGATCGCCACGAAGACTGCGAGAGGATTGTGGCCGCCGCCCGCCGGGGAGGCCGCAAGCAAGTCGGCTGCATCATCCTGGGCCGTGGCGAGGACGACAGAAAAGTGCGCGAATGGCTCACAATCGCATCAGCGGTTCCGGGCTTCATCGGCTTCGCTGTTGGTCGGACCAGCTTCTGGAATCCGCTGGTTGACTGGCGCGGTAAGAGGATCACCCGCGACGCAGCCGTGGCGGAGATTTCGCGCCGCTATCAGGAATTCGTAGAGATCTTCGAGACCCGCGACAAAGTCGTTCCCGCGTAAAGTAAGCATCTCGGTTTCAAGAGGCCCACTAAGTTCTTGATCATCTTTTCGTCGGTAGTGCTGCGCAACAAACTCGGAAGTCAGTTTTGGAGGAGTATGCTACGCTCCCCCTCTACCTTCGCGCTCAGCTTTATGGCTCCTGAGATCCGATCCTGCTTCGTCGATGTCCTTTCCGATGCCATGGCTGGAATGAGCCAGCGAAACAGCAATGTAGCGGCGAGGGCTCCCATGAACTGGGACACAACGAACGCTGGAACATCCACCGGCCTGATTCCAGCAAATGTATCGCTAAGCGACCTCGCAATGGTCACAGCAGGATTCGCAAACGATGTCGATGCCGTAATCCATAAGCCGCTGTGATGTAACTCGCCACCGCAAGCGGGACAAAGCCAGAACGAGAGTGCGAGCACCCCAAATTACAGAGAGTAGACCGAACGCTGCGACGAACTCACTCAAGAACTACACTGGGCCACTCCGCGGATGATGGGAAAGAGACAAGAACGGAAGTCCAAACATGGAGTGGGCAATGATCGTCCCACTACAGCCCCAAGAAGTTGCGCTATGCTCCCTGTCTGTCAGGATATTTCCAGTCTTATCCAGGCCGCAGCGGTAGGCGACCCGGTACGTGCCGACAAGCAGTGATTTGAGCCCGTCTGATTCAACATGCAGTCATGTGCAATGCGATCGCTAGACCGCTGTTGCGGCCACGCCGCCCAGGGTCGCAATGTGGCCTTTCAGGGTGTCTGCCGATGCTTTTAAGGCTTCCTTTTCGATCTGATTCAGCGGAATGGAAAGCACACGAGCGACACCGCTACGATCGATAATTGCCGGGAGAGACAAAAAGACCTCTCCGAAATCCATCGACGATGGCGCCAGGTTAGACACAGTCAAGACCGCGTGCTCATCCCGCAGGATCGCGCCCACGATTCGAACCAATGCTGCTCCAATTCCGTAGTAGGTCGCGCCCTTAGCGTGAATGATCTCGAATCCTGCCTTACGAGTCTCATTCTCAATGGTCGTCAGCGCGTCCCCTTCATAAGGCAAACCAAACTGACGGCAGAAATCTCCCAGAGGGACGCCAGCGATGCGAGCTGACGACACTACTGGTACCTAGCTATCGCCGTGCTCTCCGATAATGTACGCATGTACGTTCTCGGGAGCGACGCCATATCGTTCGGCCAGCCTCCGTCGAAAGCGCGCTGTATCCAAGCTCGTCCCCGATCCTAAGACCCGTCCCGCGGGAAGGCCGGACCATTTCCAAGCCGCATAGGTGAGCACATCGACAGGATTCGACGCTAACAACAATACGCCGCGCGGATTGTGGCGTGCGATCTCTTGGACGATCTCCTTGAGAATGGGCGCACACTGTTTCAGATTATCGAGCCGCGAGGTCATGCTTGCCTGGCTAACGCCAGCTGCGATGATGATCACGTCGGCATCGCAGCAATCGGAGTAGTTGCCCGCAAGCACTCGCGTGTTATGCGAAAACAGTGCAGCGTCTCGCAAATCATTCACGTGCCCTCGTACGATAGTCTCGTCCTTATCAATCAGGATAATTTCAGCGACGATACCGGAGATGAGGAGTGCGTATGCCGTGGTGGCGCCGACGAAACCGGTTCCGACGACAGCAACGCGGGCTACTCGGTTCCCCGCACCACCGCGCCCAGCCTGAGAGTCATTAGGAGCAAAGTTCGAGCGAGAAGTTTGCATTTTTCGCCTCCGCGTACCCGGACCCGTCGCCGGAAAGAATAGCACTCCCGAGTCAAACCAATCGCACGCTGAGTCATCTATCAGAGACCCGAGCGGTTTGCGGTATGATCGCAGCAGACTGCGCCATGGAGTGGTTCACATGAACAACGTGGTCCACACTCGCTGCTGTATTGCTGGAGGCGGTCCCGCTGGCATGATGTCGGCTTTACTGCTTGCGCGCATGGGTGTAAACGTATTTGTGCTTGAAAAGCATGCCGATTTCCTGCGTGATTTCCACGGAGACACTATTCATCCGTCCACTCTCGAGATCATGTATGAATTGTGTAATTCTGGATGAATTCCTGAAACGCCCGCACCAGGAAATACGAGGGCTTGCTGGGCAGGTCGGTCAAGACACAGTTACGATTGGCGATTTCACTCATCTTCCCACCCACTGCTACTTCCTCGCAATTGCGAACGCTGGCATGGGCAGGGACCTAAGTAGCGGCGATCATGTGTGTCTTCCCAGCCGCGGCGCACTCCTTCATCTGCTCTTCATTCGGACTGAACCGGTAGCGCTTTGAGCCGTTAAGGAACTTCTCCTCCACTCCCCGCACCCGAAGGGCGGAGAAATGCCGCTCAAGCGCGCGGCCCAGCTTCAAGATTTCAGTAACCGCTTGTACCAATTGATCGGGTCCAGGGTTGCGAGCGTCCAGAACGAGATTGAAACATATCTCCGCACACGCACCGATTCGGTGTTGATATTGTTTGCCCATCCCCCCTCGCCTCCATGTGTTCTCCATTCTTGCTTCAGCTCCGAAGGACTGACTCCTAAGGCTGACCCGTTACACCAGATTTCCCTTCGATCTTTGCCAATCTTCCTCCCTAAGTTCTGGGTCGGCCACCTGAATGGTTCCATATCGGACAACTATCAATTGGAGACGAAGAGGTCTTGGACTCTTTTGTCGAGCCGGTTTAGCCTCTTGAATATTTGGCATTCCAACTCGCACTGGCATCGCGACCGATTACCACGCTTCGCGAGAAAGGCAGAGAAGCCGAAAGGCGCACAAATAGGAATGACAGACATTCAGCTTCCAGACGAGCAGGAGGTGTCAAGACGGCTGAGCGTGAGCGTTAACACGCTTCGCTATTGGCGTGCCTCTGGAGACGGTCCCAATTATGTAAAAACTCGGACGCTTGGTGAGATATGATGCGGTAGCGCTAGAGAAATTGGCGGGCATTCCCGAATCTGTCGTTCTGTACTGTGCTCGCCAGCGGCGCAACCAGTTGTAAGGCGCGCCTGTGGAAGCTGTGCAAAAGCTGGCCACAGTCGCCTGAAGCGACCATGTCAGGAAATGTGTAAATGATTGAAACAGAGTTGGTAGCGCTACCGGGAATCGAACCCGGGTTTGAAGATTGAGAATCTGAAAGCTCGGAAAGCTCCCCGAGAGCTGCCGTTTTGCAATTAACTGAAAACAAATCAATTCGCCCTCGCTACGAGACATGCAGGGCCTCTTCTGAAATACAGGAAATTGTGGCCGCTAACGGTGATTTATGGCAATTTTGGCCACAAAATGGCCACAAAATATTCGCACCATTATGAGCAAACAAAAAGCGAACACTTCGTCGAAGTTCAGGAACGTATTCGAGAGTGACACGACGTATGCAATCTACGGATTTTGAGGACTCTCTTCCAGGTGGCGCGATATTCTCAGGCTTGTTAGGTCTGGGACGAACAAAATTCTTAGTCCTGCAATTGACACCTACGGCGAACGCTGAAACTGAAACACGGGAGATTAACGAAGACCGTGACTCCTTGCCTCCGAATCTATTCGCTATTCGCGAATCGCGAATATAGAATGGCGGCATGTCTCTCAAGCCCCAAGATGTGGTCGTTGCCCTGAAACTTTGTATCTATCGCTCTGGCCGGCCCCCGTTTTCCCAGGTCGCCAGCGACCTGGCCATGAGCCCATCGGAAGTACATGCCGCTGTGAAACGTCTCGAAGCCGCGCGTCTGATCCACGGACGAGAGCTGAATGGAGCCCCGAACATTTCGGCGCTCCAGGAGTTCTTGCTCCATGGACTAAAGTACGTTTTCCCCGCCGAACGAGGGGAAATGGCTCGCGGAATGCTAACGTCTTACGCTGCGGAACCACTCAAAGACCTGATTTCACCCGGAAACGAGCCACCTCCAGTTTGGCCCTTCTCTCAAGGACACGACCGCGGAGTAGCGCTACAACCACTTTACAGAACTGCTCCAATGGCCGCTCTCAAGGACTCTGTTCTGTATCAATACCTTGCTCTCGTCGATGCGATTCGCGATGGTCGTACACGCGAACGTAAGCTCGCGGAACGTGAGTTGTCGAACCGGCTCCATAAAATCGATGTCACACCGTAATCTACAACTCCTCACTGACGCTGCCGAATTGTTGCGGCCCTTGCTTGGCGAGCTCGTTTTTGTCGGCGGCTGCACCACGGCGCTTCTAGTCACCGACAGGGCGGCCGCAGAAGTGCGCCCCACCTATGACGTTGATGCCATAGCCGAGATCACTTCATATTCAGGTTACGTAGATTTCTCTGAACGGCTTCGCAAACTCGGATTCACGGAAGACACAAGCCAGGGTGCTCCCTTGTGCCGCTGGCAGAACTCCAAGACGAAGCTCGATGTGATGCCGCTAGACTCGAAAATCCTGGGTTTCTCAAACCGCTGGTACAAACCGGCGATGCGATTTGCTGAGTTTCGGGAGTTGAAGCCCGACCTGACCGTCCGTGCTGTCACGGCACCCTACTTCTGCGCTGCTAAGCTCGAAGCGTTCAATGGCCGAGGCAAGGGCGACTATCTCTCCAGCCACGACCTGGAAGACCTTGTAGCCATCGTTGACGGACGCGAGGAACTGACAGGAGAACTGCGGTCGGCCTCTGAAGATGTCCGTTCCTATGTCGCATCCGAATTTCGCCGATTGCTTGACAACAAGACGTTTGTGGACGCTCTTCCTGGATATCTCCTCCCAGACGCTGCCAACCAAGCCAGAATCACAATCCTGCTGAGGCGCCTCAAGGAAATGGCTCTCTGATGGAAACCGCCACGCAGACCACACTCTCATCGCACCAATGCGCCAGTTTGCCTACGCGTTCCTGCAGATCAAGGTGCTTCGCCCGCTTACGCGGCGCACAGTGCGCGACCTTGATCCGCAGGCCCTGGCGTACGCCCTTCTCCGCTATGGTTCGAATGAGTTTCTCTGTAGCGCTTCGACCCACCGGCGCAAACAACCGCCGACGCAATTCATGACTTCCGCACGCCGTGCCACCTTCCATCGTTACGAATACAACACCAACTCCTGTGACTTCGGGTCGCGTTATCCGTCCGATTCTGAAGAAGCATCGCGCAACTCAAAGGCAACCGCGGTCGGGTGTTTTCAACGCCGGCTGGAGGATGGAACCATTTTCGAGTCTCCCGACTGGGCAACTCGTAAATCATGAAGGCCTCGAATCATTCCTCGGGTCTAAAGTCGGGAGTGGTCTGTGGGGTAGTCTGAAAAGGTGTATGAAAACAATGGCGATCGAGCAGTATTTTCAGCGGGATGCGAAATGGAGCGGTCTGAGGAGGTGTCGGCTTCCGGGCGGGAGCGACGCCGCCTCCGGCTGCCGCGCGCTGCTGGCGCACTGGTCGTTCCCGCCCTTTGCCTGGAGAGCACGGCGCCAAACCTGATCAACTGCGGATCGGTTTGATATCTCGAACTGATCTGAGCTGATCCGAACTGGGTCACAGAGTCAGAGTCGAAGGTGAGAGTCATGAGCAAACTTCAAGATCGAAAAAGGCGTCAGTCGAATCAATCGCGTCAAGCTGCAGGCGTCTATCGAGGAGCCGGGTAGCGGCTGAGCTGGCGCTCATGTGCGAGTGGTCGAATAACGATCGGAACTACGTCGTGAACGAGCTCTTGGGTTTTGCATTGTCGCAGGACGGCGAGTTTCAGCCTTACAAAGAGTCCGCGGCTGCGTCGAACGGAGGAAGAGCCTAGGCAAAGGCAGCATCGTTGCGGCCACGACCTGCAACGACGGCCAAGCCTGAAACGGCCATCCCCGAATCCCGTTCTAGTAGTCGTTAGTAGGAGAGATATGTTTGCCGGCCTAGTCCGAAGTTTGAAGCTCTCTTCGAGAATGATCGTGCAGTATCAAATCCCGCTCTCGGCAGGATTGAGCGTCGCGACAGGCATCATCCTACAAGCACTTGTCGTTATTCCAGTTGATAATCCTTTATTCCAATAAATCTCCGTCGAGCGGCCCGATCTCTATCGCCGTGTTCGGTGGAAGTTTTCACCATATTTTTTTCACAACGCCATACCTTGTGCTGTCCATGTGCCTCTCGCTCGTCTATATCCATTTCTATGAAGAGGAGATTGAGCGAGCTGCCGGCATTCTGCCTCCGTATCCACAAGCTGCATAGGGCCGATCCAGGCCAGACGCTCTAAGACATCGAATTGCCCCCTTCGGCGTATGATCTGGGGTGCTAAATATACTTTACTCAGTTGGGAGTTCGGCTTCTGAGCTATACAGCTCACATCGGTCGGCCGCGCCTTCGCATTGGCGACCGCGCCAGGTTGACATTAGTGGTCCAGAGGACTAGGGTCGTAGTTGAGGTGGTTACCACCTTCTCCTCTTTCAGGTTCCCTGAGCTAAGTCAGCCCATCTGAAGTTTTCTTTCTTAGTCACCCCCAACCTAGGAGGTTGCCCATGTTTGCACGCAATGTCTCGATTCATCTGAAATCCAATATGCTTTCCGACTACACACGAACATTTGAGAAGGACGTCCTTCCTTTGCTTCGTAAACAGAACGGTTTCAAGGACGAAATCACATTCGCCGGTCCCGGCGGAGTTGATGTGACCGCGATCAGTCTGTGGGAAAACAAGACCGATGCCGAAGCTTACAACACCAATACCTATCCCCAAGTGTTGAAGACGATGGCAAGATTTATCGAGGGAACGCCTAGGGTTCAGACCTCTGACGTTGTCACCTCCACTTTCCATAAGATCGCCGTTCCCGTAACAGCATAGAACTGTGAGCTTTTCGCACGGGAGGGCAGTTTAACTCTGCCTTCCCTGGCTCTCTCATTGCTTCAGATCTCCTGGGTCTAAACTCAGCGTATCTGAGGCCTTCGGCTTACAACCCCATCACTCGAACTGAGGTGCCCGATGAAAACCATGACCGTACCGACGCCGTCAAAGACCACGCCTGCGGAACCAATACTAGAAGACGCAATCCGGCTTCGTGCTTACGAGCTTTACGCCCGGCGCGGAATGGCTGAAGGAAACGCAGTCCATGATTGGCTAGCGGCGGAAGCCGGCTTCTAGATGGCCACTCTACTACCGCAGCCGACTTGAACCAGAAACCAAGTCGCCAAGTTACGGCAGGCGTGAGCTCTCGAAATTAAGTTACTACCGTAATGGCCTCGAAACCGGGTCTTAAGGAGAACACCTTCGGTGGTTGAATGGCGATGAATACAAGGCAGCGAAACCGAACGCCCCAACACCACCTGGACGAAAGTACTCGATGTGGAAATTGCTGAGAGGAAGCTCTCGGCAGCTTATTGCGCTGTTCGCGACCCTGCTGCTCCACGGCATGCACAAGCTGAGACCACGGGTCTCCGGGTACGGATCACAGAGGATGTGCCCGTCTTGCGAATTGATCACATCTCGGCTGAAAGCATGTTGCCTGGAGTGTGGCAAGTCTCTTAGCTATGGTGAATGTGACCCCGATTCTCGAGAAATAAACCCCAGGTTGTCGCCACAGTCAGCGAGGCCTTGATCGTTAGAAATCAGAAGCATGAAAGATGAAGGAGATGTCAGATGCTAGCCACAGAGAGAACAGCCGGCTTGTCGTGGGTTTCCGTAAGAGACAGACTTCCATTTGATGGTCATGAATGTGCTCTTATCTGCCGTAACTCGAATTCCACTGACCTTAGAAGAGCGATTGGGTGTCGGCTTCATGGAAACTGGGAAATTCAGGACTGTGCACTGGTGAATTGCGATGTCCGTGCGTGGTTAAAACTTCCTTCAACCCCTGCCAATGTCTAACGGGTTGTATTGTGGAGCGATGATGCATCCCAAATGACACTTCCGTCAGCTGACTGATCTTGGACGAGAGTCTCCGGCACGCCTTCTTTGCCGAAGGCATGAATCGGTCATCCTTTCCGGGAAAGACTCTGGTACTGTCACGACTACTTCCCAATCGCTCCAGCTTTTCCACGAGACCTACGCTTTCTCCCGACGGGTTGAACTCCTGCGAGTTATTGATGGGCAGCACTCCGCGAGACTCCAACTTCCAGGTCGCATGTGAGTCTCGACGGATATGACATGGGCAAACGCAACCCGGCACGCTGCAATCGGGATGTCGCAGTGACCTGCCCCCCGCTTTCGTTCACCTGAGGATACGACAAAATTCTTTTGTTCCATCTCCGGTTTGAGCGGGGATGGGGGTCTGGGGCAAGGGGCTGGCGTTTGAGGCCTCTTGCCCCAGTTCAGCCCTGTAGAAGCTTCCCGCCTGGGCAGCAAACTCTTTCGGAGTTCGGTATCCCAGACTGCTGTGCGGACGCTCCTCGTTGTACTCCTTCCGCCAAGCCGCGATTTTTCGCCGCGCATCGAACAAGTTCTGAAACCAGCTCACCGCCAAACACTCTTCCCACAGCCGTCCGTGGAAGCTCTCGACGTGCGCGTTCTGCATCGGCTTCCCGGGCTGAATGTGCACCAACTCGATCTGTCGCTCCACACACCACGCCAGAAAATGCCGACTCGTCAGCTCCGGCCCGTTGTCGCAGCGGATCGCTTGCGGTTCGCCCCGCTCGGCCACGATCCCATCCAACACTCGCGTCACTCTCCGGCTGGCGAAACTGGTGTCCACTTCCACGGCCAAACACTCCCGCGTGTACGCATCCACCACGCTCAGCACCCGGATCGCGCGTCCGCACTCTACCGCATCGTGCAGGAAATCCAATGCCCATTCCTGGTTCGCCGCTGTCCAGGTGCGCAACGGCTGTCCCACGCGCTCGCAGTGTTTCCGCTTCTTCCGCCGGATCATCAGCCCGGCCTCCCGATACACGCAGTGCACTCGCTTGTGGTTCACATGCTCTCCCGAGCGGCCCAACAACACATGCAGCCGCCGATACCCGAATCGCGGCTTCTCCCGCGCCAACTCCACCAGCCGCGTTCTTAGCGGCTCATCGGAGCGCCTGCTCTGGTAGCGATAGCTCGACACCGCCATCGTCATCAGTCCGCACGCCCGCCGCTGGCTGAAGGCATACTCCACGCGCACTTGCTCGACAGCCGCCTTCAAGGCTACGAGCTCCAGCCGTTTTTTCGGATCACCGACTGCAGCGCTTCCTTGTCCAGGCTCAGATCCGCCACCAGCTTTCGCAGCTTCGTGTTCTCATCCCGCAGTTGCTTCGCTTCCTGCGCCTGGCTCACATCCATGCCGCCGTACTTTGCCTTCCAGGCATAGATCGTGTGCTTCGATACCCCCACTTCTCTCGCCATGTCCTCCGCCTTGCGCCCAGCCTCCAACTGCTTCAGCGCTCCGATCATCTGCGCTTCCGTGTGCCTGCTCTTCGACATTCCTCTTCCCCTTTCCTTCGTCCGAAATCATACTCAGCTTCGTTCCGAAAGAGGGGATCAGGTCAGCAGGTTGGTGGGCAACGGATCGACGCAAAAGGAAGAAAGCAAGGATGGCCACACACCGCGGGGGCATCCTAGATAGGCGTTCCCAGTTGGGCCTGGTGAATTGTCTGGCATGTGCCGGGTAACGGACATATCAATTGATGGTATCAACCCGGATCCGACCAGTCTGATCATGAACGCTCACATCTGACATTTGGGCCGCGCGGGTTACTTCTTCTGGTCCTGCAAGCGAGCAATGTTGAGCAGATATATCAACTAAAGTGCGGTACGGTTAATGTTGGCTCTGCAAGGAGGTAGATCATGCAAACCCGCTTAAGCCCTGCCCACCCAGAATATGGCAAACTCACCGTAACGGAACTCGAACACCGAATTCGCGTTCGTGCGTATGAGATTTATGAGGAGCGCCACAGTCAAGAGGGACACGCGTTAAACGACTGGCTGGAAGCGAAAGCCGAAGTTCTCGGCGTCGTAGCGAAACCCAAAGCTGCATAGAAGTGCTGCGATTGCCACGTGCTACCCGAAGAAGAACAAGAAGTACGATGGCTGCGATCCAACTGACGAATCAAATATTACCCTTGACGCGAATCGCGAAAACTGGGGCGGACGTGAGGGTCCGAACGTCGGCGGAAGCCAACATTAACCCATGCCTGCCCCAAGAGAGCCGTCAACAAAGCGACGGCCATAAAAATGGAAGGATGCATGTTCCCATGCCGATATGTCTGTTCAAAATTGCTCAGATTCCCAAATCAGGATTTCCTTACACTAACGGGATCATTAACCAGGCGGTGTAGCATGACTATGAATGAACGGCGGATCGCTCTCCGTGTGATGGAAACCTGGGGGAGAAACAGTGCCTGTCAAGGCTCCCGCACGGGAATCCGCGATATACGCCTCCGTCCAGAGGGACTGGTTAGAGCGCAAGTTGCAAGAACTGAGGAAAGAAGCAGAGGTGTAGCCCCATGAACCACACAAGCTTTTTCGACCCGGTTGGCATGCCGAAGAAACAGAAACAACCCCAGACCCACCAAGAGCACGAGGTTCAGACGCTAGTGGACCGCATTGAGAAGAAAGCAAGCGCCCTGTCCAATCGCAATCTCAGAGTCCTCGAATGGCTTGGCAGGGTTCCCGCCGTCGGCGTCTGCACCTTGTGTGATCGGGAGTTCAAGGTTCCTATGACCGCCATGAATAGGGTTGCCGATGCGCAGGAGAGTCTCAGGAAACAATTTACCGAACACGAGTGCATTGGCGAGCCGACCGCTAGCGCACCGGACACTGAATCTTAATAGCTACGTCGAGTCGTTGGGGCGGCATGTGCTCCGGAGGCCTCGCCGAGAAACTCCCATCGAGCGTATATTCCCCGAAGTGAACTGGTCCGCACGATGAGCGCAGCACCAAAAGCATCCTGCTAGGCAAGTGAACAGCCAAGCGCAGAGTTAACTAAACTTGGGGCGCAGACGCTAGTGTGCTCGAAAGTGCTTGAGATTTTTACGACAACAATCAATCTTCTCTCCAGTAAGCCCACTATAAACGAGTGCATAACGTGCGAGTGCGGCGTCACTCGGGCACTATCGCCAAATAGTTTTGATACCTGCGTCGCGACTCGCAGGGTGGGCGCCAAACGTGTTCACAATTGAACTGTTTAATGATTGGTTTTATAGCACGCTCGTAGATGCCAGTCGCTCCACCGGTTGTTCGTATCGCTGGCGCCAAAACAATTGCATTCTAAAGGCTCGCTATGTCCATCCGTCATGTAACAGTTCCAATCGTTGTGGGAATCGCCGCCATACTCTTGCTCACGCTTATTTTCGTTGTACCTGGTCTCATTAACGTGGATCACTTCCGGCCCCAGGTGATCTCCTATCTCCAAGAAAAAACTGGAAAGCAGGTCGAAATCGGGCGGCTGGCACTGACGCTTTTTCCTGTAACGATTCACATTGATCATATCGGCGTGAAGAACCCTCCGATATTTCCGTCCGGTTATGTTGTCCAGGTGGCGCGGATCGACGCCGAACTTAGTGTCGGAGCGCTCCTGCACCGGCAGGTGGTCATCAAGTCCCTCGTACTTGAGGACCCGGTCTTGAATCTGACTTCGGACCCCGACGGCCCGTGGAACTTCGAGAATCCTCAATCAGCGGTTTCGGCGAAAGCCTTTCCTATCGGCCCCATTTCGAGCGTGAAAATTAAGCGGGGGCTGGTGATAGCATCGAATCTTTTGCCGTCGGACGCGGCGGGGCCGGTTTTTTTCGAGGCCCACGAGATTTCCTGCGAAATGGAGCAGGTGAACCTGGTCGGAATTATCAACCCTTCTTCTTCCTCGATGGACGGCCAGGGCGGCCTGAAGGCGGGTCTTCTGCGTTTCGGCGCCGTCGAGGTAAGAAATCTGGATTCCAAACTGCGGTTGGAGTCGAGGCAGGTTTTTTTCACGGACGTCAAAGCGGAAGTCTATGGCGGCAGTGCCGTAGGTGGCCTCTCCTTCGACTTGTCGGCGAAAAACGCAAGCTTTAAGACCAATGCGCAATTGCGCGGAATTAATCTGGCCCAGCTTTTGGCGGCCTTCGCAAACGGCGGCGGAAAGATGACCGGCAAGATGGAAGGAGACGTAAGGTTAACGGGAGAAATCGCACACTCGCTCCGGCCGCTGGCGGGAATCCACGGAGCAGGACACCTGACGGTGCGCAACGGACAAGTACCGAGTCTCAAGCTCAACGCGAATTTGATGAAGCTGGCACACTTCAACGATCTTGGCCCGGCCAAAAACGATCCCTCCTCATTTAAGTTGATAACCACCGATCTGGAGCTAGCCGATCAGCGGATTTCGAGCAAGGTTATAGACATTGACGGCTACGGGGTCGATGTGGATGCCTCGGGAAGCGTCAGCGTGTCAGGCTCCGACGAATTGAACTATCGTGGGTTGGCGGAGATTACAACCAAGGAGACCTTCTTCACCAACACCATTGCCCGGCTGTCCGGAGTCACATTAAAAGACGGTAAGTTGCAGTTTCCCTTTCGGATCGGCGGCACGATCGATGGCCCCGTATTTTACAAGGGTAAGGGCGATAAGGATGTAGACGCTGTACAAAAACATCGGTGAGAGAAGATGGGAGAGACTCGCGCTCCGCCGCCTAGCTCCACAAATCTTCCTCGAACCTGGAACCATAGAGAGCGAAGGGATGTCCTTATCGAAAAACGCAATTTCGGTGGGAAAGGTTCCGGGATTGCCCGACAAACCGGGAGTTATCGCGTGGTGGCTCGGAATCGAAATTCCGAGAAGCCGAACAAGAACGACTAGCGATTGTCCGCTACGGCCACCGTTCGGTTGAGTATCTCCGCGGCCTGAGCAAGCGTCAGATCATCGGATACCTGCTGGAAGTCCCGATGGTTTTCTCTCTTCCGCACACCGACGGTCGCAAACAAGAGAGCCTTCCCTGTCATATCCAGATTCAGGGTAGTCACGTCCCAATGGCCTGGGACAACTTCTGCCTGCCGAACCTCAAAGTGGCCCCCCTTGTCCAAGTGTCCCAGCAGGCCGAATCCGAATTTCACGGTCTGTGTGAGATGACCATCAAACGCAGCCAGTCGCTCCTGTCTGCAGTCGACCCACATCTCGCCTTCCATATCGTGGAAAACCCGGGCCTCCAGGGATGGCGGGTGAAAACTCGGGTTTGGTCTAAAGCTCAGCTTCACCAAGTTTCCCTCACCACCCCCGTAGCTGAACACAAAGGCATCAGGCAGCACCTTGAACAACCGTGTCCCTTGGAGGATCTCAGCGTCCAGAGCTCGCCGCAATTTTTGTTGCGCATTTCGACTCTTCATTAGCAGCCGCACACGTTCATCCTCTTCCACCTGTTGTTTCGCGGTAAGAGGGCGATCGTCAATAGATAGGAGTCGACTGAGAGAACCTTCGTTGGTCTCAACAATTTCCTCGACCTGCTTCTTCCCGTACTGTTCTTTTTCTAGTCGGTACATCCAGTTGGTGTGGTGCTCTTGGAAGTTTAGTTCGTTAGTGACTACATGCTGCGCTAGGTCGTGGGCCGACACTTGGCAGCTGGGAATGGACTGAGGACGTGCGGGTAATCCAAGCAGGATGATCGTCAGTGTACGCGCCATGGGGCCCCGTATCTGTCTCACAGCCAATGACGACGCCAGTGCATGGCACGCGTTGAACCACCTATTCACAGCGGACAAGGTACACTCCAGTGGGAGATAACCCTAATGCTACAGCCCATGGCTTGGGAAAGATGGTCACAAGTGACCATCTATGCGAAGCCTCGCGTTGTAGCATGCGTTTGCCTCATGAGGGGAGCTGTTACCACATCATGACCCCGTCTACCGTTCGACGACGAATGGGTAATCGGTAAAACGCGTTCGAAGGGTTCGATGTGCTGGTGCAATGCGTCCCGAAGTTCGACCAGAATCGGTCTGAGTTCCTGGTCGTGGAAGAATCTCGAATCCTTCAGGTCAGGATCTTTAACACTCTCCAAGATAATCTTGTCAGGGTTGATTTCAGCAAGGTTTTGCTGGATGTCATGACCATCGCAGACGAAGTGGATTCGCAATTGAAGCAGGCCATGCTCAGTTACGCCGAACCCACCACACCCTCTTGGTCAGCAGCCTAGGCTAAAGAGTAACCCATGTTTTATGAGAGGTCCCTAAGCAGCGCTCCTCCCAGAAAGCTCGCTGGTGAACGTGGAGACGGGAGAATAAACTCCCAGCCAAGAAAGTTATGAAGCAGGCTCGCCATCGGTGAGCACATCCTGACCCTCCTAAGCCATACGCACCCCCATTCTACTTGGGCGCTATCGGTCCAGTAACACTCCCAGTTCGTCGTCCTCGCCCCAGGCCTTGACGTATTGCGCTTTCCCGATGGTTGCGGGGCCGTTGGGCCCCTTCTCGCAATACACCTTCGCGTCTAACGGGAACTGTTTCAGGGCTTCCGTCAGTTCTCTGACGGTCCACTCTTTTTTTGCCATTCTTCCTCCCAATTACGCCGTTAAGTCGGGCTCCGGGCCCGCCCACGGCGTGTGCCCTGGTGTGATCCTGCCCCTGGGCCAAGCACATTGACCCGCTGCGCTCTTGAATCGAGTAATCGCCGAGGATCACTGCGCAGGGCTGCTAGCTACCATCGGCACCGGCACAGCGGACTTCAACTGGTCGAGCGCCGCCAATACGCCTTGCCATCGAACCTGGTCCCTTTTCGTCTCGATCGCGGCGGAGAGGTCTAAATAAAAGTTTAGGATGTTGTCGCGCAGCTCGGGTGACGTCACAGCGAACTTCTGGGCTGACAACTGAGCCAGCAACTTTGCGTAGGTATCGTCCGTAAGCGAGTATTCCGCGGCCTTGGTCTCTCGGCCGCTATCGAGATCACGATTGGGAAGCACGAGGGTCTCGGTGCGCACTTCTTCGAGGAAGGCCCGGTATTGATCGACGGTGGTATTGATGCTCTTGATATACAGGTCTTCGGTTTGCGGAGTGGGGTTATTGAACGCGAGCCCCTTGAAGGGACCAATTTTCGGCATGTATCGCAAGAGCGTTGACAAAACCCGCGTGCCCAAGCCCGGCTTCACGTAGTCCTTTCCCCACTGCTTCTCGTAGTCGGACCGCGAAAGGCAGTACAGGAACTTCCGTTTCGCGAAATTCGGCGTCTCGCGCATCAGGTCCTTCTTATGAGTTTGGAGCGCGACCTGGGTCATTTGCGGAATCAACCTGCTGATTGCGAAGCGATACGAACCCACCGCCAGATCCTCATGGGTAAGCACGTCTTTCAACTCCACTCCGTACACCACAGGAAAAACTCGTTCCAACAGCGACTTGGACACTTGGAATCCGATGAAATCGTGGTACTGCTGCGACGCATAGCGATTCTTCGCGACTTGCAGCGTGTCGAACCCGAACTCTATTTTCAAGTGTGCGGTCTTGTCCTGGGCATACCGAACCGACCTGCCAAACTTCACCCGTAGCTTGGGATACTCGATCGCGACCGCCTGGTTGACCGCTGGATGGCCGGCGATATCAGATGCATAGTGCGACAGTGCGCCCAGCGCGAAGGCGTATTCGTTGACATCCTGGCTTTCAAGCAGCAGCTCACGAACAAAGTCTCCGCTGCGCACGTAATGCACTAAGTTGCTGAATTCTCTGCTGCCGAACGGGTAGTAGCCGAGATCCTGGATGACGGCGCCTCCGTAGGCGTAGGCGTGGGCTTCCCTTATCTGGTTTTCCGACAGTCCCGGAAATCGATTGAGCAGGAGGGGCTGGATCTCATCGGTCCAGAGCAGATCCACGATTTCCTCGTGCGTCAGAACGGAGTATGCGGACGAGCCAGCGCTGCACATCAAGACGACGAGAAGAATTGGCGCCGCAATAGCAAGCAACCGCCAACCCTCGGCTATGGCGCCTCCGTAGATGGCCGGGTAGCGCATGGCTCAAATGCGTCCGAGAGCCAGGAGAATGACGACGATCAAAAGGACCAGTCCCACGCCACCAGTGGGGGCATAACCCCACTCGCGGCTGTGCGACCATCGTGGCAACGCACCAAAAAGTGCTAATACCAGAATCACGATCAATATAGTTCCCAGCATGTTTCGCTCCTTGGCCTGTATTCACACAGGAAGATTCACCAACTGGTGCAGCCTCTCCCGAAGCTGCACCGGATAAACCCGCTACATCGAGATGCTGATCGCAATTCCGACGTCTGGATACCTGCGGTTGAACAGGTAATAGCCGTTGTCGACGTAGGTGACATAGACGTCGTCGCTGTCGTACCAATCATTCGCCCAGTATTCTGGCCATGGGTCAACCAGGCTGACCCAATAGCCGCTGTATTGGAAGCGCGGATATCCGCCCACAACGAGGAAAGGGAGGCCGGAGATGCGGAAACCATGATCCTGACCAAAGTATCCGCGGAAACGGTCATCAGGAATGCGGTAGCCTTTGTAGCCTCCGCGTTGTTGCCAGGTGCGGTGGTCGGAGTCCCAGCGTCGTGAGCGATGCTCCTGCCATGCGCTCTGCTCGACACGCTGTTGTTCCTGTGTGCGTTGCGGTCGTTCGTCGCCCTTCTGTTGCTGGGCGCGCTGTTGCTGGTTATTTTGGTCCTGCTGCTGCTGAGCATGCTGCTGCTTGTTCTGGTCCTTCTGTTGTTGCTGCTCGGCACGCTGCGGTTGTTGCCTGTTCTGATTTTGTGGCTGTTGCTGAGCGCGCTCGGGCTGCTTGGCCTGGTTTTCCTGCGGCAGTCGTTGAGTCTCCTGCTGTCGCTTTTGGTCTGGCTGGCGTTGCTGCTCGGCACGCTGCTGTTCGGGCTTAGCTTGCTCGGACTTGCCTTGCTCATGCTTGCTCTGTTGTTGTTCGGGACGGTCTTGCTTTTCGTCGTGCTGCTCCTGCTGGGCGTACGCAGGAGCACCGATTCCGAGAAGCAGAGAAAGAATGGCTGCGCTGGTGATTCCAATAACTTTCATGGGTACTACCTCCATTTCTACTGATTACGTACGCTTGCTCTAGCGCAAGCTCCCTGTCGTGGCATTTACTGGGCTGCCGATTGCTTCGCCGGATACGAGAAGTTCAACTCTCCGGTTCTGCTGCCGGCCGGCGGAGTTAGCGTTTGAGGCTACCGGGAAAGTGTTGCCGAAGCCCCGGGCGGAAACCGAATTCAGCGCCACTCCTTGATTTACGAGGTAGTCGCGCACCGAGCTGGCACGATTCTCAGACAATGTTTGATTCATTTCATTGCCGCCGACATTGTCCGTGTAGCCGCCGACTTCAATGTTGAGTCCAGGATAGGCGAGCAGGATACCGGCAACTTTCGCCAGCTTCTCCCGTGCACCTGGCTTCAATGAATACTTGCCGGTGTCAAACAAAACATCGGACATGCTGACGATGAGCCCCCGCGCGCTGTCTCGAGTTTGAAGGACCTTGTTCAACTGCTCGGACAATTGTGCACGCATGGCCGCTTTGTCAGTTTCCGCCTGTTGCGCGCTAAACTGGGCCTGCTGTGCAGCCAAGCGGGATTGTTCGGCATTAGCCTGGGCAGCGGAGAGCGCATTTGCTGATGAAGCCTGACTGTCCGCCATATCGGATTTAGCCTTTGCGGTCGCAGATTGTGCATCAGCAGCGTCGGCCCGGGCCCTTGCTGCATCAGACTCTGCTTGAACCTTGGCGAGCTCGGCTCGGGCTTGGTCAGACTGGGCCCGTTCCTTTTGCCGGGTAGCGTCGTCAGCTTGCGCTTGCGATTGTGCCTGTGCGTCGTTGGAAGCCTGGCGTTCGTTGGCTAGGCGCACGTCGTCGACTTTCTTGACTGCGATCTGGCGCGCGTCTTCGGCAGTTTGTACTTCCTCTCGCGCGACTGCGATCAGGGGCTTTCTGTCGACGTGTTTTCTTGTCGCATATTCATCCGCATTGTTCATCAACTGGACAGCATGCTGATAGCTGTCGCCGGCGTACTGCTCGGCTCCTTCGGATTGAGCGATGCGCAGGGCATTCCGCGCCTCGAAGAATTCCAATGGCAGCCTGGCATTCAGAACTACGGGGTCGAACTTGTAGCCGGTGGGAATGTAGCCGCCCCGCTCCGTCAGTTCATACTTTGCGTTTACCGCCTCGGTAGTTCCCTTGGTGTCATCACGAACCACATTTTCAAGTACTACGACATTGCTGGGCTGGCGCACGGCGTAGTAAGGTTCGGCGGTGACGATCAGAGCGAAAGCCTGAAGGTCCGTAGTCACGTGCAGTTTGCTGCGATGGTTGCCCCCTACCAACACTTCGCCCAGATTTACCGCGCGGCCTTCTGGTGAAATCGCCCACAAGATGTAAGTCAAATACTCATTACCGAAAGTCGTCGGTTTCTGCAGGTTGCCGAATTCCGCTTCGATCTCGATCGCTCCCCGCTTGCTGTTCACCTGAGCTTCACCATTCGCAGAGCGCATCAAATCCGTGCCCGCGAAATCCACTTTCGTAGCCCCGCTGCGATGCTTATAGTTGACCGCCTGCGTAGTGCGGCTGGTTACGATTACCCGGAACGTTGGCGTATGAGCCA